>ERZ795053.3005-NODE-3005-length-19748-cov-19.333672_pt1 | contig 19748 bp, 16 predicted proteins | sample MGYA00375137_ERZ795053 | MGnify/ENA primary metagenome ERZ795053 (study PRJEB30182, sample SAMN05720284) | activated sludge metagenome | isolation source: Anaerobic digester | place: Hong Kong | collected 2014-12-17 ...
GCATCGACCTGGAAGCCGAAGTCATCATCGTCACCGACGACGTGCCGATGGCGGTAACGCCGGCGGATGCGTCGGGCCACATCCAGCTGATCGGTCTGGTCAACGACGTCAGCCTGCGTGGCCTGATTCCGGGCGAGCTCGCGAAGGGCTTCGGCTTCCTGCAGTCCAAGCCGCGTTCGGCACTGAGCCCGGTGTTCGTCACGCCGGACGAGCTGGGTGACGCCTGGCGCGACAGCAAGCTGCACCGGCCGATGCTTACCCACTACAACGGTGAATGGTTCGGTGCGCCGGAAGCCGGCGTGGACATGCAGTTCAACTTCGCGCAGCTGGTCGCTCATGCGGCGAAGACGCGTCCGTTGTCGGCCGGCACGCTGGTCGGTTCCGGCACCGTGGCCAACGAGGACACCTCGCTGGGCGCCTCCTGCTTTGCCGAGCAGCGCACCGTTGAAACCCTGCGTGACGGCAAGCCGAGCACGCCGTTCATGAAGCATGGCGATCGCGTGCGCATCGAAATGCTGGACGCCGACGGCCACAGCATCTTCGGCGCCATCGACCAGCAGATCGAAGTCACCGGCAAGGCGGCCTGATCGCCTTCGGTATGGCTTTCTGCGCGGCCCAGTAGTGCGGGCCGTCGCCAGCTGCTAGTCTGGCTGCCGTGGCCGCAACGGTCGCGGCAGCTGGTCGCCTGGGCTTGGCCTGATCGGATTGGCTAGGTCTGGCTCGGGTGGCATCAACCTGGGACAGGGGAGGCAGCCCATGAGCAGTGCCGGCATCACGCTCTACAGCTACTGGCGGTCCAGCGCCGCCTACCGCGCGCGCATCGCGCTCAACCTCAAGGAACTCGACTATGAGATCCGCGGGGTGCATCTGGTCCGCGACGGCGGTGAACAGCACAGCGACGACTTCCATGCCCTGAATCCACAGGAACTGGTACCCGTGCTGGTGGATGGGCAACGCATCATCCGGCAGTCGCTGGCGATCATCGAATACCTAGACGAGACACGTCCCGAGCAGCCGCTGTTGCCGGCCAACGCACGGGATCGTGCGCGCGTGCGCTCGCTGGCCCTGTTGGTCGCCTGCGACATCCATCCACTGAACAACCTGCGCGTGCTGCAGTACCTCGAAGGCCAGGCGGGGCTGGACAAGGAGCAGCGGGATGCCTGGGTTCGGCACTGGATCGAAAGCGGTTTCGCCGCGTTCGAGTCGATGCTGCGCGACTCCAGCTCCACCGGCGAATACTGCGAGGGTGAAATGCCCGGCATGGCGGATATCTGCCTGGTTCCGCAGGTCTTCAACGCCGAACGTTTCGACGTGGATATGACGCCATACCCGGAGATTCGCCGCATCACCGAGGCCTGCCGTGAGCTGGAAGCGTTCCGGCGCGCTGCACCCGAGAACCAGCCGGATGCGCCCGACGCTGCGGGATGACCTGAAGCGGTCGGCATGAAAGCAGAACGGGCGGCCACTGGCCGCCCGTTCGCGTTTACGAGGTATGGAGCCGGACCTCAGCCGAAGCTGCTTTCCTCGCCAAAGGTATCCGCGTACGGATCGTGCTCGCCCGAGGCGCCCTCGGACAGGCGGATCTTGAGCGCCAGGCCGTCGCGGGAGTCGGCCTTGCGCAGTGCCTCTTCCAGATCGATCTTGCCTTCCTTGTACAGTTTGAACAGGCACTGGTCGAAAGTCTGCATGCCATCCTGCAGCGACTTGTCCATCGCTTCCTTGATCTCGTGGACCTCGCCACGGCGGATCAGGTCGCGGATCAGCGGCGTGTTGATCAGGATTTCCGCTGCCGGCAGGCGTTTGCCGTCGGCGCCGACAACCAGTCGCTGGCTGATCACCGCTTTCAGGTTCAGGGCAAGGTTCAGCAGGATGTTCTTGTGCGCGGATTCCGGGAAGAAGTTGAGAATGCGCTCCAGCGTCTGGTCAGCGTTGTTGGAGTGCAGCGTGGCCAGGCACAGGTGGCCGGTTTCGGCGAAGGAAATCGCCGCTTCCATGGTCGTGGTGTCCAGGATCTCGCCGATCAGGATCACGTCCGGTGCCTCACGCATGGCGTTCTTCAGTGCGTTGTGGAAGGCGTGGGTATCCAGGCCGACCTCGCGCTGGTTGACGATCGACTTCTTGTGCTTGTGCAGGAACTCGATCGGGTCCTCGATGGTGAGGATGTGGCCGGAGGTGCTGCTGTTGCGGTGGTCGATCATGGCAGCCAGCGACGTCGACTTGCCGGAACCGGTGGAGCCGACCACCAGCACCAGGCCGCGCGGCTCCATGATGATTTCCTTCAGGATCTGCGGCAGCTTGAGCTGCTCGATCGACGGGATCTCGCTCTTGATGGCGCGGATCACCATGCCGACTTCGCCGCGCTGCTTGAACACGTTGATACGGAAGCGGCCAGCGTCCTTCACGGCGATGGCCATGTTCAGTTCAAGGTCGCGCTCGAATACAGGCACCTGACCCTCGTCCATCAACGAGTAGGCGATCTTCTTCACCATGCCGGCCGGCAGGCCGGTGCTGCCGAGCGGGTACAGCTTTCCCTCGACCTTGATGTAGACCGGTGCGCCGGTGGTCAGGAACATGTCCGACGCGTTTTTTTCCGTCATCAGCTTGAGGAAATAGCCGATATCCATTACCAAGCCCCCTCGATAAGCAATGTACGGCGAAGCGGGTTGTTCCGGTTCTCGATAACCTTCGGAGCTGGCGAAAGCCGTTGCATGCTTGGCAATGGCTGCCGACAATGAACCCCGCCGGTGGACCGGTAGAACACGATTCGCGCTGGATGGCCCATGTTATGACACTAACCGACACAAAAATCTACGTTATCGCCCTTATTTGTGGGCTGCTAAGCGCTTGTGCCAGCGCGCCACCGCCCCGCATGGGTCTCGACCGCGCACAGGATGCCATTGCCCAGGCGAATCGCGTGGGCGCCAGTGACTATGCGCCCGTGGAATTCGATGCGGCCGTGGGGCAGATGCGCGAAGCCGAAGCCCTCTACGTCAAGCGTGATACCAAGAATGCGGACGCCGCGGCCGAGCAGGCCGAGGTCAACGCGGACCTGGCCGTTGCCAAGTCACGGGCTGCGGTGGCGCGGGCGACGGTCCAGCAGAAAACCGATGAAAACGCCCGCCTGCGCCGCGAGTTGCTGGGTGAGCAGGGAGGTGGCCAGTGATGCGTGCCGTATTGACGTTGGGTTTACTGGCGCTGACCTTCGGGCTGCCGGCGCAGGCGGCCAAGGTCGATCTCGACCTGGAACGACTGCGCGCGGAGCTGTCGGATCTCGAAACCGATCCCAGTCTCGGCAGTCTGGCGGGCGTCGAGCGAGCCGAGGCACGGCAGGCAGTGGAGCGCATCGCCACGGCCGGTCGCGGAGCACGCCATGACCTCGCCGTCTACGTGGCCGAACGCCGCATCGACATCGCCCGGGTAACCGCCCAGGCTGAGCTGGCCGAACAGCAGGCCGAGCAGCTGGATCGCGAGCACGACCGCATCCTGCTGGATGCCAGCCGCCGGGACGCCGAGCTGTCGCGACTGGAGGCGGAAAAGCTGCGTCTGCAATCGCTGGCTCGTGCCGAAGAGGCGGATCGCGCGCGTCGCGCTGCCGAGGCTGCGCAGGCCGAGAGCCTGGCTTCACAGGAGCAGGCCGAACAGGCCATGGCGGAGGCCGAGCAGGCCAAGCGTCTGGCTGAAGCGCAGTCGCGTGAAGCGAGCCTGGCCAAGCGCGAGGCGGAGCTGGCATCCGAGGCCGCGGACAGCCTGCGCCAGCAGCTCAACAACATGAGCGCCCGTTCCGAGGCGCGAGGACAGGTGATGACGCTCTCAGGTGATGCCTTTGCGCCCGGCAAGTCGGCCCTGCGTCCTGAGGCGCGCGCCAACTTGGGCCGCATCGTCGAGTTCATCCGGGCCAACCCGGGCAAGTCGGTGCGCATCGAGGGGCATACGGATGCGACCGGTGGCGCCAACCTCAACCAGGTGCTGTCGCAGAAGCGCGCGGATGCCGTTCGTGATGCGCTGGTCGAGAGCGGTGCCGATGGCTCACGGATGACTGCCATTGGCCTCGGGGAAGCGCAGCCGATCGCCAGCAACACCAGCGAAAAGGGTCGTTCGCAGAACCGCCGCGTGGAGATCGTCATCGCCAAGTGATTGATTTGCGGACGATTGTCCCCGGTGATGCGCGTCTGTCTCCGGCTGGCAGAGGCTGATCGCCGAAAAATGTCCGCAAAAACAATGGGCTGCGCGCTCGCTTGCGAGCGTGGAAACAGCGGAGTAGGGTCAAGGCTCCGGGGTCGATCATGGCCCCCGGAAGCAAGGATGTCCCGCCGATGATTCAGTCAGCCACCGCCGCGGAGAGCGCCGCCTCAGTGATTGAGGTTCGCGCGCCGGGAGCGGGTGAGCAGCAGGACATCACCCAGAACACCCAGCCAACGCCCCGCCTCGGAAGAGCGCGGGGCGTTTGCGTTTGGGGTGCAGTTTCACGGCCGTGCAACGGCCCATAGTCAGGAGATCCGCCCATGTTCGAACGGCAGCGACAAGCCGATGTGGAAGCCCTGCTCCGGGACAACAGCGAGTTCCGCCAGCTCTACCACCGCCATCAGGAGCTCGACAAACAGGTACTGGACGCCGAACTCGGCGTTCTGCCGCTGGATGACACCACGCTGGCGCGCATGAAGAAGGAAAAGCTTTTCGCGAAAGACCGCTTGACCCGAATGTTCAACACTGCCGGCGACACCCGACATTGACGCCGCAGCCAGCGGGCAGCGGCCCGGCCTGAGCGCCGCTGCCACTCGCTGAGTCCCTCCCCGGAACGGTTCTTTCCCGCGGCGGCGGCGACCTCCCTCGTCGGTCGACGCCGCCGCAATCCGGTATCATTCCGCCCTTCGTTCCAGCGGTGCCCGTGCCGGGCCGATTCCACATGTCCGTACACCAAAGCGTCCTTGAGCTCATCGGCAACACGCCGATGGTCCGGGTGCAGCATCTCGACTGCGGCCCCTGCGAGCTATACCTCAAGCTGGAAAGCATGAATCCCGGCGGTTCGATCAAGGACCGCATCGGTCTCAGCATGATCGATGCCGCGGAGAAAGCCGGAAAGATCAAGCCGGGCGATACGCTGGTTGAAGGCACCGCCGGCAACACCGGTCTTGGCCTGGCGCTGGTCGCCCAGCAGAAAAACTATCGGCTCGTGCTGGTTGTTCCCGACAAGATGAGCCGCGAGAAGATCTTCAACCTCAAGGCCATGGGCGCCGAGGTGGTGCTGACGCGCTCCGATGTGGCCAAGGGCCATCCCGAGTACTACCAGGACATGGCTGAGCGGATCGCCAAGGAGACGCCGGGCGCCTACTTCATCAACCAGTTCGGCAACCCGGACAATCCGCGGGCGCACTACGAGACCACGGGTCCGGAAATCCTCGAGCAGATGGATGGCCGCATGGACGCCATCGTCTTCGGCTGTGGTTCCTCCGGCACGATGTCCGGGCTGTCGGCCTTCCTCGCCGAGAAATCGCCCAACACCGAAATGGTGCTGGCGGATCCCGTGGGTTCGATCCTCGCCGAGTACATCAACGAGGGCACGCTGTCGGAGAAGTCCGGCAGCTGGCTGGTCGAGGGCATTGGTGAGGATTTCCTGCCGCCGATCTCCGACTTCAGTCGGGTGAAGAAGGCGTATGCCATCGGTGATCGCGAAAGCTTCCTGGTCGGCCGCGAGTTGCTGGCCAAGGAAGGTGTCCTCGGCGGCAGCAGCACCGGCGCCATCGTTGCCGCGGCGCTGAAGTACTGCCGTGAACAGACCGAGCCCAGGCGCGTGGTGGCCTTCGTCTGCGATACTGGCAACAAATACCTGTCGAAGATGTACAACGACTACTGGATGCTGGACAACGGCTTCCTTGATCGCGAGCCGACCGGCGACCTGCGTGACCTGATCCTGCGTCCCTACGACAACCGCGACACCGTTGTGGTGGCGCCGACCGACCTGCTGGTCACCGCGTACCAGCGCATGAAGCTGTACGACGTCAGCCAGCTGCCGGTGATGGACGGCGAGCGGATCGTCGGCATCATCGACGAATCCGACGTGCTGCTGCACGTCTATGGCGACGAAGCCAAGTTCCGCGACCCGGTGTCCACCGCCATGGCCACCACCCTGGTCAAGCTCGACGTCGACGCATCCATTGAAACCCTGATGCCAGTCTTCGACCGCGGCCTCGTCGCCATCGTCATGGACGGCGAGAAGTTCCTCGGCCTGATCACCCGCATCGACCTGCTCAACTACCTGCGCCGGCGCGTCAACTGACCACCTGGCCGGCAGCAACCCGGAAGAACCCATGACCAGCAAGAATGACAAGGCCGGGCTCGGTACCCGCGCGATCCATGCCGGGCAGTCGCCGGACCCGAGTACTGGTGCCATCATGACGCCGATCTATGCGACCAGCACCTACGTGCAGGAAAGCCCGGGAAGGCATCAGGGCTTCGAGTACTCACGCACCCATAACCCAACACGCTTCGCCTACGAGCGCTGTGTCGCCGATCTTGAAGGTGGCGTCAATGGCTTTGCATTTGCCTCCGGTCTCGCCGCCGCCGCGACGGTTCTGGATCTGCTCGATGCCGGCAGCCATGTCATCGCCATGGATGATCTCTACGGAGGTACCTACCGGTTGTTCGAGCGTGTGCGCCGTCGAAGCGCCGGTCTCGATTTCAGTTTCGTCGACCTGAATGACGAAGCGGCGCTCGATGCCGCTCGGAAGCCGAATTCGCGCATGTTGTGGATTGAGACGCCCACTAACCCGATGCTGAAGATCGTCGATCTCCGGAAAGTCTGCGACTGGGGGCGCAAGCATGGGCTGATCGTGGTCGTCGACAACACCTTCTGCTCGCCGATGCTCCAGCGTCCGATCGAACATGGTGCGCATCTGGTGCTGCATTCCGCGACCAAGTACCTCAACGGCCACTCCGATATCGTTGGTGGCATGGTCGTGGCAGCCGAGCAGGAACTGGCCGAGCAGATGGCTTTCCTGCAGAATTCGGTCGGGGCAATTCAGGGACCATTCGACAGCTTCCTCGCGCTGCGGGGACTGAAGACCCTGCATCTGCGCATGAAAGCCCACAACGAAAGTGCCCAGCAACTGGCCGAGTGGCTGGATCAGCATCCGGCCATCGACAAGGTCATCTATCCCGGCCTTGCAAGTCATCCCCAGCATGAGCTTGCCAAGCGCCAAATGGAGGGTTTCGGCGGCATCATCAGCGTCTACGTCAAGGGCGGCCTCGATGCCGCGCGCCGCATGATGGAGCGCTGTCACCTATTCGGCCTCGCTGAATCACTGGGTGGCGTCGAGAGCCTAATCAACCACCCGGCGATCATGACGCATGCGTCAGTGCCGCAAGAGCATCGCGCCAAGCTGGGTATTACCGACAACCTGGTACGCCTGAGTGTAGGTGTGGAGGATCTCGCCGATCTCCGTGGGGAACTGGCGATAGCTCTCGGATGAGTGCCAGCAGTCATCGCAATCGGGTAGGCATGTTTTCTGGAGGCATGCTGTTTCGATATTTCGAGCTTCTGAAGTTTCGCGTATTTGCGGATCTCAAGTCGGAAGCTTCAAGAACCTACCTTGGCATGCTTTGGTGGCTGTTCGAGCCGCTGCTATACCTGCTGATTCTGTATTTCGTATTTGGTCACCTGCGCGGTGGCAGCGGGGAGGGCTTTGCGGCATTCCTGTTCGTCGGTCTCGTCATTTGGCAGTGGATCCGGTCCACGGTGGCCCACTGTGCGGACTCCATACGCAACAACATGCACATGTTGAGGCAGGTTCGCCTGCCCCCGGCACTCTTTCCGCTCATCGTGATTTGTACAGACACGTTCAAGTTTCTGGTGGTGTTATTGATCTTGCTCGTGATGCTTCCGATCATGGGTGTGTCGTTCACCTTGCAAGCACTGTGGTTGCCGCTGGCGTTGCTGCCGACCCTGCTGCTGATCTTGGGGGCCGGCCTGTTTGTGGCAGCCCTTCCGCCAGTCATTCCGGATGTGAAGCTGGTTATCGATACGGTTCTCACGGCACTGATGTTCGTCAGCGGAATTTTTTTTCGCGCGGATAGCATTCCGGAAAAATATCGATGGGTCATGGACTTCAATCCCGTTGCGCTTTGCATTACTTCCGCACGTCACGTTTTGCTGGATGGAGTAGCTCCGGACAGCGCATCCCTTGGATATGTCGCCTCGATTGGAGTCGTTCTCGGTGTGCTGGGCCTCTTGACGATCATGCAGCTGTCTCCGCGTTACACGAAACAGGTGATCTGAGACGTGTCAGTCGCCATAGGGTTTGACAATGTGGACGTGAGCTACCCGCTCGGGTGGCGTTTTCGAGGCAAGCGTCATCGGGCGCTGAAGGGTATTTCCCTGGAGATCAGGCACGGTGAAAGGCTTGCGGTGCTGGGGAGCAATGGATCGGGCAAGAGCACGCTACTTCGCCTGATTGCCGACTTGATCGTTCCTGATGCTGGTCATGTGAGTCGAAATCATGGTCCGTGCCAGATGTTGAATTTGTCGCTGGGGTTCATGCCCCATCTCAGTGGTCGGCAGAATGTAATTCTCAGTGGGCTGCTGCAGGGTTTTTCACGCAATCACATTGATAGCCGCCTTGGTGCCGTCGAGGATTTTTCCGAGCTTGGAGATTTCTTTGATTTGCCGCTTCGAACCTATTCGTCGGGTATGCGGGCAAGGCTGGGCTTCTCACTTGCGATGGAGCTTTCTCCGGACATGTTGGTTATCGACGAGGCACTTGGGGTGGGCGATGCTGCGTTTCAGGAAAAATCGCGATCAGCATTGACCGACAAGATACATTCAGGTCTGACGGTCATCCTGGTTTCACACAATGAACCATTCGCTAGGGAAACTTGTGATCGCGCAGTATGGTTGTCGGGGGGCGAGGTCAAGGGTATTGGTTCCGTCGATGAGATGTATCGGAAGTATCGGGACTGGGACAAGAGCACACGAGCGGTAGCGCGGTCTGCGAGCGATTTGCCGCCAGAGAACGGGAAGACGTGATGCAAATTGTCGTACTAGGGATGCATCGGTCGGGAACGTCTGCGGTTTCCAGGCTAATCAACATGATGGGCGCAAATGCCGGGCGCGCCGAGAAAATCGGGAAGCCTGCTGCTGATAACAGCAAGGGTTTTTGGGAGCATTCGGAAGTCCGGGATCTGAACGACCAGATTCTCGCCTGCGTCAGATCCAGTTGGGACGACATTTCCCACGCCGATCTCGGCGAAATCGAGCGGTCGCAGCGTTCCGAACTGACTCGTTTGGTCGGTGATTTTGTATTCGAAATGGATACAGTCAGGCCTTGGGTTATCAAGGATCCGCGTCTGTCGATCACGCTGCCGTTATGGCAGGAGGTGCTCGAATGCCCGCTTTATGTCATTCCATACCGGCATCCGGAGGCCGTGGCCGCGTCCCTTTATTTGCGAAATCGTATCCCGGAACCTGTCGGCATGGCCTTGTGGGAGGAATACCTGCATCGCGCAATCAAGTCGACGGAGCATGGTCCAAGGCTGTTTGTTTCCTATGAGCAATTGGTTGTGGACTCACCTGGTGTGGCTTCCACGATGTTCCACTGGCTGGTGGACAATGGTGCAACCGGATTGCGAATGCCTTCCGATGTGGAAGTGCGTGGCTTTGTGAGTTCGGGGCTCCAGCATCATGTCAGTTCGCAATCGGGGGTCCGCTGCAGTGGCGCGGCACGTGTGTTGCTGGAGTCTCTTGATGCGGGTGGTTGCGGCACTCCTGACTGGTCCCCGTCAGACTCGTCAATGCAACTCTTGCAGTGGTTGCACGAGAATCGCCTGCAACAACATCCTTCGCTTTCTGATTCGGGGCATTTTCGAAGTCAACCACAGGCGGATGCTGGGCGCGATGCGGGTGATGGGCGACGCGACGTCGAATCAGATGCAAGCGTAATCGCGGGCGGTTCGGGTCAGGCCCGCGCCCCTCGCCCTTCTATTTTTCAGCAAATCGAGTTGCTGAAGCGCGAGATTGGCGAACTCAGCTACCAGCGAGACAATCTGCTTGAGCAGGTCCGCATGGTCGACAAAAAGAATGACCAGCTGCAGGCGCTGAACCACGATTTGCAACAGGCGAACGGCGTGCTTGCATCGACCATCTCGGAAGAAATGCCGCGGATTGGTCGCTTGATAGCGGAGCGCGGCGACGCGGATGTTTCCGTGCTCCTGAGTCGCCAGGAGCAGAACAACAACGGATTGCTGCGGCAGTGTGTCTCTGAGCTGTCCCAGATGCGCGATGAGCTCAGCATGAGCACGCGCTCCATCGCAGAAATGTCCGCGCTATTGGCCGCGCTAAGGCAATCGATGCGCTGGAGGATCGGAAACGTCGCTTGCGGCATTGTTGAGAACCTGTTGCTGCGTGGTCGCCCCAAGCTGGCAATCGACCGTCTGGAACAACTGGCCGCGGGCTATGACGGTTTGTCCACGAGAGGACGCCGCGCTGCCGGGCCATTGATTGATCATCTGCATTCAGTGTTGGGAATAGACCACGCCGCGGGCGGGGCCGCGACTGAAACCGTGCTGCATCGCCAAGCTCGGGTTCGTCCGCAAGCGGGCTGCATGGATGTCATCTTCTTCCCCGTGATCGACTGGCACTTTCGCGTCCAGCGACCCCAGCACCTGGCTCGGGAGTTGGGTGCTTTGGGGCATCGCGTGTTCTACCTGGAGACCGTCATCGGTACCGGTTCGGGTCAACCGGGTTTCGAGGTGCTGGAGAGTCCGGCCGAAAACGTCTTCCTGATTCGCCTTCATACCCGGCTGAGCAAGGCGCCAAACATCTACAAGGATGTACTGAGCGACGTGGGTAACAAGGAAGTCCGCGATGCATTGTCGGCCTTCGTGCTGAATCTTGGCGTCGATTCCCCGGCGGCCATTATCGACTTGCCGTTCTGGAGTCCGTTGGCCAAATCCATCAGCGGCTCTGTGATGGTCTATGACTGCATGGACCACCATGCCGGGTTTTCCACCAACGATGACAAGATGCTTTGCTTGGAGGAACGGCTGATCCAGGACGCCGACGTCGTGGTGGTCACGTCTGACTGGTTGGAACGAGAGGTCGGGAAGAAGCGGGCCGTGTCGCTGATCCGTAACGGGGCCCAGGTCACGCGTTTCAGCGAACCCCTAGACGTGAGTGAAATGGCGTCCAGCACTCGTCCGCGCGTCGGCTATATCGGAGCCATTTCCGATTGGTTTGACATTGGTTTGCTGACGACCGTCGCGAAAAACATGCCCGATGTGGACTTCGTGCTCGTCGGCGATGTCACCCAGGTCGACGTCTCAGTGGCAGCCAGCCTTCCCAATGTCGAATTTATCGGCGAAGTGCCCTACGAAATGGCTCCACAATACGTGCAGTCTTTCGATGTCTGCACGATCCCATTTCGGATTTGTGAGCTGACCTTGGCAACCAATCCGGTCAAGGCTTACGAATACCTTGCGGCTGGCAAGCCCGTGGTGGCAACGCCGCTACCTGAGTTGGAGCGAATGGACGACATGGTTTCCATCGCTGCAGATGCTGTTTCCTTCGAAGCAGCGCTACGCGCGGCCCTCGACGAAGACGAGGTCGGTCTGATTGCCGAGCGGCAGCGCTGGGTCGCCGGTCACGACTGGTCCCAGCGAGCTGGGGATCTGGCGAGAATCATCGATGCTCGCTTCCCCAGAACCAGTATCGTCGTGCTTACCTGGAACAATCTGGATTTTACTCGAGCCTGTCTGGCCAGTATAGAGGCAAACACGCGTTATCCGAACGTGGAGCTTGTTCTTGTGGATAACGGCTCAAGTGATGAAACCCCCGAATTCCTGCGCGCCTATGCGAAGAGCCGAAACAATGTGAAAGTGATCCTCAACGAGGAGAACCTCGGGTTCGCCGCTGGGAACAATGCAGGATTGCGGGAGGCAACCGGTGAGTATGTCGTGGTTCTGAACAACGACACCTACGTCACCCCTGGTTGGCTTCAGGGCTTGGTTGGGCACCTCATGCGGAACCCGGATATTGGCATTGTTGGGCCGGTAACCAACAACATAGGAAACGAAGCGCGTATCGATATCCACTACCGCAACATGGGTGAGATGCTGGAAGCCGCCGCGGAGTACACGCGGAGGAACCCTCGCGTGCTGGTCGATACTGAAGTCGTTGCATTCTTCTGCTGCGCGTTCCGGCGCCAGTTGCTCGATGAAGTGGGATTTCTCGACGAGCAGTTCGGGCGTGGATTCTTCGAGGACGACGATTACTGCCGGCGAATTGCTCAAGAAGGGTTTCGCGTTGCAATTGCCGAGGATGTCTTCGTTCATCACCACCTTTCAGCCAGTTTTGAGACTCTGGATCAGGTAGAACGAAGCGCGCTTTTCGAAGTGAACAAGCGTCGATACGAAGCAAAGTGGGGGGAATGGAAAGCGCATGAATACCGTAAGGACTGTCGATGAACGCGAAGGATTCTCAAGCAGAGAGCCTAGGCTCGGCACTTTCTTGTGCTCGCCCGCTGTTCCTGATCGGCTGTCCCAGATCAGGCACGACATTCACAACGCGACTGCTGAACTCCCACCCAAGGTTGCTTCTGACCAATGAGTCAGCGGTTTTCATGCTTCTCGATGACATCATCAAGAAGTCGGGGAAAGGTATCGCATCGGGAATCCTGTACGGAAAGGACTACCACACGCTGCTCTCCAGTCTGATGTCGGACAACTATCGCAGGTTGATCGAGAGTTTCTATTCTCGCATCGCAGGGGTAGAGGGGAGGGCCAAGCTTGACTATTGGGGAGAGAAACACCCTCACCTCAACCTGTGCCTGGATCGGCTTGATGAGCAGTTTCCAGACGCTCGCTATATCTATTCCGTGCGGGATCCCAGGGACAGCGCTCTGTCCATCGCCAAGATGAGGTCTGTCTCTTTTGAAGACGCGCTTGATAATTGGAGTAGATTCTCGCGGCGGTATGAGGAGTTCGCGCGCGGCAAAGGGCCGGAAACGGTCCTGGTGACGCGCTATGAAGACATGGTGCGAGGCTATCGAGCCGAGGCAGACAGGATCTTTGCGTGGCTTGGTATGGAGACTTCCGCGGAGGTCGTCAGTTTCCTCGAGACCTCGAAAAGTATCGACGCTCACTCAGGAGGCAAGGCGCGTGACTTCTCCGCCGAGAGCGTCGGACGCTGGACACGGACCCTGACTGAAAGTCAGGTCTCCCACGCTGCGGCGGAAACAGGCGAGTTTCTGGAAAAGTACGGCTACTCGCACACGGGGGCTGATTCGTCTGACAAAAACAGTGCTAGGGCGCCTTCGTTCTCCTCGGATACGGTCGTCGACTATCGTTGCAACATCTGCGGCAGCAGGAATCGCTCAAAGATCGCCAATCTCGATCGCGAGTCGAAGTCCTGCGTCAAGTGCGGCTCTTCGGTAAGGATGAGGGCAATCATTCACTTGTTGTCCCAGTCGCTGTTCGGGGAGTCCCTTTGTATCTCGGACTTTCCTCTCCGGAAGGACATCAAGGGAATAGGTCTCAGTGATTGGGGCATCTATGCAAAGCGTCTTGAGGGAAGGCTGGGATACACGAACACTTTCTACCATCAAGAACCGCGGGTTGACGTCACCGAGCCAGACAATTCATTCGTCGATTCTTTCGACTTCCTGATCGCCAGCGACGTCTTTGAGCACGTTCTACCTCCTGTTTCACGCGCGTTTGTTGGCGCAAGGCGAATCCTCCGACCAGGCGGCGCGCTGATATTCAGCGTGCCCTTTCTGAATCGAGGCGTGGAGACCGTCGAACATTTCCCGAAGATGAAGGAAGCGGATGTCGTGCTGGAGAACGGCTCTTATAGGCTCCATGCAACAAATTGGGATGGAACGAAGACCATTCACGATGAACTTCGTTTTCACGGTGGCCCCGGGTCTACTCTGGAAATGCGCATCTTCACGAGGAGTTCCCTGCTCGAGGAATTGCGTGCCGCAGGATTTCAAAGCGTCAAGATTCTGGATGAGCCAGTCGCCGAGTGGGGTATCTACTGGAAAGTGTCCTGGTCGCTGCCGCTCGTGGCGCTGGCCTGATTCGCCTGGCCTTGACATGTGGAGCCACCACGGGGATCAGTCCAAGATGACGCGCGACTCGTCTGGCTCTCCGTAAACAATGAAGTTGCTTGTCATCGCCTATGAGTTTCCGCCGCTCGAATCTGCTCATGGCATTCGCTGGGGGTATTTGGCGGCTGAGCTTGCGATCCGGGGTCACTCGGTTACCGTCATCACCTCGGACATCGTGAGAGGCACAGTAGCGGCACCATTTGGGAGTCTGTGCAATGTGGTCCAGGTCTTCCCCGGTCCCTTCGTGGGTGCCTCCAGGTGGCTTTCAGAAATTTTCTTGCGGCGGAACGACCACCCGGAGAATGGAAAGAAGGAAGGGGGGCACTCACCAACGCTGGTAGATCGCTGCTACAGATTCTTGAGATGGATTGGTGGCCAGATGCTGGTGCCGGATGTCCGTACCGAGTGGTTGCCATGGGGTTTTTTTGCGGCCAGACGAGCGATCCGTGAGGAGCGGCCAGACGTCATCATTGCCTCGCACGAGCCGGGCGTTGATCTGGCCATCGCGCGTCGCCTGCGAAGGGCCTTCGGCATTCCGGTGCTGGCCGATCTGGGAGATCCGGTTGTTTCCCCATACACGCCTGATTGGCGGAGGTGGCTGGATGCCCGGCTTGAGCGACGTTGGCTTGAAGGCGTTGCGGCAGTCTCCGTCACCACCCGACAAACGCGGGACTTGCTGCGTTCCAGGGTCCCCAGCCTGAAGGACGTTCCAGTGGAAGTGCTGACGCAGGGCTTTGATGCTCGGCCTGTCGCGCCGTCTCTGAGCGTTGTGCCATTCGAGAAGGGGCTGCTGGAGTTGCTCTATACGGGAACGCTCTATGCGCGTTTCCGAAGCCCGGCTCCATTGCTGGAAGCGGTGCAGCAAGTGCCGGATGTGCGACTGACTGTGGCCGGACATCTCGACGGGATCGACCCCCGGGTTCTTGAGAGTTGCAGTTCCGTACGCTACGTCGGTCGCCTCACGCATGAGCAGGTAAAGGCAGCGCAGCGGGAAGCAGACGTGCTATTGAACATCGGCAATGATTTTGGCGTGCAGATTCCTGGAAAGCTTTTCGAGTACCTGGGAGCGGGTCGGCCGATCATGCACCTTGCAAGTACACGGGATGATGCATCTGTGGAGATCATTCGTGACCTGCGCTGTGGGGTCGTCCTAGCGACGGATGATACGGACGGTATCGTCAACGCGCTGAAGGAAATGCGCGCTCGAAAGTCCCGAGGCGAGCTTGCAGCGACCCATGGCGGACTGGCGATGCAGTATTCCTGGCAGGGAATTGCCGGCAGGCTGGAATCCATGTTGCTTGGCCTTGTCGCGAACGATGGGTCCGGGGTCACCATGCCTGCAGACTCGCGGGATAGGCGACCAGAATGAAGACCGCGGTCGTCTATGATTTTCTGCAGGTGCGCGGTGGGGCGGAGCAACTCAGCCGGTTGATGGCTCGTCGGCTGCCGGCCGATCTCTACGTGCATTCCGCATCCCGTGATGAGCTTGAACAATCAGCAACGCCGTTTCTCAGTTTGACGGGAAACCCGACATCCACCTCAAGCGTCAGGCGCGCGCTGTCAGCGTGGAGGGGATTCGAGTTCATGGCGAAGCGGTCAGGCTATTCTCACGTTGTTTTTTCGGGTCACTACGCGCCAATGGCGTGGCATGCGTTCCCAGGGGCTTCCCGTCTGCTGTACCTCCACGCACCGCCACTGCCTTTCGTCCTCGACCCGAATGACGAATCAAGATCCGACATGTCACTGGTGAAGCGTCTGGCGGCGCTACCGGCGATGAACCTACTCCTGGAGCGATACAGGCGTGCGGCAGGAAAGATGCATGCGGTTGTGGCCAATTCCCGCTTTGTCGCGGACGCGTTCCAGCGCCTGACCGGACGGCAGCCCACCGTCGTTCATCCCCCAGTCCGCGATGGCTTCTTCCGCGAGGCAGACAACGACGTTTCTGGAGGCTACTGGCTCAGCTGGGCGCGGCACGAACCGGTGAAGCGGATCGACAGGATCATTGAGGCGTTTCTGCAGATGCCCGAACAACGCCTGGTGATTGCAGGCGCCGGCGGGTGTACCTCAAGCCTGCGTGCCCAGGCTGAGGGAGCCGGGAACATACAGTTCATTGGTGAGCTTGACCGCGAGGAACTGCTGCAATGGATACGTCCTGCGCTTGGAGCTGTTCACTTTTCTCGATCGGAGCCATATGGATTGGCCATTGCGGAAGCCGTTGCTGCCGGGAAGTTTGTCATTGCACCAGATGAAGGCGGTGTGCGGGACATCGTCGAACAGGGTGTCAGCGGTGCGTTGTTGGATTCCGACCCATCACCGTCCCAGCTCATCGCTTCAGTTCGCGAATGGGCGTGGCGGATAGAACAAGGGTTGTGGAGACCCTCGGCAGCTAGCCAGGTGAATTGCGCGGCGGACTTTCTGGCTGCCCTGCAGCGAGAGTTTGTCGCTGTTTCTGGCAAGAACGGAGAGAGGCAATCATGAAACGAGCACTTGTCGTTTTCGGGACACGTCCCGAGGCGATAAAGATGGCCCCGGTCGTGGCGGCGTTGCGACATCTGGGTTCGTTGGATGTGCGGGTCGCTGTAACGGCCCAGCATCGGGAGATGCTGGATCAGGTGCTACGACTCTTCGAGCTCACGCCGGACATCGACCTTGATCTCATGACTCCCGGTCAGGGATTGTCCCAGCTGTTCTCCCGCATTCTCGTCGCGATGACCGAAGTGATAGAGGAGGTGGCGCCCGATATCGTTCTTGTGCATGGCGATACGTCGACGACATTGGCAACTTCCCTTGCCGCTTTCCACTGCAGGGTTCCCGTGGGACATGTCGAGGCAGGACTTCGAACCGGCAACATGATGTCGCCCTGGCCAGAGGAGGCAAACCGTAGGTTGACCGCGCCGCTCGCCTCGCTTCACTTCGCTCCGACGATCACCTCCCGGCACAACCTTGCTTCGGAGGGAATCATCCAGGGTGTCGAAGTCACTGGAAATACGGTGGTCGACGCGCTCCTGTTAGTGGCGGAACGCATTGTCGGCGATGTCAGCCTGATGGCCAGCTTGGACGAACAGTTCGGGTTTCTCGACGCAGGGCGCCGGTTGATTCTTGTGACAGGTCATCGTCGGGAGAGCTTTGGGGACGGCTTCGAGCACATTTGTCGTGCCTTGGCACAGCTGGCGGGCCGGGACGATGTGCAGATCGTCTATCCGGTGCACCTGAATCCGAATGTCAGGGAACCCGTTTCTCGGATTCTGGACAAGGTGCGGAATGTCTACCTCATTGATCCGCAGGACTATCTCCCATTCGTCTACCTGATGATGCGCAGCTTCCTGATCCTGACCGACTCAGGTGGTATCCAGGAAGAGGCGCCGTCCCTCGGTAAGCCGGTGCTCGTCATGCGGGAAACGACCGAGCGCCCAGAGGCGATCCTGGCTGGCACTGTCGAATTGGTAGGCGTCGACGAATCCTCCATCGTTGACCGAGTCACTCGCCTGCTTGAGGACGACGAGGCCTATCAGACAATGTCGCGTGCTCATAACCCCTATGGCGATGGGCGCGCTGCGGGCCGGATCGCGACGGCAGTGGCCAACTACCTAGGTGTCTGATGGGTGCTTTGGTTCTTGGTAGCAGCGCAGCGTCATGGCAGAAACCGGGTCGTCGGTTGGCTACCTTGGTCGACTGACTCTTGTTGTTGCAGCGCTGTCTTGGATACGGGCGATGTGTGAGTCGGGCTATTCTTTCATGATAGCGGCCATGCGCTGCTGTTTGCGTCTTGCTATGTCGTGCGTATTAGCCTGCCGAGTAGCATGATGGATATCATTCCGCTCCACCATGGGCTTCGCCGTTTGTCGCGGAATCTCATTGAAGTCCAGCAAGCGTCATACGACATTTTTGGGCGCCGATGCCTGGAAATCACCGAGGTGCAAGTCATATGGCGAATCCGAGAATAGGCATGATGGAATCGGCAACCAGTCGTATCGAATCGCACCATTTGCAGGCATCGTTGGTAACACCGTTGGTCGCGGTGGCGGTCTACGTGGTTTGGCTGTTGGTTTCCAACCCGGGATACTTCAGTCACGACGAGTTGCAATGGGGGGCGCGGGCCACTGCATCGATCTCTCTGGGTGAGCAGCGGTGGGTGTCGTGGTTGAACTACAGCACTTTCCAATACCGTCCGTTGACATTCAACCTGTGGCTTTTGCTTGGGCGGGCGTTATTTCTGCATCCGTATTGGTATCACGCGGTCTGGGCGTTGGGTGGCGCTGGCGTAGCCGGTTTGCTGTACAGCACACTACGAGCTGCAAGTGTGGCGCCCATGACGTCTGCTGTTGCAGCGCTGGCTTTCTGGCTGAATCCGTATGCTGTCTGGGTTCACGCTTGGGTGGCGACGTTGGCCGATTTTGTTTGGGTTGTTTGCGGCTTGCTGATTGCCCGTCTGTTGCTAGTGTGCTGTCCCGCAAATAAATGGCATTAATCGTGCATGCATTTGCGCTATCTTCCGCGAGAGATAGCGCCATGCGAAAAGGTCGACCCAAGACGCCCCTTGAACTCACTACCGCGGAGGCTGCCCAGTTGCAGTCGTTCGCGCGCAGCCGAACGCTTCCAGCGTCCCTGCGGGAGCGCGCCCGGATCGTCTTGGCTAGCGCCGAGGGCGAAAGCAACACGGCCATTGCAGCGCGCCTGAAGCTCAGCAAGGCGACGGTCGGAAAGTGGCGCGCGAACTTTCTGGAAAAACGTATCGCCGGGCTCTATGACGATATGCGTCCGGGTCGGCCGCGCAGCGTCGATGATGAGCGCGTCGCGCAGCTGATCAAGACGACGCTGCATACCAAGCCCCGAAACGGCGCCACTCACTGGAGCGTGCGATCGGTGGCCGCTGAGACGAATATCTCGAAGAGCAGCGTGCAACGCTACTTCCAGATGTTCGGATTGCAGCCGCACCGTACCGAGTCGTTCAAGCTTTCCACCGACCCGTTCTTCATCGAGAAGTTGCGCGACGTCGTTGGTCTGTACCTGAGCCCGCCGGACAATGCGATCGTGCTCAGTGTCGACGAGAAGAGCCAGTGTCAGGCGTTGGAACGCACGCAGCCGCTACTGCCCATGGGGTTTGGCTACGTCGAAGGCGTCACCCACGACTACAAGCGCCATGGGACGACCACCTTGTTCGCCGCGCTCAACGTGCTTAGCGGCGAAGTCATCGCCCGCTGCAAGCCGAGGCACCGACATCAGGAGTTCCTGAGCTTCCTGCGCGACATTGACAACGCCATGCCCGGCGAGCTCGACGTCCACTGCATCGTCGACAACTACGCCACGCATTCCCATCCGAAGGTGAAGGCGTGGCTGGCGGCCCGGCCGCGTTGGCACATGCACTTCATTCCGACCTACAGTTCCTGGCTCAATCAGGTCGAGCGATTCTTCGGATTGATTACCGAAAAGGCGATTCGACGCGGGTCGTTCAAAAGCGTGCGACAGCTCATCAAGCGCATCGATCACTTCGTTCAAAGCTACAACACCGACTGCCAGCCATTCCGCTGGACGGCGACCGCTGATTCCATCCTCGCCAAGCTCGAACGACTTTGTTCACGAATTAGCGGGACGGGACACTAGCTCGGGGGGCGTTCTGGAAACATCCTGCGCCGGTGGTGGTGATGGTTGCGG
>ERZ795053.3007-NODE-3007-length-19743-cov-5.757263_pt1 | contig 19743 bp, 12 predicted proteins | sample MGYA00375137_ERZ795053 | MGnify/ENA primary metagenome ERZ795053 (study PRJEB30182, sample SAMN05720284) | activated sludge metagenome | isolation source: Anaerobic digester | place: Hong Kong | collected 2014-12-17 ...
AGTTTATTTCCTATTCTATCACCTGAAGGTCATATGACCTTATTATAAGTTAAGAAATTATCGTGTCAAAGGAATCAGTGTTCAGTTAACAGTTTCCAGTGTGTGATTCGAGACTGCCCACTGAAAACTGGGGACTGATGACTGTTAACTTAATGACATTGAGTAGACAGTTATCAGTCAGCACTAATCAGTGGGCACATAGACTGATAACTTCTACTGACTTCTGCCCACTGATAGCAGTACTACAGCCGGTATGTCGGGCAAATACGGCAACCGCTTCTAGATAACCTACTGAAAAGTCGCACTAAGGCCGTTTCAGGGAAGTAAGTATCCAAGGTGACTGCCACTGGCCATAACAGACCTTGTTGGCAAACCTACACCTGGCCAGATTCTCTCATCACACCTGCTCGGGTGGCGTGATACCAGTGACAGTCACCTGGTGTGGCCAGCTTATTCTTCGAAACCACCTTATACGAGATGTTGTACACGAGAGTGACTCTGCGACTATTAAGGGATTTATCTATTAGTGACGCTCCGTAAGTTTACTCGGATGCACAGAAGTTGGCGAATCCGCTCTGCGCTCAAGAAAAATTACTTTCCAAAATTCAGTGATTTTGACACTAGCCACTGACCACATTTTCTGCTAAACTAACAGTTGTGCGGAAATGTAAGACAAATTGCTGAGCGAGCGGCCAATATCGTCCCATGAATTGTTTGATGACTAGACATTACAATAGGCTTATTCACTCTTTAGCCGCTATAATAGCGATCATCCGTCACTGGTGTGGGAATGGCGCCAGGCTTGTTCAGGTAGTGACCATTTGCCTTCTATCTACGCAGCTTTTGTTGGCCGGCTGTGGAAGATCCTCCGAACCATCAGCGACACCAGTTTCTGCCACTGTGCCTCCTAGCAGTGAGCCGATTGACCGGGAAGCGCCAACGCCGACAGCCCAGCTCACACCGGTGGCGGAAAGCCCGCTGCCGGCTCCACCGACGAAGGAGAGTGGACAAAGTGATACAGCGACCATCAGCGATACAGTTCCCCCCCCAATGTACACCTATGAGATCGTGGCGACCTATCCACACGATCGCAATGCCTTTACCCAAGGACTGCTCTTTGACAACGGGATCCTCTATGAAGGCACGGGACTCTATGGTAATTCCACCTTACGTCGTGTGGATCTAACCACAGGTGAAGTGGAACAACAGATCGCGTTGCCGGATCAATATTTTGGCGAAGGAATTACCATTGTCGGCGACCGCATATACCAGCTAACCTGGCAGGAAAATATTGGTTTTATCTACGACAAAGACTCATTTGAGCAAGTGGGCCAATTTCACTACAGCACCCAAGGGTGGGGTCTTACCTATGACGGTAGCCATCTCATCTTAAGTGACGGCACACCCACCCTCTATTTTCTGGATCCGGAGACGCAGCAAGTCATTGACCAGATCACAGTGACCATGATCGATCCAGTGGATCAGATCCGCAAGCCCGTATCCCAGATCAATGAACTAGAATATATCAACGGCGAGATATATGCCAATATTTGGCGCACCGATTTTATTGTACGCATTGCGCCAACGAGCGGCAGTGTTACAGCAGTTATCAATTTGAGCGGTCTGCTTCCCGCTGAAGAACGGGTAGCGGGAACCGATGTTTTAAATGGGATTGCCTATTTACCCGAAGAACAGCGACTCTTTGTTACCGGAAAAAATTGGCCGAAACTTTATGAAATTAAACTCAGATCCGTTCCGTAAACGGGGTCGCAGTTGTCCGGCAATTGGCTAAAATCAGCTCGATTGGCCCATTGCAACCCATGCGGATAGCCAGTACTTGAGTGGCATGTTATGCAAAGTCTTTTACAGCGCTTTACAATCTATGCGCTGGGTTCGGATTATCCCAAACGCCAAAATTACACCTACTATCTCGCGCAATTCCTTGTTTTTGCAGTGAGCCTCCTTGGTGGTATTCTCGTCGTCAGCGGGATCTCTGTGACAGTGCGCTCGAATCAGGCATTGGGCACCATCCTCTTCGGCAGCGGCTGTCTTTACCTCTCCAATATTTGGATACTTCGCCAAACGCAGGCCGTCAAAGCGACCACGTTGCTCTTTGTGCTGGAGCAATGTGCCGTGTTGGCGTTGAGCAGCGTTTTGCTCGGCGGCAATAACCCCTCCACACTGATCTGGTACGCGGTGATTGTCATCATTAGCGTTTTTGTTTTGGGGCGCAAGAGCAGCATCGCCGTCACTGCCCTGCTGGTAATGATCTTCATGGCGTTTCAGTTGATTCAACCAACAGACGCGACCCAAAGCGCCATCGCCACCCTCTTTTCCAACACACCAGCGAACAATCTTTTCGTATCAATGCCACTGGGTCTCGCCAGTATTGGCATTCTCTGCTGGAGTTTTGAAGAACTGCGCCGCCATGCTGAAGATAATTCGCTCCATGCCGAGCAGCGTTTGCGCTCATTTTTGGCCAATATGAGCCATGAGATCCGTACACCAATGAATGGCATCATCGGCATGAGCAATCTGCTCCTCGATACGTCCTTATCCGATGAACAGTTTGATTTTGTAGAGACCATCCGCACGAGCAGTGAATCATTGCTCACGATTGTCAACGAAATTCTTGATCTTTCGAAAGTCGAGTCGGGAATGATGCAGTTGGAAGCACAGCCTTTTGACCTGCGGCAGTGTGTGGAAGAAGCGCTCGATCTGCTTGCACCACAAGCCGCGGAAAAAGGGTTGGAACTGATTTGCATGATTGAAGAGAGCGTACCGGCGACCCCCATTGGCGATGTCACACGGCTGCGCCAGATCTTGGTCAACTTGCTCTCAAACTCCGTCAAGTTTACGGAGAAAGGGGAGATCTTTGTCCACATTGGGGCACGACTCAACGACGGCCAACATACGATCCATTTCCGCGTGCGCGATACCGGTATTGGCATCCCCAGCAGCAAGGTACCGCAACTCTTCCGCTCTTTCTCCCAGATCGATCCATCCACCACCCGCCGTTTTGGCGGTACCGGTCTTGGGCTTGTCATTAGCAAACAGCTCGCCGAAATGATGAATGGCCAGATCTGGGTGGTAAGCAAGGAGAGCGTCGGCTCAACCTTTCACTTTACCGTCAACCTGCCCGCCGTTGCTCGCGATGGCAGTCACACACCGGCGCTCCATCCCGCGCTTATCGGCCAGCGCGTCCTAATCGTCGACGACAACGTCACAACACGCCTAACATTGCGTCGACAGCTCTTGCGCTGGGAGGTGGTGCCAATGGAAGCCGCCAATGTCAAAGAAGCCCTCTTCTTTTTGGAGCAGGGGCGTGATATCAATGCAGTGTTGATCGATAGTGATCTGGAAGGGATGGAGGAATTTGATCTCATCCGGACCATTCGCCAGCACCCCAGTTCCCAAGCAATTCCGATTATCCTGTTGACCACGGTTAGCAAGAGTACTCTCCGACAGCGGGCGCGCGCCTTTGGCATCGCCGGTACCCTGAGTAAACCGGTGAAGCCCGCCGAACTTTATGATCTGCTGTTGCGCCAATTTGATCGATCGCTCACGCCACAGCCGGAAGAAAGCAGTTCGGCACTCGAACGGGTTGCCGTTGAGACACAGCACCGCAAGCCAATCCGGCTGCTGCTCGCCGAGGACAATCTGATCAATCAAAAGGTAGCATCACGTATGCTCCAGCGCCTCGGTTACCAAACCGATATCGTCAACAATGGCAGAGAGGCCGTGGAAGCCGTGCGCAAACAGGAGTATGATGTCGTGTTGATGGATGTGCATATGCCGGAGATGGATGGTCTCGAAGCCACGGCGCTCATCCGCTATGGGAATCAGAACCGCAGTCAACGCAGCCATCGCCCCTATATTATTGCACTTACAGCCGCCGCCATGCCGGAGGATGAAGAAAAATGTATGGAAGCCGGCATGGATGACTTCATCACCAAGCCGATCCGCATCCCCGATTTGATCAATGTGCTGGAGCGCTATCGTCTTGTCACGGAGCGCCCTCCCGAACCAGCAGACCAATACGATTTACACGCCGAGAACGGATAATCAGAAAGACATCATGCGAATCTTAATTGTTGGCAATGGTGGACGTGAACACGCCATCGCCTGGAAGCTGAGCCAATCTCCCCGCGTTTCCCACCTCTTCGTCGCCCCCGGCAATGGTGGCACGAGTATGGTAGCCAAATGTGAAAATGTGGAGATCGACGTTACAGCATTTGCAGAACTGCGTAGCTTTGTACGGGAGAATGCCATCGATCTCACCGTGGTTGGCCCGGAAGTTCCCCTGGTGGCCGGTCTTGTCGATGACTTTCAACAGGCTGGTTTGCGCATCTTTGGACCCACAGCTGCCGCGGCTCGCCTCGAAGGTTCAAAGGCATTTACAAAAGCCTTCCTCCTGCGCCATGCCATTCCCACCGCCCCGGCGGCGATCTTTTCAGATTTTGATGAGGCGATGCGTCACCTGCGCCAACTCGATGATCCGCCGGTCGTTAAGGCCAGCGGATTGGCGGCAGGCAAGGGTGTGATCTTGCCCGAAACGATGGAAGAAGCCGCGGCGGTGATTCACGCCATGTTGCTCGAAGAGCGCTTTGGCGAGTCGGGGACAACAGTGGTTCTGGAAGAGCGCATGAGTGGACCAGAGCTTTCGGTATTCGCCTTTTGCGATGGCACCAACGCGTTGCTGATTCCCACGGCCCAGGATCACAAGCGGCTATTTGATGGGGACTACGGACCCAATACCGGTGGCATGGGTGCCTTTTCGCCATCGCCATTGGCAACGCCGGAGATGATGGCACGCATTGAAACGGAGATCATTCAACCGACATTGTCGGCAGCCGCAGTCGAAGGGATGCCCTACCAGGGCATCCTCTATGCCGGGCTGATGTTGACGGAGACAGGGCCAAAAGTGATCGAATTCAACTGCCGCTTCGGCGATCCGGAGGCACAGGCTGTGCTGCCGCTGCTGGAAAGCGATCTGCTCGATCTCATCGAAGCAACCATCGACGGTACCCTCGCCGGCGCACGGCCACAATGGTCGCCCCAATCCGCCATGACCGTCGTGATGGCGTCACGTGGCTATCCCGGTGAGTATGAAAGTGGCGTCGAAATTACCGGTGTTGCTGACGCCGCGGCACGTGATTGTCTGGTCTTTCATGCCGGCACGAAGTGGATGGATGATCGCTTGGTCACCGCCGGTGGACGCGTTCTGGCAGTCACCGCCTTGGGGGCTTCGCTGCGCATGGCTGCCGTCAACGCCTATCATGGCGTCAAACAGATTCACTTCAACGGTGCCCACTATCGCAAGGATATTGCCCACCAATATCGTTCCTTCTAGTACCAGTGGGCAGAAGGGCGTAAATGCCTGGGCGTAAATAAGTAGACAGTTATCAGTCAGCAGTGAACAGTGAGCGCATAGACTGACAACTGTCCACTCAATGTCGTTAAGTAAAGATAGTATCGTGTCAAAGTAATCAGTGTTCAGTTAACAGTTTCCAGTGTGTGATTCGAGACTGACCACTGAAAACTGGGGACTGATGACTGTTAACTTAATGACATTGACTGTCTACTGACTTCTGTACTAGGGCGCATCCGCTCCAACCACGATTCATCCATCCTACGTTCGCTTTGCGGACGAGGTAACAGAGGAAATTTATATGAGCAAGCATGATGAGAAACCAAGCGACAAGACAGCAAGCACAAACGGTGATAGCGGTGAGGCTACCAAGCTCGAATTGCAAGATCAACTTTCCATAGCTGATCACGAAATTCTCGTCCACGGACGGCCATTGCACTACACCTCCACCACCGGCACCTTTGTGATCAAAGACGAAGCGGGCAAGGCCAAGTCGACCATCTTCTTCATTGCCTACACGAAGCGCGATGTCGAAGATCAGAGCACGCGCCCCATTACCTTTTCGTTCAACGGCGGGCCCGGTTCCTCCTCGGTGTGGCTCCATTTGGGCCTCCTAGGGCCAAGGCGAATCGACAGCGGCGACGTCGGCAACATGCAGCCACCCCCCTATCGCCTGCTCGACAATGACCATACGCTGCTCGATATCTCGGATCTCGTCTTCATCGATCCGGTGAGCACGGGTTACAGTCGCCCGGCGCCGGGCGAAGAGAGCAAACAGTTTCACGGATTGGAAAATGATATTACCTCTGTCGGGGACTTTATTCGCCTCTATGTCACGCGCTACAAGCGGTGGAGTTCACCCAAGTTTCTGATTGGCGAAAGCTACGGGACAACACGGGCCGCCGGTCTGTCTGGCTATCTGCAGAATCGCCACGGTCTCTACCTCAATGGCCTGATGCTTGTCTCCGCGATTCTGAATTTTCAGACTGCCCGTTTCAACCTTGGCAATGATCTTCCCTATATCCTCTTTTTACCCACCTACGCGGCGACGGCTCACTACCACGGGCAGGTTGCCGAGGAATACCGAACGGATCTGCGCGGTTTTCTGGCCGAGGTGGTGGACTTTGCCGCAAACGAATATACCCTCGCCCTGATGAAAGGCGACCGGTTGGCCGGCACCGAACGTACGCAAATTGTCACCAAGCTGGCACGCTACACAGGGCTATCCACCGAATACATCGAGAGCACCAATCTGCGGATCAACATTCATCGCTTTTGCAAAGAGTTGCTACGCAAAGAACGGCGCACGGTCGGTCGCATCGATTCCCGCTTTCAAGGGATTGACCGCGATGCCTCAAGCCAGACCTTTGAGCACGATCCCAGCATGAGTGCAATCATCGGCCCCTACGCCGGTGCCTTTAATGCCTATGTGGCGGAAGAACTTGCCTTTGCGAGCGATTTGCCCTACGAAGTGATGACCAGCCTCTATGAGACCTGGGACTATAGTAAACACCAGAATCAATATGTAAATGTGGCCGAGACAATGCGCGAGGCGATGAGCAAAAACCCCGCGCTCAAGGTGCTGGTGGCCAATGGCTACTACGACCTAGCTACTCCCTACTTTGCCACCGAATACACCTTCGATCATCTGGAACTCGATTCCGGTTTGCGTGAGAATATCACAATGACCTACTATGAGGCCGGCCACATGATGTATATTCACGACGAATCCTTGGCACAATTGGCGACCGATTTGCGCGACTTTGTGCAGCGTTGATGCTGTTTCAGACGTGTGCAAAGTTAACAATTCAGCGTTCTTGACGCTATAATAAAGGCCATGTCTACCGAACGCTTCGAATGGCTGGAAATTCCGGAAGAGCCGACCAAACGCAAACAGAAAATCGACAACGCACCCGAAACCGTCATGGGCAAGCGTTGCCCTGAGTGCAATTGGCTCGATGAAGAAACCGCAACAACCTGTTTTCGTTGCGGTCATCGTTACAATGTCGATCACAACATGGCCGGGCAGATTGCCAACCTCGGGGTTACGCTGCCGCCACGTGTCATTGAAACACCGCAAAGCCTGGAAAATTTCTTCCGCACCCACGGGCGCATCCGCGCCCCAGAACCGCTCCCCATCTACAAGTTGCGCCTGCAAGCCGAGTCGTTGCGCTTGAGCCGCGGCTTTGACCAACTGATCTGCCTCGATGAAATTGCCGTCGAGCACTACGAGCATCAGATCGACACCGCACTCACAGCGCTACGCGATATGCGTGGTCGCGCTTTGCTGGCGGACGAGGTGGGCTTGGGCAAGACCATTGAAGCGGGCATTATCACCAAGGAGTTGGTGCTGCGTGGCCTTGTCCGCTCAATCCTCGTGTTGACGCCGGCATCGCTCACCGAACAGTGGCGCGAGGAGTTGGAAAACAAATTTCACGAGAATTTTACCGTGATGGAGACACCAAGCGACTGGCGTTCGGTTCGCGAGCAGGAAGATGGGCGCTGGATCACGAGCATCGACCGGGCCAAGTTGAAGCACCAGAGCGAAGAGATCCTGGCGCGTGAATACGATCTGCTCATTATCGATGAAGCACACAAGCTGAAAAACCGCAGCACCCTCGCCTGGCAATTTGTCAATCGCATTCGCAAGCGCTATGTGCTCCTGCTCACTGCAACGCCTATCCAGAATGATCTGATGGAACTCTACAGCCTGATCACGATTTTGGCACCAGGTCAATTGGGGACAGTGCGCGCCTTCCGCCGTCACTTCTTGGAGCAGGCCGATGCACGCCAGCCCAAAAATACCCGCTCCTTGCGCCGTCTTCTCAACGACGTGATGATCCGCAACCGGCGCAGCAAGGTCGATATTCAATTTCCCAAGCGACAGGCAGCCATCTATCATCTGGAACTCAGCGAACCGGAGTGGCAACTCTACGCCGATGTCACGGACTATATCCGGCGGCGTTTCCGCGATGTTGACAGCGACAAATATTTGCGCCTTACCCTGGTGATTCTGCAGCGCGAGTTGAGCAGCAGCCCACAGGCAGTGGCCGCCACATTACGCAAGATGGTGCAAGACCGCGGCCACGGGGATAAGGCGCGGGCCGAATTACAACGCTTTCTGGCCCTGGCCGAGTCGATCCCCGTGGGACGTAAACTCCATGCCGTTAAAGAGATTTTAGAGAAGTTTCCCGGTAAGTTTCTTATCTTCACCGAATATCGGCAGACGCTCGATACCGTTGTCCATCAGTTGCGTGACTGGGGGATTCAAGCCATTGGGTTTCATGGCGGCATGAGTATTGACCAAAAAGAAGCCGCGGTGGCAGCCTTTCGCGGTGACGATCCTGACAACGAAGTGCGCGTGATGATCAGCACCGAAAGCGGTGCCGAAGGGCGCAATCTCCAATTCTGCCACCAATTGATCAACTACGATCTACCCTGGAATCCCATGCGGGTCGAGCAGCGAATCGGTCGCCTCCATCGGCTCGGCCAGGAGCATGATGTGACGATCTTCAATCTCAGCTGCAACGAAACGATCGAAGCGCACGTCATCGAACTGCTGGCGCGCAAGATTCGCATGTTTGAATTGGTAATCGGCGAATTGGATCTGATCTTGGGCAATCTCGACGGCAACAAATCCTTTGAAGATCTGTTGCGCGAGGCATGGGTCGCCAGTAGCAGTGAACGCGACTTAGGAGAGCGTATCGACGCGCTGGGGGAAGTGTTGGTCAATGCCCGGCGTAGCTATGAGCAAGTGCGAGCAAGCAACCGTCTCATGGACGATGCACTTGATCTATGATTTCCATGAGGCGCGCCATGAAACGCAGATTGTGAATCGTCGTCAGCCGCATAAATGTGGCGTCATTAGCGCGGTACAGGTGGTTGAGGTAGCCACGGCTGTAGTTGCGGCAGGTGAGGCAGTCACAATGCTCATCAATTGGCTCGCGAGCTTTGATGTATTTGTCGTCGGTAATATAGAGGAAGCGAAACCAGTCACTGCGCTGGGCAACGGGCTGCACATCGGCGCTGGTAAAGGTGTAGAGGCGACCGCGCCGGGCATCACGGGTCGGCAACGCGGAATCGAAGATGCCGTACCCCATCGCCGCACAGGTCGCAATGCTCACGGGATGGCCGACACCCAGCGCGTGCATGGGATAGTCCATTGGCACGAGTTGACGCGTGTAGGCCAGCATGTCGGTCAGTAATTCGCCACCGGCATCAAGCGGCCAACCACCATAGCCAAAGCCATCAAAGCCAATCGCCAACAGGGCTTCCGCGCATTCAGCCCGCAGTGTCTCCGACCCGCCCCCTTGGATCACCCCAAAGAGCAGTGGACGCTCACTGTCACCCAACTTTTTCTGTTTGACCAACTGATCAAACTCTTTGCGACAGCGCTCAGCCCAGGCAATGGTACGCTGCACCGACTCGTGTTGAATTTCCGGCGCATCATCCACATGGGTACAGTCGTCCAGACACATGAGGATGTCGGCCCCATAACTCATCTGTAGTTGGATACACTTTTCGGGCGTCAGTTGGAATTTGCGCCCCGCACCATCCGGCTGAAAGGTGATGCCATTGTTGGTCAAACGCCCATAAGTTGCGTTTTGGCGAATGAGGGAATAGGCCTGGAAGCCACCGGAATCGGTGAGAATAGGGCGGGGCCAGCCACACATTTCATGTAAACCACCAAGCGCCTGCACGGTGGAGGAGCCGGGATGTTGCATCAGGTGAAAGGTGTTCATTACCACCGCAGCAATGCCAACATTCTGGAGGTCCACACTGTCGACCGCGCGCACAACGCCCAACGTGGCATCAGGTAGAAAGGCAGGCAAGGGGAGATCACCGTGGGGCAGGGATAGCCTAGATATCATTGGTTCGGATCTGCATGGGAAAGTTTCATCGATAATTCTGCTTCAGCACCCGCCGTAACTCACGATCGCTTTCGCGCTTGGCAATCGTCTGTCGCTTGTCATGGGTCTGTTTCCCCCGAGCCAGGCCGATTTCAACTTTGGCGCGTCCGCGATCGTTGATGTACATCTTGAGCGGGACGATTGTCCAGTTGCGTTGCGTCACTTGGCTAAAAAGTTTGTCGATCTGATCTTTGTGCAACAACAGCTTGCGCTGTCGCGTCTCATCGTGGTTGAAGCGGTTGCCCTGTTCAAATTGCGCGATATGCACGTTGACAAGCCACGCCTCCCCATTGCGGATCAAGACGAAGCCATCACCCAGATTGACCTGACCGGCGCGCACGGATTTGATCTCGGTGCCGGTCAACACAATGCCCGCCTCCATTGATTCTTCAATAAAGTACTCAAAGCGCGCTTTACGATTGGTGGCAACCGTGCGTGGACCTCGTTTTTCAGTCTCTTTGGTGGCGTTCTTAGCCATAAGGTTTACGACTCAATTTCTGTTAGCAAGAGTTGCAGAGCGGCGTCCAGTTGGGGATCGCGATCGCTGTTGCGCTCCTCGTCATCGATTTCAACAAGAATGTCGGGCGTCAGCCCTTCGCCGTCGATGGTCCGATCATCTGGGGTGTACCAGCGCGCCACCGTCACCCGCATGATGCTGCCGCCTTCCAGGGTGTGCGGCAACTGGACACTCCCTTTGCCATAGGTCACCGTGCCCAATAACTGGGCCCGATGATTGTCTTGCAGGGCACCGGCAACAATTTCACTGGCGCTGGCACTGCCTTCGTTCACGAGAACAACCAGCGGCAGATCCTTGGTGACAGCACGGCCCGTGGTCTGGTAGATCTCCTCGCGACCATCGCTAAAGCGCTCAAGCAGGATGGTCGAATCTTCCAAAAAGATATTGGCAACCTTGACCGCTTCCCGCAACAGGCCACCGGAGTTACCGCGCAGATCAAAGATAATGCCTTGTGCGTCCCGTTGCAACGCATCCTCCACCGCCTGACGCACCAACTGGCCGGCATTTTGATTAAAGGTGTTGAGCTTGACGTAGGCTACATTGTGCTCATCACCCAATGTATCGGTGGCTATGGTCGGTGTCTCAATCTGATCCCGTGTCACTTCCACATCGAAGGGATCCGCGACCGCTTCGCGCGAAATGGTCAACACAACCCGTGTGCCTTTGGGGCCACGCACACGGTTGACCGCCTCTGTCAAATCGCTGCCGACGAGGCTCTCACCATCGACAGCCAACACGAGATCGCCCCGACGCAAGCCGGCAGTCCACGCCGGTTGATTTTCAAAGGGTTCCGTGATGCGCAACGTATCGGCGTCCTCATCCCAATCCACGCGCGCGCCAATCCCCTCGAAGGAGCCTGAAATATTCGTACGAAACAGATTGGCCTCATCCGGCGTGAGAAAACTGGTGTTGGGATCACCGAGTTCGTTGACCACCCCGCGGATTGCGTTGTAGGTCGCCATCTCCGACGTGGGTAGGTCCCCGTAGAAATCACGGCGCAACAGGCTCATGGCTTCCCAGAAGGTGTGAAATTCGGGATAGAAAGGTGCTTCCGCCGCTTGCAGACAGATCTCGGCATCGCTGGTGGCAGCACTGTTCCTGCTGTCCAAAGTCCACAACCACGAGTTGTTACCCGCCGACTGGGCGCTTGGCGTATTGGCAAAGGCGACGCCAACACCAATGCCCAAGCCAAAGACGACCAACAGCGTCACCGCAACCAACAATGTCTGGAACCAAGGCGCATGGAACCAGCGCTGCTGTTCCGATGGGGGAGGCACAGATTCAGTGTCGAGTTGGGTCGGGGCGATTGTTTCTTGTTCCATAATGTACTTTCAATTGAACTGGTAGGCACGTAATGTCATAAAGAGAACGGATTGGCGTTCATTCATGGCTTCACAACCGGCAATTGGCATAAGTTGCGGCAGACCGCCCACGGAATCACTGGTTTGCAAGCAACTGCAGCAGGGTGGTCACCGCGACCGGCAGGGGATCTGTCCCCGCTTCAACCGGGATATCGGGCGTGAGCCCGGTCCCGGCAATCTTGTGATGATCGGGCGTAAACCATTGGGCATTGGTCACGTAGAGGCTGCTGCTGTCGGCCAATTCATAGCGCAACTGCACGCTGCCCTTGCCGTAGGTCTGCTCACCAACCAACTGGGCTCGCCCATGATCCTGCAAGGCACCGGCCAGAATTTCACTGGCACTGGCCGATCCGGCATCAACGATGACCAGGAGAGGTGCGTCGCCCACCGCGGTGCCGGCTTCGGCACGAAATTCCTCGCGCTCGCCATTGGCATGTTCCTCGATCAGCAGGAGCCCTTCCTCAAGCCACATATCGGCCATTTGCAGGGCCGCATCGACGGGACCACCGGGGTTCCCGCGCAGATCCAGAAGATAGCCCTTGGCACCGCGCTCCTGCAACTCAGCCAACGCCCGCCGCATTTCCTCGGGGCTATTCGCCGTAAACTGGCTGTGGCGCACATAGCCGATCATGGCTGTCGCCGGGTCATCGTCGAGGAGACGCCACTCCATACTCGGTGTCTGGAGTTCGACCCGTTCAATGACAAAGCTCAGGGTCTCCAGTTGACTGGCTGGTGTGGCCGGTGCACCGCTGGCGTTGGCCACATTGACGGCTGTCGTCGTGGCAAGGGCGGGGCGCTGCACGACAACCTTCACCTCGCTGCCCACCTCGCCACGGACCAGGCGCACCACATCGTCGATGGTCATTTCCGCCGTGATCACCGTCTCATCAACCTGAAGCAGGCGGTCGCCATCGAGAACACCGGCCACGGCAGCGGGCTGTTCCGGCAGAGGATGCAGGAGAAAAGTGCTCTCAACCTGTTCAATCGTGGCGCCGATACCGCCAAAACAGCCACAAAACTGTTCGCCGGAAATGATACTCTGCACCGGTTCCTCGTAGCGCGTGTAGGGATCCGCAAAAGCATTGACTAAACCATGGATGGCACCATACCGTCGCGCGCTGCCATCAGGCTTGGTACCGTAGAAATCGCGATCCAGTAGATGCCACGCTTCCCAAAAGACCGTCATATCCTCCGGATCGGGCACTGGGGCATTGAGCATCGGTGTGCCTAGAAAGCCGAAGAACGGTTGTGCCAGTGGATAGACAATGGGGTAGCTCGCGATTCCAGCGACATAGGCAACCACCACACAACAGATGACAAGCAAATAATATCCAATAGTTCGCACGAAATGTTGGTCCTCAACCTTCACGCCGGAGCCGCCACCGCACCTCCGGACACCGAACAGCCCCACGAGAGATCCCCCCAGAGCCAACAGAGTGCATATAGCACGGGAACTCAACACAGTGCATTCGGCACGGGAAATGGCACAAGCGACATCGGAAGACGCAAACTCGGACGACAAGCCGATACCGGACGGCTTTCAGCCATGGTGCGGCCGCGGTTATCTCATAGGTCGAACCATTTTACCATAGCCGAATGTGCAGCAAAAGTATCAGGAGGTGGCGAAGGATACTTGACATTCCCTTACTTTCTGCGTATTGTAACGTCCACAAAACAGCGTGCCCACAGCGGTGGTTGCCAACGGAACGCTTTACAAACGAGCGCGGTGCGGTCCAAGATGAACCGAACCTATCTTGGCCACAGAGGGCACAGGGATTTTGCCCACGACATTCTCACAGAGTACGCAATTCGTCACGAAGAGTTGCACAGAGCACACAGGAGGAAATCGTTTCTATGGAAATTGCTTGTCAAGCGGCGCGGGTCATTGTCACTGCCGGCGGTAGCGGCATTGGCCGGGTCATTGTGGAAACCTTTGTCGCCGCCGGGGCGCGGCTCCATGTGTGCGATGTTGCTCGGGAGGCATTAGCAACGTTGCAAGCCGCGCATCCGGCCATTGGCACAACGGTGGCCGACGTGGCCGACGCAGCCCAAGTCGATCAACTCTTTACCGAGGCACAACAGCAATTGGGGGGCCTTGACATCCTCATCAACAACGCCGGCATTGCCGGCCCCACGGGTCCAGTGGAAACGTTGTCGTTGGCCGATTGGGAACGAACCATGGCCGTCAACATCAACGGCCAATTCCTCTGCACGCGTCGGGCCGTCCCGCTGTTGAAAGCTGCCGGTGGAGGCCTCATTGTCAATCTGGCCTCCGCGGCGGGCGTCTTTGGTTTTCCCAACCGCACGCCCTATGCCGCCTCGAAATGGGCGGTGGTGGGCTTCACCAATTCCCTTGCCATGGAACTTGGCCCCGCCAACATTCGGGTCAATGCGATCTGCCCGGGGCTGGTGGAGGGGGAGCGCATCGACCGCGTGATTGCGGCCAAAGCCGCCGCCGAGGGCCGCTCCCTCGACGAGACGCGGGCCCAGATTACCAAACAAAATTCAATGCGTACCTTTGTCACAGCGCAGGATGTTGCCAACCTGATCCTCTTTCTCGCCTCGCCAGCAGGTAGCAAGATTTCGGGGCAAGCGCTCCAGGTCGACGGCAACACGGAGTCGCTACGGACCTAGTATCGTCAGTGAGACAGTGGACAGTGGGACAGTGGACAGTGAGACAGTCGTAGGGCCTTGGGCATACCTACCATTTGGCGCAATGATTTGATAGTTGCCTGTAACATTTGTCCGTGCGCTTTACCTCATATAATGGCAGTGCTATTGTGCAGAAGCCAATCGACTACAGAATGAGACCCCAACTATGAACATTCAAAAAGCGGTGATTACAGCGGCAGGACGCCGACAACGGACCCTCCCCCTCCAGACGGTGACGGACCGGGACGGTGTCGAAAAGTCGGTGCTCAGTGTCCTCGTGGAAGAGGTGCTGCGGGCCGGCATTGAGGAGATCTGCGTTGTTGTGCGCCCCGGCGATGAAGAGCCCTACGCCGATGTGACGGGCGAACATAACGGTCGGCTCCATTTTGTCCCGCAAGTGGAGGCACTGGGCCACGGTCACGCAGTTGCGTGCGCCCAGGAGTTTGTCAGCAATGAGGCCTTTTTGCATCTGGTGGGCGATCACCTCTATGTGAGCAACAGCGATAAGGGCTGTGCCCAACGGCTCGTCGAGGTGGCGGCGCTCGAGTCGTGCACGGTCTCTGCCGTCCAACCGACCCGAGAAAGCCTGTTACCCTACTATGGCACCGTCGGTGGGCGACGGCTCTCCGGCAAGGCCGATCTTTATCAAGTGGAGACGGTGATTGAAAAGCCAACCCCCACGCAGGCTGAACAGCATCTGATTGTGCCGGGTCAGCGCGCGGGCACCTACCTCTGCTTCTTTGGCATGCACGTGCTGACGCCGACGATCTTTGAAATTTTGGCGGAGCAGCTGGCCACGGCGCGGGCCAACCAGCCGGACGGCGCCATCAATGTCACGTTGGCGGCGGCCCTTGGTGCTTTGGCGCAACGTGAACAGTACCTGGCACTGGAACAACACGACTCCCGCTACGATGTGGGCGTCAAGTATGGTCTACTCACCGCACAACTGGCCTTGGCGCTCAATGGTCAGGATCGCAACGAAGTGTTGGCCAAATTGGTTGAATTGTTGGCCCAACGCGATCTCGCCGGACACGGCGTGCAGCAGGGCGCATAAGCAAGGAGCAGACCATGAGTGAATTAGTCCAGATCATTCTGGCCACCGATCCGGCTGTCCGCAACCGATCGCTGGATGCCTTCTGTCAGCAGGCTTCGTTGGCAACATTGCAACGCGAGTGTCAGGCGCTGGATCAGCTGCGGCGCACGAGCACCAATCTCTATGAGCGGGTGCGCGCCCTCTTCTTTCTCCATGCCATCTATCGCTACCACCTGCCGAACAAAGCAGGCGTTAGCCAAACCGGCTTGCTCCCGTTCGATGGCTACACGAATTTACTGCGCCGACGCTTTGAAGAGGCGATTGACATCTTTCTCCAGCAACAGAGCACCGAAGGGCCCAGCGATGGCATTGCCAGTGCCCTGGCCGCGGCCTATCACAGCCTTGGCTTCCAAACCCTGGCCGATCAGGTGCGGCGCAGCGTGCGCTCAGTCCGGGGCAACCAGTGGATGTTCCGCATTGGCCACCCCGCCGACCACCCGCTGCGTGTCCGCCCGTCCCTCTACGAACAGGTGGGCAATGCGCCCAACCAGGCACCGCTCTTTCCGATTCTCCACGAGTCAACGCCCGTCCGCATGGATCTGACCCACAGCGGCTGGAGTGACATCTTCTTTCTCGGCATGGATTTCCCCGAGGGTGCGCGGGTGCTCAACGTGTCCGTTGATCTGGCGGTACGCGACGGCTCCACAACGGCCAAGCCGCGCCCCCCCATTGAGACCTACTTCCGCGTCATTGATCGTCCGGTGTTGCGCCTCGTCAGCGTCGATCTCAACGCATCGGCTGAAATCACCACGCTGGCCGAGGTCTTTGACTTTGCCAAGGATTACCTGGGATTGCTCAAGGCCGCGGTGATTGCTGCCGGCATTGTGCCGCCGGGCATTGAAGGGGCGGACCAACCACTGGCCGATCTGCTGGGGCGCTTGGTCAAACCGGGCCACGGCATTGAATTGGTCAGCCAGGTCAATGGGATCCCCAAGGGTTCGCGCCTCGCGGTCTCCACCAATCTACTTGCCTCGCTCATCGCGGTCTGCATGCGCGCCACCGGGCAAACAGAGTCACTCACCGGCCAGTTGACCGAGGAAGAGCGGCGCACTGTGGCGGCGCGCGCCATCCTGGGCGAGTGGCTCGGCGGCTCGGGCGGTGGCTGGCAGGATTCCGGGGGCGTCTGGCCGGGAATGAAGGTGATTGAAGGGGTCGAAGCGAGCGAGGGTGATCCCGAATATGGCATTAGTCGCGGCCGTCTCTTGCCCAACCATCGCATCCTCAATTTTGAAGACGCGTCCGCGGCGACACGCCAAAAGCTACAAGATAGCCTGGTGATGGTCCACGGCGGCATGGCGCAGGATGTTGGCCCGATTTTGGAGATGGTCACGGAGAAGTATCTGTTGCGCTCAGAAGCAGAATGGATGGGGCGCCAGGAAGCGATTCAGATCATCGACGAGATTGTGGAGCAACTGCGCGCCGGCGATCTCCAGGCCATCGGCGCAGCGACCCACCGCAACTTCCACGGCCCGATCCAGACGATTATCCCGTGGGCCAGCAACCTCTACACCGAAACGCTCATTGCGCGCGCCCGCGCGGAATTTGGCGAGCAGTTCTGGGGCTTTTGGATGATGGGCGGGATGTCCGGCGGCGGCATGGGCTTTATCTTCGACCCGGCGGTCAAAGCGCGGGCACAGGAACGGCTGCAGACGATCATGAGCGAGACCAAAGCGAAGCTCGAAGCGGCGGTCCCCTTTGCCATGGAACCAGTGGTCTACGATTTTGCGATCAACGAGCGGGGCACCTACGCCACATTGCACAGCGGGGACGAGGCGCTGATGCCCCCCGCCTACTACGCGCTGATTGTGCCCGACCTGTTGCGCCGTGAGCAACGCACGCTGGGCTATTTCCGGCGCACCGAATTGGATCGTTTTGGCGCAGCCTGTCGCACCAATCCTGATCTCGCCGGCATGGTACAGACGCTCTTTGACCACATGTTGCCGCAGAGTGAACAGGTAAGCGACGAAAGCCAGAGCCTCGACGCGCTGTTGAAAACCTTTGGCTTTGACCGCGTGCAGCACGAGCAGATCCGCGCCGACCTGCGCAGCGGTCGCATTGGCCTGGCGCAGAACCGGCTACCTGTGAGCAGCACGATCCAGGACATTGCGCGCGACGATGTCTTTGTCATCGATGCGTTGACGCCGGATGTGGGGGCCGAACTGCGTGAGATGGGCCTGGCCGCGCTCCAGGATGGGAAAGTGGCCGTGGTGACGCTGGCCGGCGGCGCGGGCAGCCGATGGACCCATGGCGCGGGGGTGGTTAAGGCGCTCAATCCCTTTGCCAAACTCGGCGGCAAACATCGCTCCTTCCTCGAAATTCATCTGGCCAAAAGCCGCCGCGCCGGGGCACGGGTTGCCACCGCGGTCCCCCATGTGATCACCACCAGCTATCTCACGCATAACCTGATTGAAGCCTACCTGAATGCGGAACAGAACTACGGTTACGACGGTCCGCTCTATCTCTCACCGGGGCGGAGCATTGGGCTGCGCATGGTGCCGATGGCGCGCGACCTGCGCTTTGCCTGGGAAGAGATGCCCCAACAGCTGCTCGATGAACAGGCCCAGAAGGTGCAGGATTCGTTACGCAGCGCGCTCATCGGCTGGGCGCAGAGCGCCGGCGAAGGCAGCGACTACACCGACAACATCCCCAGCCAATGTCTCCACCCGACGGGCCACTGGTATGAGGTGCCGAACATGTTGCGCAACGGCGTTTTGCGGGATCTGTTGGCGGCGCGGCCCCAACTCCAGTACCTGATGGTCCACAATGTTGACACCCTTGGCGCCGACCTGGGCAGCGACCTTGGCGCCACGCTCCTGGGCTACCACATTGCCCAAGGCGCGCCTTGGACTGCCGAAGTGATCACCCGCCGTATTGAGGACCGCGGCGGTGGGTTGGCCCGTGTCGACGGCCATCTGCGTCTCGTTGAGGGGCTGGCCCTACCCCGCGAGGAGATTGAGTTCAACCTCACCTACTACAACACGAGCACCACCTGGCTCGACATACCCAAGTTGCTCGCCGTCTTTGGGCTCAGCGCGGCCGATCTTGCCGATGACGCCAAGGTTGGGGCCGCGGTCCGCCGCGTCGCCGGGCGCATGCCGACCTACATTACGCTCAAGGATGTCAAGAAACGTTGGGGCAAGGGGCAAGAGGATATTTTCCCGGTAGCCCAATTCGAGAAGCTCTGGGGTGACATGACCGCACTGCCCGAAATGCGCTGTCAATTCGTCGCCGTGCCGCGGTTGCGCGGGCAGCAGCTCAAGGAGGTCGATCAGCTCGATGGCTGGCTGCGCGACGGATCGGCCGCGTTTGTGGCGGGGTTGTGTGACTGGGGATAGGGAAAGATCGGAGACAAGATGACATGAGAGCGTTTGTCATCTTGTCATCCCCTCATCTTGTCTAATCCAACGGACTGCGGACACCCATTGGCCCTTTGTTGAGGACGTGGGTGTAGATCTGCGTGGTCTTTACATCTTTATGAACTAAATGTATTTTGAGCGGCGCAATTACTCGTTGGGGAAGCATGGTAACGCGGTCTTCATTACCTTTGGTATCACGGACCATCAGTTGATGTCGCTCGAAGTCGATATCTTTGATCCGTAGCCGCATACATTCCATCAAGCGCATGCCACTACCATACAAAAGCTGCGCCATGAGTTGGTGCAAACCCGACATATGCTCAATGACTTGCCGAACCTCATCCTTCGTCAAGACAGTAGGAAGGTGCTTTTCTTTCTTTGCACGCACGGCATCGATCCGAGCCGTGAGTTCAATATTGAATACATGACGATAGAGAAAAAGCAAGGCACTCAGTGCCTGATTTTGTGTGGATGGTGAAACGT
>ERZ795053.3011-NODE-3011-length-19724-cov-10.888403_pt1 | contig 19724 bp, 14 predicted proteins | sample MGYA00375137_ERZ795053 | MGnify/ENA primary metagenome ERZ795053 (study PRJEB30182, sample SAMN05720284) | activated sludge metagenome | isolation source: Anaerobic digester | place: Hong Kong | collected 2014-12-17 ...
CCGACCAGGTAACCATTCCGGCCAACGGCTCGGTCAACGTAGACATTGCCCTGGACACGCGCGGGCTGTCGGCTCCGAGCGATTACACCGGCGGGGTGGCTTTTAGCGGTTCGTTTGTCAACGTGGCCGCCTCGCAGCCGCTGACCCTGCACGTGACCTGCGCCGACTGCGGCGTGCTGGACGGAGCCATTGAGGACGCCTGGTTTAACACGCCAGTGAAAGCGCAAGTGACGCTGACCGGCACAAACGGCATGGCGATTAACCTGGTGGGCGTAGACGCCTATGCCGTGACCGTGCCCGCCGGGGAGTATACCCTGACGGCCTCTGCGCCCGGCTATTTGCCGACGACGGTGGGAGTAACGGCCGTAGCCAACCAAACCACCACCACCAACATCGCCCTCGTTCCGGAAGCGGGCTTCCTGGAATACAGCCCGGAGGCGATCCAGGTAGCCGGGCAGTTCGGCGACGTCCTCACGCGCACGGTGACGGTTTCCAACACCGGCACCACCCCGGTCACCTTCCGGGTGCGCCTGGACGGTTACGACGTGCCGGTCGCGGTGCGCAATGCCGCCCTGGCGGCCATCAACGGCCAAAAAGAGGGCAACGCCGCCGACGTTATCGCCCCGATCACCGCCTACGGCGTGATCGGCGAAGGCATTGGCGGCTCTCTGGGCTGGTTCAACCTGGACAATCCCGGCAACGTGTCGACCAGCAGCCAGCACATCGAGCATGGCTCCCTGCGCGGCGGCGACTTCTGGGCCGACGATTTCTCCAAGTTGTACGCCTTTGAAGAAAGCAAGCTGATCGCCCTGGACACGGCTACCGGCCCCAAGGAAATCATTGGCGCGCTGCCCGGCATTTCCACGTATACCACGTATGCCGGCATGGCCTACGACAGCGTTACCGAGCAAATGTACATCCTCCACGCCTATGAATGTTACCTGGGGCAAACGCTGTACACCGTCGACGTGCACACGGCCGAAACTGATGCCGGCGTACCGGTGACCGGCGGCGGCTGCCTGGACTCGCTCACGTTCTCCGACAGCGGCGTTTTGTACAGCATCGATCTGGATAACGACGCCCTGGTCACCATTGATCCGCAAACCGGGCAGGTGACGATTGTGGGCGGCCTGGGTTTCTCCGCCAACAGTTTCAGCCAGGGGCTAGCCTGGGACTCGGCCACCAATCAGCTCTATTACCTGGCGACCAGTGTCGATTCTTTCCCGTTTGTGCAGAACCTGTATCAGATTGATACGGCGACGGGCAAGGCCAAATATCTGGATAATCTGGGCTACTTCACGATGATGGGCATGACGATTGCCTCCGAGGCCGCGCACTGGGTATCAGTGCCCGGCGCAGCGATGACGGTCCCGGCGGGGGCGCAGGCGACGTTTGACGTGGTGTTTGACCTGCGCAGCCTATCGCGCCCAGGCGACTATGCCTCGGACATGGTGTTTGAGGGTGACTTCATCAACACCCCGCCGGCCTTGCCGGTAACCCTGACGGCCGAATGCACGGACTGCGGGGTATTGAATGGCGCGATCCAAGAGGCGGGAACGGCCGTTTCCCTACCCTCCAACCTGCGCATCAGCGGCCCCAACGGCTTCGAGCAAATCCGCTATAACGCCGACAGCTACAACCTGACGGTGCAGCCCGGCGAGTATACCCTCCGGGTCAGCCGCAGCGGTTTTGTAAGCCAGGTGAAAACGGTAACGGCCGTGGCTAATAACGTGGTCACGACGGACTTTAGTCTGGTGGCTGCGGTGTCCAACATCAGCCTGGATCCGGCGGCGTTGAACGAGACGCTGCCGGTGGGCACGACCATCACCCGCAGCTTCACCATCAGCAATGACGGGGCGGCCGACTTTGACTTTGTGGTGCTGGACGAAGATTGGACCGCACCGCTGCTGCCCACCGTGCCCTATACCTCTTGCGGCGAAGCGGACGCCTTTGGCTACACCTGCCTGGATTCCAACGTCCCCGGCAGCCCGGTCACATATGGCTGGGTAGACATCTCCGCCACCGGCACGAGCCTGGGCCTCAGCGGGGCCAACGATTTTTACTGGCCGCTGCAACTGCCCTTCGCCTTCAACTTTTACGGCCAGGATTACACCGAGCTGGCGATTCACTCCTACGGCCAGGTCTACTTTGAAGACCGGCAGCCCGATCCCTACTTTGGCGGCAATCAGCCGATTCCGCAGGCCGTGCCGGATGGGGTTGAGACGTTTATCGCCCCGTTGTGGGACAGCCACAACTACACAGAAGCCAGCAAGAGTTATTACGAGGTTCAGGGCGTTGCGCCGCACCGGCGCGTGGTGATTCAGTGGGAAGGGATCGCATCGTCCCAATGGCCGCCACAAGTAATGGATTTCCAGGTAATCCTGTTCGAAAACGGCAATATCCTGACCCAGTACAAATCTTTGGACGGCAGTACGGGCGAGCGGGCCACCATTGGCATTCAAGGCGACGCGCAAACGGGCTTGCAGTATGGGTATAATGAGCCTGTTTTGGCGGATGAACTGGCTGTTTGTTTTGTGCATCCCGAGGCCAAGAATACAGACTGCGCTTTACAGCCGCCGGATGCGCCCTGGCTGTCGGCTACGCCGGCCAGCGGCACGGTCCAGGCCAACGGCTCGCTGACGGTAGAGGTGGCTTTGGCGGCCACGGCCGTTGACCCCGGCCTGTACCAAGGGGCCATTTACCTGGGTGGGACGGACAATGACCCGCTGGTGATTCCCGTGACCATGCGCGTGGTGAATCTGGCGCTGACGGCCGTGCCGCCAACGCAGATGGTACTGCCGCAGCAGACAGCGCAGTACACGGTGACGCTGAGCAATGCGGGGGCCGTGACTGATACGTTCACCCTGACGATAGACGCCAATTGGGATACCCGCCTGCTGCTGCCCACCCGCACCCCGCAGGCCGACCTAGGCCTGACGCTGGCCCCGGGCGAGACGGTGACGCTTGGCGTGTTGGTGACGCCGCCGGCTAACAGCTGGGGGAGTTGGGATACGGCCGTTATCCGGGCCGCCTCACAAACCTACGCCGAGTCGTATCTCACGGTGAGTGCCGTCACCACCGTTCAGCATGGCCTGTTCTTGCCGGTGATCATCCGGAACTAGACCGGCGAAACGGCAGAGGGGAGGCAACGGCCGTTGCCTCCCCTCTGCGCCCGACCTGGTCAGCACTGCCAGGTACACAAACGACCAAATTTTGGGGTTGACTTCCCTCTCATCATTTGTTATAGTGCCTGCTGCGTAATCACGCACAAAAATCTTGAAAGGAGTTTGGCGCAAATGGGTAACACATTAATGACCATCATCATCATCCCCAGCGGCTTTGGCAAAGTCGTTGTGTGCGCCGACGCACCCTGTCAGCTTGACATAACGTAAGTTCCGGCAAGCGAAACAACAGGGTCACGGCGCAAATCAAAAGCCCGTGGCCTTTTTTGTTTCTGCCGGTTCTGAAACCAACCAGCAAAACGCCACGGGACCCCGTGGCGTTTTTTTATTGCCGCGAGGAACTGGACATAGGATGTCAGGATTGAGAAATAAGATTTAAAGCAAGATGGCAGTACGAAGTTAAACGTTTCACGATGCAGACTGACAAAGGCCGCCCAGGAGGAAACTTTGTGAGTCACCCAAAGCCCTAAGTGATGGGCTTCTGAGAGGCACAAACATGGATTACAAAGAGTACGACCTCAAACAAATTATAACCAAGAACAGATTGGTCGGTTTGTGGCGCATTATGACCGGCTTTCGCGGGCTGTATGCGCTGGCCATCCTGGCAATTGGCTTATCGGCGTTGATGCGCTCGGCGATTTATTACACCTTGGGCTATTACGTCGATCACGTCTTGTCGGCCCAGGGCAATATTTTAGGCCAGAGCTTGCTGGTGGGTACGGCCGTTCTCGGGCTGGCATTGCTGCAAGGCACCCTGACATTCGTCAGCGGCCGGTCGGCGGCCAAAACAGCCGAAGGCATTACCCGGCGCCTGCGCGACTACCTCTACGACCACATCCAGCGGCTTAGCTTTACCTACCACGACAACATGCAGACCGGTGAACTGCTGCAGCGCGCCACCTCCGACGTAGACGCCCTGCGCCGCCTGTTCGCTGAACAGCTAAACGGCATCGGCAACATCTCCCTGCTGTTCCTGGTGAACTTCATCGCTTTGCTGCTCCTGAACGTGCGGCTGGCCCTGTTTTCGGTCATCGTCATCCCGCTCATCATTGGCATTTCGCTCTACTTCTTCAAAAAAGTAGGCGAGGTGTACGAAACCTACCAGGACCAGGAAGCGGTCCTTTCCAACCGGCTGCAAGAAAACCTGAGCGGTGTGCGCGTGGTGAAGGCGTTTGCCCGCCAAAGCTATGAAATCGACATGTTCGAGACCGATAACAAAGAGAAATATCGGCGCGGCAAGCGGCTCATCTTCATGCACGCTTCGTTCTGGCCCATTACCGACGTAATGTGCGGCGTACAGATGCTGGCCGGCTTTTTCCTCGGGGCGCGCATGGCCATCAACGGCGTCATCACCCCTGGCGAGTACCTGACCTACGCCGGGTTGGTGGTTCTGATCATCTGGCCGATTCGTAACCTGGGCCGCCTGATCACCCAGATGTCTACCGGGCTGGTCTCCTTTGATCGGGTACGCGAAATTATTCGCGAAGATCGGGAACCTTTGGACGCCGGCACGTACATTCCGGAAAATGGCCTGCGCGGCGCGGTACATTTCAACCACGTCAGCTTTGCCTACGACAGCGACACGGCTGTTCTGCACGACATCGATTTCAGCGTCGAGCCAGGCCAGGTCATTGCCCTGTTGGGATCGACCGGCTCCGGCAAGACTTCGCTGGTGAACTTGCTGCCGCGCTTTTACGATTACACCGATGGCAGCCTGACCCTGGATGACGTGGAGCTGCGCGAATATCCGCGCAAGTGGCTGCGGCGGCAGATTGGCATCGTGCAGCAAGAGCCGTTCTTGTTCTCGCGTTCAATCCGCGAAAACATCACCTATGGCGTGGGCCGGTCCGTTTCGGACGAGGAAGTCGAAATGGCGGCGCGCGCGGCGGCCATCCACGACGTCATTCTTTCCTTCCCCAACGGCTACGATACGCTGGTGGGCGAGCGTGGCGTCACGTTGTCTGGCGGGCAAAAGCAGCGGGTGACGATTGCCCGCACGCTGCTCAAGAATCCGCGCATCCTGATCATGGACGACGCCACGTCTTCGGTGGACACCGAAACGGAAGCCTCGATTCGGGCGGCGCTGCACGATCTGATGGCGACGCGGACAACGTTTGTCATTGCCCACCGCATTCAGAGCGTGATGGAGGCGGACTTGATTTTGGTGCTGGATAACGGCCGTATCATCCAACGCGGCACCCACACCGAACTCCTGTCCCAACCGGGCACGTACCAACAGATTTACAACCTGCAGGCCCGCATCGAAGCCGAACTGGAAAAAGAAATCGCTTCGGCCGACCATTCGCGCAACGGAAACGGAAACGGCCGTGCCAATGGTCATTTCCACGAAGAATTAGCGACAACAGTTGCAGTCAACTGAGTCGGGCTTAAGACGCGCTGCTCCGGCGGCGCCTCTTAAGCCCGACCACCTACGGAGACATTATCATGTCCGATGAACATCGATTTGAAGAAGAAGAATTCACCACAGAATTCAACGGACAAACCGTTCTGCGCATCATCAAACAAGGCCTGAACCACTGGCCGTTGATGCTGCTCTTCCTGGTCAGCATCAGCATCGTCTCAGGGCTAGACAGCTACTTCACCTTCCTGAGCAAGCGCATCATGGACGAAGGCATCATCGCCGGCAACGCGGAAGTACTGGTGCGCATCATCATCCAATACGGCCTGCTGATGATCGTGCAGGCAATCATGGTCTTTGGCTTCATCACCTGCGCCGGGATGCTGAGTGAGCGCGTGCAGTATGACCTGCGCAAGACGATGTTTGGCCGTTTGCAGGAGCTCTCGCTGTCCTACTTCGACCGTACGCCGGTCGGCTGGTTGATGTCGCGCGTCACCTCCGATACGCAGCGCGTCGGCGACCTGGTTTCCTGGGGCTTCCTGGACGTCACCTGGGGCTTCACCAACATCACAACGGCGCTCATCTTCATGTTTTTGATTAGCTGGAAGATGGCCCTCATCGTCTTGGTGATGATTCCAGTGCTCATCGTGGTTGCTTCGATCTTTAAGAAGAAAATCCTGGTTGAGTACCGCAAAGTGCGCAAGCTGAACTCCAAGATCACCGGCTCGTACAACGAAAACATCACCGGAGTGCGCGTGGTGAAATCGCTGCGGCGTGAGGAAGAAAACCTGCGCGAGTTTGGCGAACTGACGACCAACATGTACAAAGCCGGTTTCCGCGCAGCCTGGCTCTCGGCGCTGTTTCTGCCGACGGTGCTGCTGATCACCTCGCTGGGGGTGGGCAGCGTCATCGTCTACGGCGGTTACCAGTTCCAACTGGGCGGCATGACGGTAGGCGGCATCCAGGCCTTCATCTCCTACATCTTTTTCATGATGTGGCCGGTGCAGGAAATGGCCCGCGTCTATGCGGAGATGCAGCAGTCCATCGCCTCTGGTGAACGGATTTTCTCGCTTATCGACGCCGTACCGGAGATTCAGAACCGGCCCGGCGCGACCGATCCCGGTTCGATTCGCGGGGACATCGTGTTTGACCACGTCGATTTCTACTACGAAGATGACAAACCGGTGCTGACGAATTTCAGTTTGACCATTAAACAGGGGGAAACGATCGCCCTGGTAGGGCCGACGGGCGCGGGCAAATCGACGTTGGTGAACCTGATATGCCGTTTTTACGAACCGAAAAACGGCCGTATCCTCATCGCCGGGCAGGATTACCGCACGTTGACCCTGCATGCCATCCATTCGCGGATTGGCATGGTGCTGCAAACGCCACACTTGTTCTCCGGCACGGTTATGGAGAATCTGCGTTACGGCCGTCTCGACGCGACCGAGGATGAGGTAATCGCCGCCGCCAGACTGGCCGGCGCCGACAGCTTCATCAGCAAGCTGGAAAAGGGCTACCATACGCAGGTAGGCGAAGGCGGTGTGCTGCTGTCCGTCGGGCAGAAACAGCTCATCAGCCTGGCGCGCGCCGTGCTGGCCCAGCCCGACATCTTCGTGATGGACGAGGCCACCAGCTCGGTGGATACGCTGACAGAGGCGCTCATCCAGCAGGGCATGGAGCGGCTGATGGAAGGACGGACCAGCTTCGTCATCGCCCACCGGTTGTCCACCATCAAGCGCGCCGACCGCATCCTGGTCATCGAAAACGGCGGCGTCTCAGAGATGGGCACGCATGCCGAGCTGATCCGCAAACGCGGCCATTATTATGACTTGTATACCAAACAATTCCGTGACGAGATGGCTCAGGCTTACGCAGCCGAAGAGGAAAAAGCGGAATTGGCGGTGGCCGAAGTAGCCACGGCCGTCTAAACGAGCAGGCGAAATTGAAGATTAGCCGTGCCACCAGGTATGGCTAATCTTCATTCTTCTTCAAAAACGGCCGTTTCAAACCACCACAGGTCCGCCTCTTGCCAGGCAGTGGGGGGCAGTCCGGCTTTCCGGCACAAATTTTCCAAAAATTCTTCGCGTGTCCAGCCAAACATCAGCGGCACCTGCGGCAGCAGTAGGCCGCGATGGCGGCCTTGGCTGATGACCAATCCGTGGCGCCCCAACTCGATCCTGGCCACATCCTCCAGAGGCTGCAGAGGCGACAAAATCGAGATTTCGATGGCGATATGGTCCAGTTCCGCCGGAACCACCGGCGGGAAACGCGGATCTCGGGTGGCCGATTTCACAGCCATCGCCGCCACCACGTGGGCCAACGGCCAGTCCGCCTCCATGTGACCAATGCAGCCGCGCAGACGCATATTTTTCGGGGTGGAGACATCGTCGCGGGTGCGCAGGGTCACAAAAACGCCGGCCGGTGTCTGCAAAATCGGATCCGACGTTTCCACCGGCGGCAACTCACCGGTTGCCAGGAAGTGGCGGATGGCGGTCCGCGCCAGGCGCAGCAGTTCTTGCTGCTGCCCATCCGTCAGAGACGGCAAGACAGCAACTTCTTCAACATTAGATTGCACAGTCATAGGACCTTTCCCTTCGGTCGGGCGACCGCCTACCCTGCTCGGCCTTCTTGCGCCAGTGACGCTGTCTGTATTGTAAACGGTGACACGGCTGGTCACAAGTAGCCCTGCGCCACCTGTCAGGCAGATTGGCCCACAGCCGCCAATTTGGCGGCGATGAATTGGGGATGGGAAAGATTAAGCCCACTGGCTAACAGGCGGATCTCTTCGGTCTCGGCAAAGGAAACCTGACCATCGGCGGCGGCCACCAGGAACAAAACCTCAATAAAACGTTCCCGTTCCGCTTCGGACGTGTGGGTGGCAAATTCGCGCTGCATCCGGTACATGTCCTGGGTAGCGCTTATCTGATCGGTGGCTACTTCGGCGATGAAGACGGCCGTTTCCCGGGCCACCCCCCACCGCTCCTGCAGCGCCTGGGCCATCGCTTCAAACTCATTATCCGTCACCAAACGGTCTGTATGCGCCACTCTGGCCATCAACGCCCCGGCCAGGCTGTATTTCCGTAACTCCGCCTCCGGCAAGTCCAACGATTTCCCTTCGGCTTGCAACCGCTGATTAACGGCATAAAACACCCGGTTTTGCACGTAATCCTCATAAAACAATTCCCGGTTTGGCCCTTGAACAGCCGCCGAGCGGCGCGCCACAGCGCCGCCAAACAGCCGGTTCAGCTTGCCCATCAGGCCGGTGTCGGTCTGGTCGATGGCTTGTTTGATTTCGGCGAGAACGGCCGTTTCTTCCGCTGAAATGGCCCCATCCGCCTGCAGCACGCCCTCCAGCATGGACAGCGCCAGCGCTTTGTCCTCCGGGGAGCGCAGCGCCGCTTGCAGCTCGCCGACTAATCGAGCACGCTCGTCGGCCGACACCGGCGTTTCCGCATACATTTCCAGCGTTGCCCATTCCCGGCTGCTCAACTTCATGCCCGGCGCATTGGCCGCCGCATGCGGTAAATAAAACAACAGATCTTTGGCACTGTTAATTTCATCCTGGGTCACTTCACCATCCGCCCAGGCCGCGGCCATCAGCACTTTCGCCAGGGTCAAAATCAAAGTTCGGTCGGCCATCGTCACTCCTTCGAAAATAGTTTAACGCAAAGGCGCGGAGGCGCAGAGAATGGGGAAGGTTTTCATTGATAGTGTTGAGACTGCGCTCATACCGTCCCCTTCGCGCTTTCATTTCCTTGCCGGTTCACTGGCAGACAGTTTACCATGAATACCAGGGGCAACAATCTACCTGCCGGGCTTTAGGGTTCCTCTCATGAACGGCCGTTACGGGCGGCCTTTGGGGTAGACGGCCGTTCCCCCCTGTGGTAAATTTCCCCCATGACACAACGAGCCATCCTCTCCGTATACGACAAAACCGGGCTGGTCGAATTCGCCAGCGCCCTGGTGGACATGAACTGGGAACTGATCGCCAGCGGCGGCACAGCCCACCAGCTAAGAGCCGCCAGCTTGCCAGTGCTGGACATAGCCGCCATCACCGGCGCGCCGGAGATGCTCGGCGGGCGCGTCAAAACACTCCATCCGGCCGTACACGGCGGCATCCTGGCCCGCGACACCCCCGAAGATTGGGCAGATTTGGGCGCGCAAGGCATAAACCCCATCGATTTAGTCGTCTGCAACCTGTATCCCTTCGAAAAAACCATCGCCCAGCCCGGCGTCACCCTGGCCGAAGCCATCGAGCAAATCGACATCGGCGGCGTGACGCTGCTGCGCGCCGCCGCGAAAAATTTCGCCCGCGTCGCCGTCGTCTGCGAGCCGCTCGATTACGCCGAGGTGCTGCGCGAACTGCGCGAACATGGGCAAGCCAGCCCGGCCACGCGGCAAAATCTGGCCATCAAAGCCTTTGCCCACACCCGCGATTATGACACCGCCATCACAGCTTATCTGCAAGATGTGACGGTCGGCTAATTTTCTTCGGGGAGCGCCCTGATTGCTCCCCAGGCTGCAGGAGAAATCCAGTGAAATCAGAAATTGAACTCCGGTACGGGATGAATCCGCACCAAAAACCGGCCAGAATTTACGTTAATCAGGGCGCGCTGCCGCTACAGATGCTGAATGGCACCCCGGGTTATATCAACCTGCTGGATGCGCTCAATTCGTGGCAGTTGGTGCGCGAGCTAAAACGTGCCCTGCGACTGCCGGCGGCGGCCTCCTTTAAGCATGTCAGCCCGGCCGGCGCGGCCGTCGGCGTGCCCCTGACCGGCACGCTGAAACAGGCCTACTTCGTGGAGACAGATGAGCTTTCGCCGCTGGCAGCGGCCTATGCCCGCGCGCGCGGCGCGGACCGGATTTCCTCGTTTGGCGACTGGGCGGCGTTGAGCGACGTGGTCGACGTACCGACTGCGCTGCTGTTGAAGCGCGAAGTCTCCGACGGCGTCATCGCGCCTGGATTTGAGCCGGCAGCGCTGGAAATCTTGCAGGAAAAGAAAAAAGGGGGCTACCGCATCATCCAGGTGGACCCAGACTATGAGCCGCCGGAGATGGAGGAGCGGACCGTCTTTGGCCTGACGCTGGCGCAAAAGCGTAACGATGCCCTGCCCACCTTCGCTGACCTGGTGGACCTGGTAACGGCCGTGCAAGACATCCCCGATTCTGCCAAACGTGACATGATCGTCGCCCTGCTCACCCTCAAATACACCCAATCCAATTCCGTCTGCTACGCGCTGGACGGGCAAGTGATTGGCGTCGGTGCGGGGCAGCAATCGCGCATTCACTGCACCCGCCTGGCAGGCGACAAAGCCGACACCTGGTTTTTGCGCCAGCATCCACGCGTTTTACAACTGCCTTTCCGGGACAAAATCGGCCGGACGGAACGGGATAACGCCATTGACCAGTTTTTGCTGGACGAGCTGACGCCGGCCGAAGAAGCGGTCTGGCGGCAGAGTTTTAAGGAAACTCCGCAGCGGTTAACGGCCGTTGAAAAACGCGCCTGGCTGGATCAACTCACTGGCGTGACCCTCGGCTCCGACGCCTTTTTCCCCTTCCGCGACAGCATCGATCGCGCCCGGCAAAGCGGCGTGCGTTACGTGGTGCAGCCCGGCGGCTCCATTCGGGATGACCTGGTCATTGAAGCGTGCGACGAATATGGCATGGCCATGGCGCTCACCGGCGTGCGCCTGTTTCACCATTAACCGCCGCAAACAGTACCGGCGTATGATAGACAGCCGCCGGTTTTTTGGTTACCCTCAACGGGTAACTTCGCTGTTACCAAGCAAATAGTTAAATTTTATTGAGGTTCCTAATTGAATAAGTCGGTCCCCCACATTGTTAGCGTCGAAGATGATGACGGCATTTATGAGCTGCTCCAGATCACTCTGGAAACTTTGCCGCTTGCTTTGCACCGCGCCAGTAACGGCCGTGCCGCCATCCAGCTCATCACCGACATTCAGCCAGACCTGCTGCTGCTAGACATCGCCCTGCCAGACATGCACGGCTGGGACGTGCTCAAAACTGTGTGCGACCAGCAGATGAAACCGCAGCGCATCATTGTCCTCACGGCTTACGCGGAACCTGCCCACCGGCTCATCGCCCATTTTCAAGAAGTGGATCGCTACGTACAGAAGCCTTTTTCGCCAGTTGACCTGCGCCGCATCATCTGTGAGCTGCTCGATTTAACTTATTAATTGACTGCCTGATCGGAAATTTAACGGCCGTTCTCCCACTGCCGCTGCACCACAGAACGCACATCGGCCGGCTGCCAGCCTGGCGGCTTGAGCAGCTTGCCATCGGCGCGGCGCGGGCCGCCGGCCTTTTGCAGGTTGGCCCGATGCACTTCCCGGAAAACGGCGTCGGCGTCCACGCCGCATGCCTCAATCGCCCCATAAACCACGTACAACAAATCAGCCAGCTCGTGGACCAGCGGCGTCAACGCCTCTACGGGGTCCGGCTGCTGGCCATTCTGCAGGGCGGTGATGACGGTTTGGAAAACGGCCGTCACCTCCTCATACTCCTCCTGAATCAGCCGGTGGCGCATCGCCAGATGGTCCGCTTCGCGCAATTGGGGCGCCGGCGGCAGCGGCGAACCCACGGCCGCGTGAAACTCGCGGATACGCCGGGCGTTGCTATTCAGAAACGGGGCGCCATTCGCTGCCACGTGCCCAAGAAGCTGCCGCAGCGGCATGTCGGCCAGCGACGTTAACCGGTAATCGCCCGCCGCAAAGGTCAAACTAGTGGTCATCTGATTTGGCACGACTACACAAAAAATCCCGGCCGCTCGCGCCGCCGCCGCGCCATGGGGCGAATCATCAAAGGCCAGGGCTTCGTCCGGCTGCACGTTCAGCGCCGCCAGCGCTGCCTGATACACGGCCGGGTCCGGTTTGGCCCGCCCGTCCACGTCGTCGCGGCAGCAAACGGCCGTAAACTGATCGGCGATGCCCAGGCGGGCCAGCAGCGGATCGACCCAGGCGTGGCGTGAACTGGAGGCAACGGCCGTTTTTAAGCCTAACTGCCGGGCTTCGGCCAGGTATTCCGCCACGCCAGGCATAATCCCTTGTTGGGCCATCAATTCGTCGTCGCGACGGCGGCGGCTGGCCTTAACGGCTTCCCGGTCTAACGGCCGTCCCACCAACGATTCCAGGTGAGTGTAGGGATTGAAAAACGTCTCCGAACCAATGTTTTGCACCCACAAATCCAGCGGCAGCTCGACGCCAAAGGAACGGTATGTTTCTTGCCAGGACAGGAAATCTGGCATTTCCGAATCCAGAATCAACCCGTCAAAATCGAAAATAAGTGCTCGTATCATGCCCCCAAGTGTAACCCAGTTTGCCCATTCGCAGAAATTCGGCTCGGCCGGCGGCTATGGTAGATTACGTCCCCACCGCGGCTAAGAAAACCGTAATAGGTTTTGGGAATTGGACCCGAAGGGTTTGGCATCAATTGAGTCGAGTATCCTGGGTTTGAAACCCTTCGGGTCTTCTGAGAACTTTCTACTGATCGCTTAATACTTACGCCGGCGGCAGTCGAAACCAAAATTCCGCTCCTTGCCCCGCCTGGCTTCGCACGCCGATTTCGCCGTCGTGGGCCGCGATGATGCCCCGGGCAATAGCCAACCCCAGCCCAGATCCGCCCTGCTCCCGGCTGCGCGCCGTGTCGGAACGCCAGAAGCGGTCGAAAACCTGGGCCTGCTGTTCGGCCGTTAATCCCGGCCCGCTGTCATGGACGCTGACCTGTACTCTATTCTCATCGCTGGTTACACGAATCGCCACTTGCGGCGGCGTCTGGCTGCCTTGCGGCGCGTAGCGCAGCGCGTTGGCAATGAGGTTGGCCAGCACCTGATGCAGCCGCGAAGCGTCGGCCAGGACCGGCGGCGTTGCCGCGACGTCTACTTCCAGGAGGATACCGTCGGCTTCGGCGAGGGGCTGGAAGGCGGCGGCCGCCTGGACCACCAGTTCGCCCAGGTTTACCGGTTGGCGATCCAGCGGCAGCTGCCCGGCTTCGGCCAGCGACAGGGTGCGCACGTCGTTGACCAATCGACCCAGGCGCAGCGTCTCCTCGTAGACCGCGCCCAGGTTCTCCGGGGTGGCCGGGAAAACGCCATCCATCATTGCTTCCAGGTGGCTCTGCATGATGCTGATGGGGGTGCGCAGGTCGTGGGCGGTGTCGGCCAGAAGCTGCTGGCGCTGTTTTTCGGCCAGCGCCAGGGCGTGGGACATGTCGTTGAAGCGGGCGGCCAGTTCGCCCACCTCGTCGTGGGCGGCCACGTTGACCTGCCGGCCCAGGTCGCCGGCGGCCACGGCCGTCGCCGCCTGGCTAAGCTGGCGTAACGGCCGTGTGAGCCGCTGCGCCAGAGCAATCCCCAGCAGCAACGCCAGAACGATGGCCACCAACCCGGCCACCAGGATGGCCTGGTTCACCGAAGTCAGGTACTGCTCGCCGGCGCGATTGCCCTGCCCGGCCTGCCCGGCCGGCACCGCCAGGAGCGTGCCCACCTCACGGCCGTTCACAGTGATCGGTTGGGTGATTTCCGGCGTAAAGGCCGGGGAATTACGGCCCTGCCCGCCCCCGCCGCGCGAAGCCACCACTTCCCCATTTTCATCCACCACCCGCAAAAAATAACCGCCCGTCTCCGGCCCCAGGCTGCTGTCGCGCAGGATGGTATTGGCTCCTTCCCAACCGCCCTCGGCGGCATAAAATGCGCCCAACTGCTGGCTAAGGGCCTGCCACTGAGCGCTCTCGCCTGACTCCAGGTAGCGCTGGAAGCCAACGGCCGTAGCCCGGTTGGCCAACACAGCCACCAGCCCCACAGCGATCAGGGCCACGAGAACAAAGGCGAGGGTGAGTTTGAGGCGGAGGTTCATGGGGAAATTTTTCTCCATTAACCATTAGGATTAAACCGATAGCCGGCGCCAAAGACGGTGAGCACGTATTCCGGCTGGGTGGGATCGGCTTCGATTTTTTTGCGCAGGTTTTTGACGTGCACGTCGATGGTGCGTTCGTAGCCATCGTAGGCGAAGCCCTGGGCCTGCTCCAGCAGTTCCATGCGGCTGAAGGTGCGGCCGGGACTGCCCATGAGGGTGTTGAGCAGGTTAAATTCCATCGGCGTCAGGTCGACGGTACGGCCGTTGACCGACACCACACGGGCATCCCGATCCAGCGACAAGTCGCCGGCGCGCAGCACGTTGGCCTCCGGCTGGGCCGCGCCGGAACGGCGCAGCACCGCGCGCACGCGGGCCACCAGTTCACGCGGGCTAAACGGTTTGGTGATGTAATCGTCGGCGCCCATTTCCAGGCCCAGGATTTTGTCGGTTTCGTCCACGCGGGCGGTCAGGGCGATGATGGGCGCGCTGCCTTCGCGGGCGTATTCACGCATAAAGGCCAGGCCATCCATCACCGGCATCATCATGTCCAGGATGATCAGGTCGGGCTGGTGGTCGCGGGCGGCGAAGAGGGCTTCACGGCCGTTAGCGGCCGTAGCCACGCGGTATCCGGCCTGTTCCAGATACCCTTTCACCACGCTGACCAGTTTGGCTTCGTCATCGACGACGAGAATGAGTTGACTCATGGGAATTGGTTAATGGTTGAATGGTTGAATTGCTGAATGGTTAATGGGGTGGAGTTTACCTGAAAAATGAACGGGGGCGAAGATATTCTGCCCCCGTTCAGTAGAACTTGTTTTGTTAAGAGTTGGGCTGTGTATTCCAGCGGCCGCCGCCCTGGCCGCCACCGCCACGGCCGTTTTGCGCGCCGCCGCTCCAATACGGCCGTCCAATCTCGTCGCGTAGGGTCACCGTCAGGTCATCGGACAGGCGGGTGATGGTATTGGCCTTGAATTCGCCGTTTTCCCAGAAACCCACGACTTCCAATTCGTCGCCCACGGCCAACTGCACGCCCAGGTCGGTCAGAGCGCTGGGGCCAACGCCGATGGTCACGGCTTCGCTGCCCGTTTGCAGGATGAGATCGACGCCGGCCGCAGGCGCCTGGGACACGGTCCCCGTGTAGACGATGATGTCGACAGGGGCTGCGGTCAGGCCGGAGCCGTCTTGCAGCTGCTGCTGGCCACGGCCGTTACCCTGTCCGCCGACGGCATTCTGGTTCGGGACACCATCGGCCGGGCAGTCGCCATTGGCGCAATCCATGGTCACGTCGGCGGCGAAGTTGTTGGCCGCGCCACGGCCGTTACCCTGACCCTGGCCTTGCGCTACGGCCGTTTCGCCCGCAGCATTGGCCGCGTTGTTGGCGCCCTGGCCGTTTACCGGGCCGGGGACGGCGGGGGCATTTTCGTGCAGGCGGTCGCCGGTGGCGTTGAGGCCCGCGCCTTCGCCATAACCGTTGGCGGCGGGATTGACGACGGCCGTTTCCGTCAATTTATCCGTTTTGGCCGTGGTGCGATTGGCCGCGCCGACAATCAGAGCGCCAGAAAAGAGGACAAAAAGAACACCTAAAGCAATTCGTTTGAACATGATTTTTCTCCAGTTAAAACGGGATGTTTAGCAGGTCGCTCGCTTCTTCAGGCCGAAAGAGGCCGGGGCCGAAGCGAGAGGAAGAAGCGCCGGGTGACGTTGACGATCCAGCGCCAATGGATGAAAAAGTGGAGCATGGCGGCGATGATCATGATCACCGCGCTCCAGGTGTGCAGCAGGTCCCAGGTGGTGCGGCTGAACAACCAACCGGCGTCCCACAGGGGATTGCGCCCACCCTGGTAGCCACCGCTGACCGGGGCAAACAGGAAGTAGAGGCCGGAAACGGCCGTTCCCAAAAATCCCAGGGCAATCAGCGCATCCACGGCCACGTTAATCTTGGCCCCGCGCGAAAAACAATCTTCCCGGCAAGTGACAGCCCGCCGCAAACGACGGGCCATCATCTTGACCCAATTCCAGTGCAAGGTGAAGTGGACAACAACAGCCATGATCATCAGCACTCCGCCCCAGAGGTGTATGTCTGTCCAGGTCTGGCGGGTGAAGAGGAGGACCACGCCATACCAGGTATTGCGCCCACCTTCATACCCGTTGGGCAGCACCAGGAAATAGATGCCGGAAAAAATAGCGAGCACGGCGCCGAGAAAAACGGCCGTGTCAATCAACCAATTTGTACGTGTTTGCCGCGACATGCGGATAGGTTTTGCTTGCATAGTCATCATGTTTGCCTTACCCATTCGCCCTACTCCAGCAATGGGTTACAACATGAAGTCTAGCCAACAGATATGAAGAAGTGATGAAGAGGTTATGGAGGCAGCATAAAGAGCCATTTGCCAATACCACACTCCCCCCTTCAATGATAAAATGGATCGCAAGGCAACAAGATATCGCCAACACGACCAAAGCCGGCTGCTTCGTCGCCCGCCACCCTCTGCATCCGTAATTAGCCGCGACAAATTTTGTTTTTGCAGTTGTATCAATTGGAAATCGGAGGAGAGAATCGCCGTGACAAAAACACAAGCCCCTGCCCTGGCAGATCCCATCGCTATAGGTGATGTTGCCAGCCCAACAAACGAAGCGCGCGTGTCCTGGAGAAACCTGGGCCAGCGGCTAAAAAGCATCACACCGGCTTTTTTGGCGCGCATGGTCCTGTTAGCCATTGGAATTGGCGGCATTGTCTGGCTGGGTTGGGCCACGTGGCCAGCTCTGCTGCCCTTCATCGTCGGGGCAGTGATTGCCTATGCCGTTTTGCCCTTTACCAATTGGCTGGATCGTTTTTTGCCTCGTATCCTGGCGGTGACCGTTGCGCTGCTGGTCGTTATCCTGCTTTTTGCCGGCGTGATAGCCGCCAGCGTGACGATTTTGGGCCGGCAAATTTACAATTTGTACCAAAGCTTTCCCACGCAAGCCGAAGTTGACGGCTACATCGACAATCTGGACACCTATTTGCAAACCTTGCCTACGCCGGCCCAGACAGCGATCAACAATATACTAACCCAGGCTTCGGAGCGTGTGCGCGCCAACGCAGAACTTTACAATCAGCGGATGATCGACATCCTGCTTGCCTCGCTGATGGCCATGTTTAACACGTTGGGATTTATCCTGGGATTTTTGGTTGTGCCAGCCTGGCTGCTGCTGGTGCTAAAAGATCAGAAAGCGGGCGCCAGGGCCATCCAGCGCTTGCTGCCAGACTGGATGCTGCCGGACGCACAGGCAATCTGGGCGATTTTTGACCGCTCCTTGCGCGCTTTTATAGAAGGCCAGTTCGTGATGGGCTTATTCATGACCCTGACAACCTATATCGGCTTTCTCTTTTTGGACACCGTGGGTCTGCTGCACATCGAATTCAAGCTGGCGGCGGCGATTTTTATCGGCGTGATGCAGCTTATTCCCAACATTGGCCCGATCATCGTCCTGGCGATCATTTTGTTGATCTGGCTGACGGGGACGGAAACGAGCCAGGTCCTGCTGCTGCTGGGTTTGTATCTGGTGTCATTGCGACTTTTGCGCATGATGGTCGAACCGCGGGTTGAACGCAAGATTATCGCGGGCGTCCATCCAGCGCTGTTGATCATGGCGATTGTGGCTCTGAGCGAATTTGGTTGGCTGTGGATTTTGTTGGCGGCTCCGATAACGGCCGTTGTCCGCGACATCTACCTGTACATTTACGGCCGTTTGCAAGACCCGCCCCGTCCGGCCGGACTGCTGCCCGGCGACCCGCTGCCCACAGCGCCAACGGCCGTCGCCAAATCCGCCAACCGATCCGTTCCACTAGCTTACCGACACGGCCGTGCCGCCCGTTAAACCGATCCGTCCACCCACCCATCAGGAGGAAATTATCATGCTCGAAGGATCCACCCAACCCAATGATTACAGCCAGCTCTCACAAGTGCGCGTGCCGCTGGAAGACGCCAGCGAAGCCTTCACCGCCCGCGACGAGGCCGGCAAAATCCCCATCATACTCATCCCCACCCAGCTCAACCGCATCCGTAACGAACTGGTGCTGTCAGCGGCCGCCATTCTCGTGGGCGGCCTGGCCCTGACCGTTTTACTCAAAAACGGCTCCTGGCTGTTATTTGCCATTCCCATCAGCCTGATTCTGCTGGTGATTGGCGTCTACCGCGCCTTCCGCGTGCGCATTCCCGAAGGCGCCAAAGCCCTGCTCACCCGCGGCGGCCGGTACATCCGCACCCTCGGCAGCGGCACCCACTACCTGCCGCCCTGGTACATCGTCTCCCATCTCGTCACCCAGCGCGAAATCCCGTTTGACGTACCCGTCGTCGAAGCGCCCACCCAAAACAACGTGCGGGCCAACGTCGACACCCTCTTCACTTTCCGCATCACCGATCCCTATAAATTTGTCTACAACATCTCCGCTGCCGACTTCGATCAGGTCTTTCAGGCCACCTGCCAGGACACCCTGCGCGCCTACGTGCGCACCATCACGTCCGATCAGGTGATGGATCTGAAGCGCCGGGACGTCGGCGACATTCTGGAGGGGCTCAATACCGACGTGGCGCCATATGGCGTGGAAATCATGAAGGTCAACGTCACCTTTGCCCAGCCGCCGGCCGAATTTATGCGCTCGCAGGAGGCACGGCAGTTGGCCGTTCTGCAGCAGGCAGAACAGGAAGAAGTGCAGGCTCTGGCCATTCGCCGCCAAAAAGACGCCGACGATCTGGCCCGCCAGAAAGTTGTGGCCGAGGTAGAGCGGGATAAAGAGCTGCTGCTGGTGGAACTGCAAAAAGCGCAGGCGCGGCACGCCGTGGAAGAACAGGAAGCGGAGACGGAAGCCTTTCGGCTGGCGCGCATGGAAGAACGCATCGAACAATATCCGCAGGCGACCGCCTGGGAAGTGGAGCTGGCCCACCTGGAAGTGGCGCGGGCGCTGGCGGGGAACACGCGGGCCATGCTGCAAATTGGCAACGCCAGCGATATTTCCCGCGCTTTTCTGGTGCGCGACATTTTGCAGGACACGGCCGTTCCCCCCGCCACAACCGAAACCGACAATTCTGACGAAGCCTAGACGGAAAAGCTGATGCGTGATGCGTGATGCGTGACCTATAGAACATCACGCATCACGTCGCACGCATCACGTCCCACGTATCACGTCCCACGTCCCACATCCCACGTCCCACGCCAACCATGCTATAATTCCTCCATTGCCAACGGCCGTCGCTCACAATGGAGGAACTATGTCCCAAGAATTCCAGATCGCCCTTGACCCCAGTCTGAACCTGACGCCAGAAG
>ERZ795053.3014-NODE-3014-length-19712-cov-5.282902_pt1 | contig 19712 bp, 15 predicted proteins | sample MGYA00375137_ERZ795053 | MGnify/ENA primary metagenome ERZ795053 (study PRJEB30182, sample SAMN05720284) | activated sludge metagenome | isolation source: Anaerobic digester | place: Hong Kong | collected 2014-12-17 ...
TCCCACCATATGCGCAAGATCACTCACCTGGCGCGTGATGCGCACGTTGTAGTCATAGTCTGCCGGCGTCTTGGCATCCTCCTTCAAGGAACCGTCCATCATCACCGAAGTGAAGCCGTTCTGGATTGCCGAGAGGCAGGTGGCGACGTTGTTGCCGTGATCTTGATGGATACAGATCGGGATATCGGGATACATCAGCTCCAGCGCTTCCATCATCTTGGCGAGCATGATGTCATTGGCGTAGGAGCGCGCGCCGCGCGAGGCCTGGATGATGACCGGGGCATCAGTCGCCCTGGCGGCTTCCAGAATCGCCAGACCCTGCTCCATGTTGTTGATGTTGAAGGCCGGAACGCCATAGCCATGCTCGGCTGCGTGATCCAGAAGCTGTCGCAGTGTGATGCGGGCCATTAGCGAATCTCCTCCAGTTGATCATCCTTGCGCGCAGCCTCCTGGTTGTGCAGGAGAGCCGCAACGCCAGGCAGCTCACGACCCTCGAGCCATTCGAGAAACGCACCGCCTGCAGTTGAGACATATGTGAAACGATCCGTGACGCCCGCCGCATTCAGAGCCGCGACCGTGTCGCCACCGCCGGCAACAGCGATAAGCTTGCCGGCCGAGACGCGATCAGCGGCGGCACGGGCGACGGCGAAAGTACCATCACCGAACGGTTCGAGTTCGAAGGCGCCGAGCGGGCCATTCCACAAAAGCGTGGCCAGCGTATCGAGCGAATGCACGAGCATCTCGACCGTCTTGGGTCCCACATCGAGGATCATGCCGTCAGCCTTGACCTGATCCACGGGGACGACCACGTGCGGTGCGTTGGCGGCAAAACTCTGCGCAACGACCACATCAACCGGCAGCAGCACCTCGCAGCCCTTGTCCTTCGCCTTCTCCATGATGCGAGCGGCCGTTTCGACCATGTCGGCCTCGATCAGCGACTTGCCGACCTCGTGGCCCTTGGCCAACAAGAACGTATTGGCCATGCCGCCGCCAATGATGATGCGGTCCATCTTGTTGACGAGATTTTCCAAGACCGCGATCTTGGAGGAGATCTTGGCGCCGCCGACAAGCGCGGCGGTTGGACGCTTGGGACATTCGAGGGCCGCTTCAAGCGCCGTGATCTCATCGCCCATCAAGCGACCTGCATAGGCTGGCAGCAATTCGGCAAGTCCGGTGATCGAGGCATGGGCGCGATGCGAAGATGAAAAGGCATCGGAGACGAATATCTCGCCAAGCTTGGCGAGCGATTGGGCAAACTCCAGATCGCCCTTCTCCTCGCCGGCATGGAAACGCAGGTTTTCCAGCAGGAAGACCTCGCCGGGCTTGCCGGCCACGATGCGGCGTTCAACCTCGGGGCCAATGCAGTCGTTGAGGAAGGTCACGTCCTGCCCCAGCGCCTCGGCAAGCGCCGGCGCGACAGGCGCCAGCGAATATTCGGCAGACACCTTGCCTTTCGGGCGGCCCAAGTGGCTCAGGACCACCACCTTGGCGCGCCGAGAGACCATATCGGCAATGGTCGGGGCGACACGCGCGATGCGCGTTGCGTCGGTGACTTTTCCTCCGCGAATGGGAACGTTGAGATCAACGCGCATCAGCACTGTATGCCAGGCAACGTCAACGTCCTCGACGGTTCTGAACACTTGCATGTCTCAGGTCTCCTCCCAATGAAATGCGGCCTTCATGCCGTCAGGCGGCGTGCGGCTTCTTGGACCGCTTGCGGGGTGATCCCGAAATGCTCATAAAGTTTGCTGGCGGGAGCCGAAGCACCAAAGCCGGTCATGCCGACAAAGGCACCCTTCTCGCCAATCCATCTGTCCCAACCCAGACGAGCACCTGCTTCGACGCCAACACGCGGCGCATCGCCCAGAACCGCCGACCGGTAAGCATCATCCTGGCGCTCGAACAGCTCCCAGCACGGCATCGAGACGACGGCCGCCTTGATACCATCACCGGCAAGCAACTCGGCTGCATTGATGGCGATCTCGACCTCCGAGCCCGTGGCGAGCAGCGTCACGTCGCGCGCGCCATCGACGTCCCTGACGACATAGGCGCCTTTCGCCGAAAGGTTCTCGTCGGCGTGCGCGGTGCGCGCCATCGGCAATCCCTGACGCGAAAGAGCCAGAACGGAGGGGGCGTCAGAACTTTCCAGTGCTGCCTGCCAACATTCCGCCGTCTCGACGGCGTCGGCTGGACGGAACGTCAGCGTGTTGGGCGTGGCGCGCAGCATTGTTAGGTGCTCGACCGGCTGGTGCGTGGGACCATCCTCGCCAAGACCGATGGAATCATGCGTCATGACGTAGATGACACGCTGGTTCATCAGGGCCGACAGGCGCATCGCACCGCGTGCATAATCGGTAAAGCACATGAACGTGCCGCCGTAAGGGATGAAACCGCCATGCAGGGCGATGCCGTTCATGGCCGCCGCCATGCCATGCTCGCGCACACCATAATGGATATAGCGGCCGGAAAAGTCGTTGGGCGTAATCGAGCCCTGCCCCTTGGTGATGGTGTAGTTGGAGTGCGTCAGGTCGGCAGAGCCGCCCAGCGTCAACTCGCTTACCGCATTGATGACCCCAAGCACCATCTCGGAGGCTTTGCGGGTGGCAACTTTCGGCGCACTCTCGAACAGCTCTTTCTTGTAGGCGACGAGCTTGGCGGAAACATCGGGTGCCAACTGGGTCGCCACCTGCCTGGTGAATGCGTCACGGCGCGGTGATGCCGCCAGTCGCTTCGACCACGCGCCATAGGCTGCTGCACCACGCGCGCCAACCGAGCGCCACATGGCAAGAATATCCTCGGGCACGACAAACGGCGCGTGCGTCCAGCCGAGCTTGGCGCGCGCACCCGCGATCTCATCAGGCCCCAGCGGCTCGCCGTGCGCCTTGGCCGTACCCGCACGGGTCGGTGCGCCATATCCGATGACGGTGCGGCAGGCGATCATCGATGGCCTTGCGGTCTCGGCGCGCGCTGCGGCAATCGCCTGCTCGATGGCTGCTGGATCGTGCCCATCGACGGACTGAACATGCCATCCCGCCGCCTCGAAGCGCTTCTTCTGGTCCATCGATGTGGCAAGGCTGGTCGGACCATCGATCGAGATCTGGTTGTCGTCCCACATGACGATCAGACGCGACAGTTTCAGGTGGCCGGCAAGGTCGATTGCCTCGTGGCTGATGCCTTCCATGAGGCAGCCATCACCAGCGATCACATAGGTGAAGTGATCGACCAGGTCCGTGCTGTAACGCGCCTCCAGCAACCGCTCCGCAATCGCCATGCCGACCGCCGTCGAGATACCCTGACCCAGCGGGCCAGTGGTCGTCTCGATTCCCAGCGCATGACCGTACTCGGGATGGCCAGCGGTCGGCGATCCGAGCTGCCGGAAGTTCTTGAGCTGATCGATACCCATGTCGGCAAAGCCGAGGAGATGATGGATCGAATAAAGCAACATCGAACCATGCCCGGCGGAAAGGACGAAGCGGTCCCGATCGGGCCAGCGCGGATTGGCGGGATCGACCTTCATGAACTGCGAGAACAAGACGGTCGCGACATCGGCCATTCCCATTGGCATGCCGGGATGGCCGGACTTGGCCTTCTCGACGGCATCCATCGACAATGCGCGCACCGCATTGGCCATGGCCTTCAGGTCAACCTTGTCAGTGGGCATGCGCTCTGGCGATGCGATATTCATATCAGTCTCCCTTAAGGGTCAGGATGCACGCCTCTTCTGCTCCACCAGGCGATGAATCATCGGTGTCAGAATGAGCTGCATAGCCAGATCAAGCTTGCCACCCGGTATGACAATCGAATTGGCACGCGACATGAAGCTGTCGTGCAGCATCGACAGGAGATACGAAAAGTCGATTCCACGCGGATTGCGGAAGCGGATCACGACCAGTGATTCATCAGGTGTCGGGATCCATCTGGCGATGAACGGATTGGAGGTATCGACGGTCGGTACGCGCTGGAAGTTGATGTCAGTGTGGGTGAACTGCGAGCAGATGTAGTTCACATAGTCAGGCATGCGGCGCAGGATCGTGTCGGTAACGGCCTCCGTCGAATATCCCCGCGCGGCCTTGTCGCGATGGATCTTTTGTATCCATTCCAGATTGATCACCGGCACGACGCCGATCTTGAGGTCGGCATAACGTGCAATATTGACCTTGTCGGTGACGATGGCGCCGTGCAGGCCCTCGTAGAACAGCAGCTCCGAATCCTCGGGAAACTCCCTCCACTCCGTGAAGGTCCCAGGCGGCTTACCGTATAATTCAGCTTCCCGGTCGTCGTGCACGTAATGGCGGGTCTTGCCATTGCCGGTTTCACCATATGTGCGGAATGCGTGCTCGAGTTCCTCAAACAGGTTGGCTTCCGGACCGAAATGACTGAAATGCTGGTTGCCGGCGGCCTCGGCGCGCTTCTGCGCCGCTTTCATATCCTGGCGGTCGTAGCGGTGAAATGCATCACCCTCGATGGCGACATTCTTCACACCCTCGCGGCGGAAGATCTGCTCGAAGGTATGCTTGATGGTCGACGTGCCAGCGCCAGATGAACCCGTCACGGAAATGATCGGATGCTTGATCGACATTCAAAAGACTCCCATCAGATCCGGAACAGGCCACGCTCGGCAAAGAGCGGCTGAGAACGGTGCCGGTCAGGCGCATCCAAATGGTAGCGCACAACCCGCTCCACCTTGTCTGCCGAGCCGAACACGAGCGGCACGCGCTGATGCAAGCTGGTTGGCAGCAGATCGAGAATCCGGTTGACACCATCGGTTGCAGCGCCGCCAGCCTGTTCGAAAATCAAGGCCATCGGGTTGGCCTCATAAACAAGGCGCAGGCGGCCATTCTCGTAGCCTTTGCGCTCATCGCGCGGATATAGGTAAATACCGCCACGAGCCATGATGCGATAAGCCTCCGCCACCATCGAGGCGACCCAACGCATGTTGAAATCCTTGCAGCGCGGACCGGTTGCGCCGGCAATCAAATCATCGATGTAGTCACGAATGGCGATTGGCCAGTGCCGGTAGTTGGACGCATTGATGGCGTACTCGCTGCTCTCCTGCGGCACCCTCACGCTGGCCTTGGTCAGGTAGAAAACCCCCTCCTTCGGATCAAGCGTGAAGATGTGCGTGCCCTGGCGCAGCGTCAGCACCAGCGCCGTCTGCGGCCCATAGATGAAAAATCCCGCCGCGAGCTGGTCGCGTCCCGGCTGCAACAGCGCCGTATCGTTGCCGCCGGTTCCGGAAGACGGAACGGGAAAGATCGCAAAGATGGTTCCGATCGACAGATTGGTGTCGATGTTGGACGAACCATCGAGAGGATCGATGGCGACTGCCAATGGTCTTGAGGCATCAAGAATCTCGGCAACATCGTGCTCCTCCGATCCGATGACGGCGACCGGCGAACGCTCAAGGCTGGCGCGAAACAGCGCGTGCGCTTCGAGGTCCAGCCGCTTTTGCTGATCGCCGCCCGCGGTTCCCACACCGCCGTTCCCGGTCAGCGCCCCCATATCGGACAGCATTGGACCAACGGCGATCTTGGCGGACAACTCACACGCACCCGCTGAAAGCGCCAAGACTGCCTCAGCGACGTCATCGCGACCACCAGCCTTGCGCCAGGTGGCCAAATGCGTTTCCAGGGTTTCAATAGCGTAAGCCAATTCGGTCTCCCTAACTTTCACCGGTTCGATTTCGATAGTCTCGAATTTCAAGATGCTCGAATTTAACGGGGCCGGCTTTCATCCACCAACTAACGCGGTGGTTTGTTGAGCGCGACAATATGAGATGCTGCACCAGCAAGCAAAACTGAATAAACTTTACTACATGGAAAGAAAAACTTCACGCAAACCTCTGGCGGGCATCACCCTCAAGCAGCTTCGCGCGCTCACCGCCGTGATCGAGGAGGGGAGCAACGTAGCGGCTGCCGGGCGGCTTAATGTAACGCCACCAGCAATCGCTCTGCAGCTCAAAATTCTCGAAGAGGAGGCCGGATTACCGGTGCTGGAGCGTTGCTCCGAGGGGTTGCGAGCAACGTCTGCGGGGGCGGAAATTTTGGCCACCGCCGCCAAGATCGAAAGTGCGATCGCCGATTGCTCGGAAGCGTTGCGGGCTCTGCGCCAAGGCGAAGGTGGGCGCGTCTCAGTGGCTGTCGTCAGCACGGCCAAATACTTCGCTCCGCGCGCTTTTGCCGCGTTCGCGCGTCAGCATCCCAACATCGACATCGACCTTTTCGTGGGAAACCGGGCCGAGACCCTGGGCGAACTGGAGCGATTCCTGCGCGACATCGTGATTATGGGCCGCCCCCCCGATCACATCGATCTGGTCACGAAGTTGATCGGCACCAACCCTCACATCGTCATCGCCGCGCCCAGCCATCCGCTGGTGCGCAAGAAGGGTTTGAAGCTGGCGCAACTGGCGCAGGAGAAATGGCTGGTTCGCGAGTACGGCTCAGGCACCCGGCTGCTCTTGGAGCGCCTGTTCGACGATGCGGATGTAGCACCGCGTATCGCCATGGAAATCGGATCGAACGAGACGATCAAGCAGGCGGTGATGGCGGGTATGGGAATTGCGTTCCTGTCAGCGCATACCGTGGGCTTGGAGTTGAAGGCGCGGCAGCTGGCAGTGCTGAACGTCAAGGGGCTACCGGCAATGCGCAGCTGGTTTGCGGTGCGCCGCGCCGATAAGCGGCTCCTGCCGGCAACCGAATTGCTCTGGAACTACCTGACGACACGCGGCAAGGACTTCCTGCCGCGCATGAATTGATACATGCACCGTGCGCCATACTTATGTCAGCCGGTCGATTGACCAGCAGATCGGCACATGGCAGGTCGAGTGAAACGTCGCCATCCAATGCTCTTGGACGCTTCACTCAAGGCCGTCGCTGAGAGCTGGAAAAGTTTATTCTGCCGCCTCGCCGCCGAACTGCAGCTCAGCCAGACGCGCGTAAAGACCCGAAGCCCGCGCCAGTCTGCTATGTGTTCCCTCCTCCACGATATGACCCTCGTCCATGACGACGATACGATCGGCCTTTTGCACGGTGGCCAAACGGTGCGCGATGACCAGCGTGGTGCGCCCCTGCATGACACGCTCAAGCGCCTGCTGGACCAGAACCTCGTTTTCCGCATCAAGCGCGCTCGTTGCTTCATCAAGCAACAGGATCGGTGCATCCTTGAGGATGGCGCGCGCAATGGCGATGCGCTGGCGCTGGCCGCCTGACAGCGTCACGCCACGCTCGCCAAGCTTGGTCGCGTAGCCTTCGGGCAGGGAGCGAATGAAGGCATCGGCCTGGGCCGCTTTTGCCGCTGCCTCGATGTCGGACTGTGTCGCGTTCTTCGAACCATAGGCAATATTGGCGGCGATCGTATCGGCGAAGAGGGCAACATCCTGCGGAACGAGTGCAATGCGCTGGCGAAGGGCATCGAGATCGGCGCTCTTCACGTCGACCCCGTCGACCTTAACGCTCCCCGATTGTGGATCGAAGAAGCGGAGCAACAGTGCAAACAGTGTTGACTTGCCGGCACCGGAGGGTCCGACCAGAGCGACCGTCTCACCCGGATTGACGCGCAGCGAAAAATTCTTGAGGGCATGCGCATCAAGACGTGATGGATAGGCGAATGAAACATCACTCAACGCGATTTCGCCTTTTGGCGGCGCGGGCAACGCAATGGGATTTTGGGGTGAGCGGATCTCGGGTACTTCGTTCAAGAGTTCGGAAAGACGCTCGGCGGCTCCGGCAGCCTGACTGATCTCGCCCCAGACCTCCGAGAGTTCTGCCATCGCACCAGCGGCAAACAAGGCGTAAAGCACAAACTGACCAAGACGCCCGCCTGTCATCTCGCCTGACACGACGGCGGATGCACCAAACCAGAGCACCGCAGTAATCGAAGCGACGACGAGGAAAATCGCCAGGGCGGTCAACCCTGCCCGCGCTTTCAGCCGGCGGCGTGCGCTCACGAATGTATCCTCGACCGCGCTGCCAAAGCGCTTCGTCACGGCATCTTCGTGCACAAAAGCCTGCATGGTGCGCACCGCGACAAGGTTCTCGCTGGCGTAGGCCGAGGCTTCAGCGAGGCTGTCTTGTGCCTGGCGCGACAGGCGGCGCACGACGCGGCCATAAGCCACCAGCGGCAGCACGATTGCCGGAATAGCGATCAGGACCATCATTGAGAGCCCAGAACTCGTCACGAACATCATGATCAGCGCGCCGATCAGCATGATGACATTGCGCAGCGCCTGACTGAGGACGGTGCCAGCGGCGGCCTTGATCTGTGTGGCGTCGGCGGTCAGGCGGCTCATCACCTCACCAGAATGGGTCCGCTCGAAGAAGGCCGGGCCAAGCCGCGTCAAGTTCGTGAAAACATCGGTACGCAGATCGGCAACGACACGCTCACCGAGCCAGTTGACGAAATAGAAGCGCGAGGCGCTGGCAATCGCGAGCACCATGCCGATAACGATCAGCATGGTGAAATACTGGTTGATCAACGCGCCATCAGCCGAGCCAAAGCCGTAATCGATCATGCGGCGAACAGCCATTGGCACAACCAGCATGACAGCGGCGGAAACCACCAAGGCGACAAGCGCTGCGGCGAGCATTGCAGGATGCTTCATAACGTAGGGCTTGATCGCCAACAGCGGGCGCAATGAGCGGCGCTTGTCCGTTGACGCGTCCTCGCTACCGCTTGCGGCTGCAGCTGGGGCTGCATTGGTCTTGGGATCTGATTTCAAAATCGCAACTCTCGCCTTGGGCTTTCCTGGTGTTCTGGATCTAACGTTTTATGTCCCGGGCGCAGGTCGTCAAACGTCAGTTGCTCCAGAACACAAACCTAAAGATGGCTAGGGTTCCGGGCTGACGTATTTGGAGCCCGACAGGGACCTGGGCGTCAGTGTCGGAACACTAGGGGGCTTTCGCCGATTCTGCGTTCCTGATCCGGTCCGATGGCGCGATCCCCGGCAATGCATCGGCGTCCTCGCCGTAGACATCACCGACGGCTCAACTGGGGCAGCTTTAAGCATATCCAAGGGCCGCAACATCGGCGGAGCTGGCGCGAACATGCCCTACGAGCGCTGGCATCTCAAGGGATTATGCCGATGCGCGCCTATCTGCCTCGTACAGGCAATGCTCGCCATCCAGGGTCCGGACTCAATAATAATAAGTCCGGACTCCTACAATCCAGGATGATGCCGCTACGGTCTATGTGAGAGATGGCCGGATTGACCGATTACGCCGTCAAGGGCCGCAGGAGGGCTTCCACTCAGCCGATCCGCCTGTGGTTACTGGTTAACTGCCAGCGGCGCACTGCCTGCAACCAGGCGCCAATGCGCGCAAGGCCGAAAACCCGTCTTTCCAGCGCTTGAAACGGCCTGGGAAAGGGACTATGAGAGGGCACATTCGATTTCCCAACAGATCCTGGGTCGGCGCCGCGGTCATGCCGCCGGACCGGCCCCTGTTTTGCGGCGTGGAGCCAGACCAATGAAGAAAGACGCAGATCTGCACCCGGACTATCACCAGATCAAGGTGGTGATGACGGACGGCACCGAATTCATGACCTATTCGACTTATGGCAAGGACGGCGACACCCTGCAGCTCGACATCGACCCGTCTTCGCACCCGGCGTGGACCGGTGGCGACACCAAGTTGATGGACCGCGCCGGTCGCGTCTCGAAGTTCAAGAAAAAGTTCGAGGGCCTTTTCTGAAGGCTGTTGTGTTCTTTCGGGTGCCCTCGCGAGGACCGCCCGTCGACACCTGAAAACCATCCACAGATGACAAAAGGCCCGGAGGATGTCCGGGCCTTTTTGTTCTGCCATGATCGGGATGTTGCAACCCGCCGGCCGGTAACTCAGCCGGCCTTGCTTGCGAACGCACGTGTCAACAGGCTCATTTGTTCGCCAACCGGATTTGCGATCAGCGGGACGACGTTGCTCGGCGTCTCCTGCTCATGCATCGCCCGGTCGAGCTGAACGACGCGGTCGTGAAGCTTGAAGCTTTCCTCAATGAGGCGGCGCAGACCCTCGGGCAGATCGGCAAAGCCATTGATGTGGGCGGGGCGACCAATTGCCTTGAGCTTGATGCGTTGGCGCTTTCGCCTCGCCTCCTCAAGCGTAATCTCACCTTCCTTCAAAGCGCGGCGCACAAGCAGCCACGAGGCAAGATCGAGCAGCCGCGTCGTCAGCCGCATGCTTTCTGTTGCATAAAGAACGCTGACCGGTGGCTTGAGCAGCTTGGCTTCGCGCCGCCCCGGTCCATCGAGATAAGCTGCCGTCGTCTCGACCAGCAGCATCCCTTCCTTGAAGACCTGATCAAACTGGGCTGATGCCTGGAACCGTTCGCCAAACGAAACGGTGACACCGTCCCTCGCAAGTTTTTCGGAAATAAGCGATTTTTTGGTCATGTTACGCCGTGACACAGACTGAAACCCAATACTTACCCTAAGTACACCGAAACAAACCTAGCTGGCCATAGTTAACAACACGCTCAATTCGGGTCGTTTCGTGACGCGCAAAGTGTCTTGTTGTGGACAGATCAACCTTCATGCAGACCAAGCCATGCAAGTCCGGCGCCGGGTTGACATACAAAACGAAAAAATGAGCCGCTCTGATGAGCGGCTCGGAAGTCAACAGGGAGGCGTCAAACAGAGTGACATGAGGTCACTCGAGGTCCAGAACACTGGATAGCCTCCACACTAGGGGCAACATGGTTATAGAACAGTGAATGCGTGCACCGAAAACGTGCCTCAGAAATTTACTTCCCGCGTCGACAAGAGTTGTGCGCACACCATTTCCGCGTTGCCACAAGCGGTGTCGGGCACGCCTCACCTACCAACGCTGTTCACGACTTGAACAGCGCACTTGCGGCCGCTTCATGCGCCTTTTTCTTCTGCAATTCCGCCGTGACCCGCTCGATCTCGGCCGCAAATGCGGCGATCCGGTGCTCCAGCTCGCCAATCGAAAGCCCGGATAGGTCCTCGCCGATTGCGATTGACGTTGATTTGGGTTTTGGCTGCACCTCGTCCCAGTCCATAGCGCTCTCCCATTCCGTTGTACAATTACGCAAGATGGCCGGTGTTTCAGAGCAACCGACGTTTAACGACCTGCGCCCGGCTCAAAACATCAGATCCACCACATCCAGACACTTCCAGTGACAATAGCCCCGGTTCATTTTTTTCAGCCCTATTGCACCATAACGAGCCTGGCCGTTTCCCATTCTGGTGCAAGGATGACGAACGATAGCGGATCATGTCTTTACCCGGCACACCTGCGCACTTGTCATCAGCCAAAGTTACGGGCACATGTGCGCCATGGGAGACTTGCGAGCGGCAACCAACCCCAGTCAAAGTTCGCCGGGCGCCACAACATCAATCCAAAAACAAACGAGAGAAGAGCCATGACCACGCTGCCCGATACCATGACCGCCATCGAGATCGACGGCAAGGGCGGGCCGGAGGTTCTGGTGCCGCGCCAGATCGAGGTCCCCAAGCCCGGACCCGGCCAGGTCCTGATCAAGGTGCACGCCGCGGGCATCAACCGGCCGGACGTGCTGCAGCGCCAGGGGCTCTATCCTGCCCCCAAGGGTCACTCAGCCATCCCGGGACTGGAGGTGGCGGGCGAGATCGCCGCCAATGGCGAAGGCGCCAGCCGGTACAAGGTGGGCGACAAGGTGATGGCCCTCGTCAACGGCGGTGGCTACGCGCAATATTGCATTGCCGAGGAGCCTGCGACACTGCCGATCCCAACCGGGTTGTCGATGGTCGAAGCCGCAGCAGTGCCAGAAACGTTCTTCACCGTCTGGCATAACGTATTCGAGCGCGCCGGCCTGAAGCCCGGCGAGTGGTTCATGATCCACGGCGGCACCTCGGGCATCGGCGTCACCGCCATCCAGCTTGCCAAGGCATTCGGCGCCAAGGTGATCGCAACAGCCGGTTCTCCCGACAAATGCGCCGCCTGTAGGGCACTGGGCGCCGATCGCGCGGTTGATTACCGTTCGGAGGATTTCGTCGAGGTGGTCAAGGAGGTCACAGCTAAGCGCGGCGTCGACGTGATCCTCGACATGGTGGGCGGCGACTATGTCGACCGCAATATCCGCTCCTTGGGTGATGATGGCCGCCTCGTCTACATCGCCTTCCTGAAAGGCTCGAAAGTCGAAGTCGACCTGATGCGCGTGATGCTGAAGCGCCTGACGGTGACGGGATCGACGCTGCGCATCCGGCCAACCGAGGTGAAGGGGCGGATCGCCCGGGCCCTGGAACAGAAAGTATCGCCATTACTTGCCGATAAGTCTCTCAAAGTTGTGATGGATTCCACCTTCCCGCTGAACGAAGCCAGCAACGCACATGCTCGCCTTGATGCCGGCGCTCACATCGGCAAAATCGTGCTCACCCTCGTGCCGGCCGCCTGACGGGAGCAGCAAGACGGGCCAGGGGCAGATCACGGTCCCGAAGCGGTCGCATTTGTCGGTCAGCATGATGGGACGAGTATTTTTTCGGCCCAGACCCCATAGTGCGGCTGTGCGGGGTATCGGCTCGCGAAATGGCGGCGTGGCGGGCGCCTCCCTATCCGACGCAGCGTGGCTGCGCAACGAAAAGGAACAACAACCCGTGCTTGGCACCCAAGGCTTGCTGCGCATCGCAGCCGATACCGAACTTGCCGCCGATATCCGCAACTGCCGCCGACTGGAGGTTCACGGTTCCCTTGATGGAGACGTGATGGCCGAGGATGTTATCGTCCACGAGGGCGGGCGGGTGTCGGGCCGATTGCGCACCAACAGCCTGGAAATCAAGGGACTGATCGAAGGCGACGTGGTCGTCCGCAACCTCATCACGATCCGCAAGAGCGGAATTGTGATGGGGGATGTCCGCTACGGGCGCATGTTGCTTGAGCCTGGCGGCGAACTCACCGCGAAGGTCAAGAACGTGCCGCCCGAGCTTGCCGGCGACTTCTCGATCACCGTGCGGCGGGGCCAGCATGTGGTTGTCACCACCGAGGACATTGACGCCATCGATCCCGACAACACCGCAGACGAACTCACCTACACGGTCTCCAACATTCGCGGTGGCCATATTGCACTCGACGGGGCCCGCGATGCCGCCGTCACGACCTTTACCCAGGCCGATCTCATGCACAGCAAGGTGCTATTCGTGCACGATGGCGGACCGGAACGCTCGTGCCGGTTCGACGTTGTCGTGCATGATGCGCAAGGTGCCTCGTCGGGCAAGCCGCGCACGGTGGATGTCAGCGTCACCAATTCCGCAGCGGCGGCCTGAGGAAAGAGCGCGTGCACGCGCTTGACTGGTTGGTGCCTGGACTGGCTGGTGCTTTTCACCAGGCGAGTGCGGACATCGCGGCAACCGGGCGGGCGGGCGCATCAGCGAAGAGAAGCTCCAGCGTTTGTGCATCAAGTTGGCCTTCGACGTGGATACCACTGGCGATAAAGAGCGAGCGGACGCCCGCTGCACCGGCTCCGGCGATATCGGTTTTGACGCCATCGCCAATCGCCAGCACACGCTCGCGCGCCACCTTGACACCACGCAACCGCACCAGTTCGTCAAAGACCATCTGGTAGATCGGCGCGTAAGGCTTGCCCGCATAGCTCACCTGACCGCCAAGCGTCTCGTAAAGAGCGGCGACGCCACCGGCGCACCAGATGATTTTACCGCCGCGCTCCACCTTCAAGTCCGGGTTGGCACAGATCATCGGCAACGCGCGCGCGTGGGCGCTCTGTAGCATCGTCTGGTAATCGTCCGGCGTCTCGGTGTCATCGTTAAACAGGCCCGTGCAAACGATCGCCTCGGCGTCCTGCAACGCCCCACAGGTAACACCGGAACCGGCAAAGAGGGGTCGGTCGCGTTCGGGGCCAAGGTGGTAAACCGTTTGGCCCGCCAACGCTGAGATCATCGCGCGTGCCGCGTCACCCGAGGTGAGGATCACGTCGTAGGCGTTCTTGGGAACACCGATGCGGTCCAGTTGCTCGGCAACGCTGGCGGCGGGCCGGGGCGCGTTCGACAGCAACACGACGGTGCCGCCGATATGGCGAAAGGTGGCGCAAGCGCGCGCAGCGTCGAGAAACGGTGTCACGCCGTTGTGCATGACGCCCCAGATATCGACAATCCACGCGTCCGTTGCCGCGGCAAGCGGGGCAACGGAGGAAACCAGCGGAATGGCACTTGAACCAGAAACGGGCGAGGCAGAGGGTTTGTCTATTTTCATGGCTCCCAACTGGCGCGAAGCTGGGAAAAAATCAAGCCGCTGCCGTATGCGATCCCGACCCGGCTGGAGTTTTGATCTGCCGCGCACCGCCAAACAGACGCCCCTGACCGAGGCGTGCGCCATAGGAAAACACCTGCTCGCGCGTGCTATCATCGTTGATCGCCTCGACCACCGGCATCAGCCCCAGATCTTCCAGATGCTTGCACAGATCAGCGGCGGGGACAGTCGCACCAGGGGCCGGCAGCCCGGACAGGAACACCTCAGCATCGAGCTTGGCGAATTTGAAACCGGACTTGACGAGCGTCTCGAAATCCATGTCGAGATCAGTGACGGCGCGCAACGCAAACCCGAATCCCAGATCGCGCATCTCGTTGATCATGGTCCAATGGGGCGTGCGGAAGCGGCGGGCATCGTCTTGCGAGAACGTCAAGACGAGTTGACCGGCAAGCTGGACCTGAGTGTCGTAGGTCTCGGCAAAAGTCGACAGGAAGTCGTCTGCGGTCAATGACTGACCTGAGAAGGTCGAGAAGACGTGGCCGTGCTTGTTGCGCTCTTCCAGGCGGCGCGCCAAGTGGGCGGTGCGTTGCAGGCGGACGCTGTCGAGCAGAGGCAGAATGCCTGATGGACGTTCCGTTTCGGCTTGATCGTCAGGTGAAATCTCATCGCCGCTCTCGTCGCGCAGACACAACGATACTTCGTAATGACGAGCCTGCTGTTTTTCCAGATCAAGGATCGGCTCAAGAAACACCTCGACCCTGCCAGCCTCCAAGGCATCGGCGATGCGCGCGACACGCTCATCGATTTCATCGTGAGGGGGTTGCTCGGCTGCTGTGGGCTGGTCCGCGCCCATGGCGCTCCATAGCTCATCGGCACTGTCTTCGGCACTGTGCGTCTGGGCCGTCTCTGCCGGCGGCGCCTTCACACCGCTCTGCTGGGGCAGCGCACCCTTGTCCATCGCATTCGGCGCCGCCGGCAACGGTGGCGGCATGCTGGTCATCGTGGCAATCGGCTGAGCCCGGCGCATCAGCGCATCAACGTCAAATTCGGAAACGGTGGAAACATCGGGCGCCACCGGGGCTGGATTGGTCGCGGATGGGGCAGGCATCGGCTTGGGCGCTGCACCGGTTCCCTCTTGGTCCACGCGCGTGTGGCCTTCGCGCGCCGCCCCAGCCCCAGCCTCTGACTCGTTAACACGGCGTGCCGCACGGCTGCCTCGTGCATTCACCACAGGCTCGTGCATATTGCGGGCAGCCTGACGCAGCGCCCCGACTGAGCGATCCACCGCCTGCTCATCCATTGCAGCACGCGACGGGCCCGGCGGCAGCTTCTGCGCATCGACGGAGTTGACCTCGTCGGCGAGCTTCTTGATCAACCCCTGGATCATCTCCACATCGGATTCACTGGGCGAGAAATTGGGATGGCGCGCGTCATCGCCAGGACGATAGGACCATGCATCTGCCGGCCCAGGCTCACCAGTTGAGATTGGGGTGGTATTGCCCGAAGCGAGGTGAGGGCCCGTGATCTTCGTTGAGGCGCCCGACATCTGCGCGGCGAGCGGATCAACCGGCGTCGGCTCTGGTCCACCGATCTGTCCGGTTGACGCAGAATGCGGCGGCCTATCATCAAAACCATAGCCACTTGTTTCAGCTCGCTTGGGCGGCGGCGGCAGATCCGTGCTGCTCGCTCCAAATGGAGGCATAGCAACCGGCGGCATGGCTGCCGTGTTGCGGTACGTATTGTTGATATTGCCAGCGGGCGGTGCCGGGCCCCGCATGCTCGGCTGTAGCGCTGGCGCGGGGGGGCTGCCCATCGGCAACTCCAGCTCGAGGCCACGAGCATCGCCGGGGTGTGGATTTGGCGCGAGTGTCGCGGGGGCACGAACGATCTTCTGCATCTGCGGGGCCGCGGGATCGCGATGTTCGCGGTTAAGTGCGCCACCAGACGCCGCCAACGCATCACCAAGATCGTCGATACCCTTGGCCGTTAAAGGTCCGGAAACAGGTTCGGGCACACCCGATGGGGCTGCCCCCTTGGTGCGATCCGTTTCGCTCGCGGCAGCCTTCATACCGCGCGGCATCGCCGCTGCGACGCGCGCAAGGGGATCTGCATTTGGAGCGGCATAAGGGGGCATCGGAGGCGCATCAACAGGTATCGATGAAGACGACGGCACGGGCACCGCCGACATGCCCCCCTGCACAGCGCGAGCTGATGCTCCAGCGGGCATTGCTGGCTGGGAAACGCGGCCAACCGGTCCACCCTGCTGGTTCAGGCGCGCAACTTCGCCGCTCAGCCGATCAAGGTCGGTGCGCAATTCGTCGAGTTGATCATGGCGGCGAACGAGTACGTGCAACGTCAGCAGTCCCATATAGAACGCCGCCGAGACGGTTACTGCGAGCCAGAAACTCAAACCCACCTGGGCGACAAGCCCCATGCACAAAGCCAGTGCAACAACCGCCATCGCCATCATGACGAAGCTGTCCGCCACACGCCTTTTCCTCGGATTGCGCTGCTCTTTGCTGGTTTCGGTCGTCATGCCTGAACGTACCCCGAGTCATCTATCATTTTGCGGTTATCACTTTACGGTGCACGCCGCCCAATCCCTCACTGTGCACCAGTCTCAGTCCATCGCGAGAGCTGGGACCGCGAAACGAAACACACGTCAACATTCACAAACTCAGGATCAACAAACACCACACCGGGGAAGCCATCAGGGTAACGTCCTAGAGTAACCCTAAAGCGTGTGGAGATATTCCAGACTTGGCTCCTCACGCCTTTACGACCTTGTTGCCATGCCTGTCGTACCCCGCAAAACCGCTACACACTTTTGCGCGACATGCATGGATTCCCGCACAGCACACCAATTGAGTACGTCATCGCGGATCGAATCCGATTCGCTTCTTTCAACTGTCCAGGAGGTCGACCACTTGGAGCAATCCAGACAGCGAACCTTTCACCAGATTTCCTCTACCGCGGCAGTCTGCACATCGAGTTGTTGCTAAAACGCACCGCCCATTTGCCTCCCGTTAAGCAGAACGCCAATCGCGGACATCGCGTTGCAATCGGTGTGCGCCTCAGGCCGTTTGCGTGATCAGCCGCGCCAGTTTGTCCCGGATCTGAATGATATCGTCAGGGCTGGCGATGAGGGGCGGCGCCACGATGAGGGTATCGCCACCGACCCGGACATAGAGGTCCTCATCGTGATAGGCGCGATCCATGATGGCAAAGCCGCGCGTCCCAGCCCCCGCCTTGGCCGGGGCCAGATCTATGCCGCAGATCATGCCGATAGGCCGAATATCGAGCACGCCAGGTGCTGAGCGCAGCGACAACAGAGCATCGGCAAAAAGCTCTTCATGCGCTGCGGCGCGCTCAAACAGCCCCTCATTGAGATAGACGTCGAGTGAGGCCAAAGCCGCAGCCGTCGCCAGTGGATGGCCGGTGTAGGTGAAGCCATGATAGAGTTCGGGCATATGCTCGGGCCCCTCCATATGGGCTTCGTAAAGCCCCGCGCGCACGACCACGCCGGACATCGGCACCGCTCCATTCGTCAAACCCTTCGCAAACGCGATCATGTCGGGAACGATAGCGTACCGGTCGGCAGCGAAAGCGTGGCCAAGGCGGCCGAATGCAGTGATGACCTCATCGAATATGAGCAGGATGCCGTGCGCCTCAGTGATGGCGCGCAACCGTTCCAGATAGCCCTTGGGCGGCGGCAGACAGCCGGTCGAACCCGCCACCGGCTCGACGATAACGGCGGCAATATTGGATGGATCATGTAGCGCAATGATGCGTTCCAGCTCGTCGGCCAGATGCGCCCCCCACGCCGGCTCGCCGCGCGAGAACGCCTGCTCGCGGCGCTCATAGGTGGTGGGCAGGTGATCGACGCCGCTCAGCATGGTGCCATAGACCTTGCGGTTGGCCGACATGCCGCCGACCGATATGCCGCCAAAACCGACGCCGTGATAGCCGCGCTCGCGGCCGATGAAACGGGTGCGCTGACCCTCGCCGCGACGGCGGTGATAGGACAGCGCAATCTTCAACGCCGTGTCGATCGCCTCGCTGCCCGAGCAGCCGTAAAACACATGATCGAGATCGCCAGGCGCCATCAACGCCAGCTTGTGTGACAGCTCGAAGATTTCCGGGTGGGCGAACTGGAACGAGGGCGCATAATCGAGCCGACCCGCCGCCGCCTGGATCGCCGACACGATGTGCGGGTGGGCGTGACCGGCATTGACGCAATAAAGCCCGGAGGTAGCGTCGATCACCCGGCGACCATCCGCCGTCAGATAGTGCATCCCCTGCGCGCCGACGAACATGCGCGGGCGCGCCTTGAAGGCCCGATTGGCCGTAAAAGGCATCCAGTACGCCTCGAGCGAATTGGCGTGGGCGTGGCGCGCTGCATGCGGCGTCGGGGTGTTCGTCATGACACCAGCTCCTTGTCCGTACCGGGGTCCCGAAATGTCCGGCGGTGATGTTGTAGAGACGCCCATCTGCGCCTCCATGACTGTGGATAACCCTAGCTAGCGGTGGATGACGATCGTTTTTTGGCCTGTGCCGCTGTTTGGCCGCAACACTGCCTCGGCGGGACCCCCATCTGGAGCTTGTTTAGGTCTCGTTAGGCGAATCGGCATGGTATTGTGTCCGCCGGGCGCCATCCTCTAGTCCTGGCGTATGCATAAGGAGAGAGCCCGATGTTCATGAGTGTTGTCACGCATGCCCCCAAAGTCCCGGTTTACGCGGAGCTTGCGGGCGCACGAGTGCTGATTACCGGGTTTTCGCCCACGTCAGGCGTGGATCTTGCGCGCAGCTTTGCCGACCACAAGTGCCGGCTGGTCGTCCAGACCAGCGCCGAAGGTCCCGAGACTGACGCCCTCGTAACGTTGCTGGCGCAAGCCGCCAGCGAAACCCAGCTGTTCAACTGCGATCTGGGCGATGGTGATGCGGCCGTACGGTTCGCGCAAGGGTCAGCACAGACGTTCGGCGGGCTCGATATTGCGGTGAACCTCATTGAGGTGACGAGCAAGGACATCGCCGGGCGCACCACACTCGATGAGATCGAAGATCTCGTTTCGGAGAAGCTGCTGGCCTCGACTCTGATGTCGCGTGTCATCGCCAACCGCATGCGCCTGACCATGACCGAGGGTCTCATCCTCAATGTCGTCCTGATGGCACCACCGGTGAGCGATATTGATCAGGCATTCGCCGGCATCCTGAGGACCGCACTTGCCACCATCACACGCCGCGAGGCAACGCAGTGGGCGGACCAGTCGATCCGTATCAATGCCATAGGTCCACGGGGCACGTTGGACAGTGCCACTGGTGGCGCCTGCCTCAGCTCCGGGCCCGACATCGCCGCCTTGGCGCTGTATCTGGCCAGCCGCAAGGGCCGCCAGTTGACCGGTCACGTGTTCGACGCTGAAGGCGTTGCGGCAAGCGGGTGCTGAGGAGAGCATTTTCCGGCGACACAGACGCCGGCTAGAGCATTTTCCGACGAAGTGGATACCGGTTCGTCGAAGAAAATGC
>ERZ795053.3015-NODE-3015-length-19702-cov-16.576882_pt1 | contig 19702 bp, 12 predicted proteins | sample MGYA00375137_ERZ795053 | MGnify/ENA primary metagenome ERZ795053 (study PRJEB30182, sample SAMN05720284) | activated sludge metagenome | isolation source: Anaerobic digester | place: Hong Kong | collected 2014-12-17 ...
TTTAAACAGACTTCAAAAAAATTATCCTGACAACCTATAAATAAAGTTATCAGGATAACGCCGGCACTAAAAAATGCCTCACGGAAACTCTGCAATGTCCGCAATTCCGGATTATTTCTTTATAGCCCTGATCTCAGCCCCGTTCTGAAAAAGGATCAGCGAATCCACCTCGCCGTCTTTGTTCCGCTGAAACTCAATCTGCGCGTCAACCACTTTCAGGAAGAACTTCACTTCCGATTCAGGGTAAATTTCAAATTTTGCCTGTCCGGTAGCCTGGGTCATCAGGCGGCCGTTTTCAAGTGTCACCACCAGGCTGAAGCCCGGCTGTATTTCATATTCACCCGTATATGGCTGCATTTGTTCGGGGCTGAGCGTAATCTCCTTTTTCTCTTCAGGAATTTTATCGGTTTTGCCGCCCCTGATTTCATTGATCCTGTTTTTAAAGACAACCGAATGAATCCCGTTTTCGTTTTTCGCAAATTCCAGCATCGACAGGGAATTTTCGAATGCGAACCTGGATTCCGACAGCGGGATCAACCTGAAACGTGAAGAGCCCTTTCGCTGGCTGTAGAGCACACCATCTTCGTAAATTATATTTCGGAATGAGCCATCCTCAAAAGCATACCATCCCGACAGGGCAGCTGCAGTCTCCGGTTTCAGTTCAACACCATCGGCTATTACAGGAAACGGCTTCCCGATGGCCACAGCGGCAAGTCTTGTCGAAATACCTTCCGGTGCCAAATCGTCCCTGTTGGTAAGCATAATAACATACACATCTTCCCGGGGAAGCCAGATTCCATTCGTGGTATAACCAAAGATGCCGCCCCCATGCTCGAGGGTGGGTGAGCCGTTGATCTCATTCAACCCCCAGCCGTAACCATAATGAAAAGGCTTATTGTCATTGGTTGAGTAGCCTTTGAAAGCCAGTTGAATAGTGCTTGCCATTACCAGCTTGTTGTCCCTGACGGCATTCTGCCATTTGAGCATATCATCCACGTTGGACATGATGGAGCCTGCCGAATATGGCTGCGTGAGGCTCAGGTATTCCGCATTGGTAAATCCGTCCTGATTCTGATAACCGGCGGCCCGGTTCGGAATGATCTTTTTGTGGCTGCCATAATAAGAATTATTCATCTCCAATGGCTTGAAAATATTATCCTCCAGAAACTGTTCATAGGTAAGCCCGGAAGCTTTTTCAATGATGTAGCCCAGCAAAAAATAGGCTGAATTATTGTAGAGAAATTTTTCTCCCGGCGCGAAATCCATGGGTTGGTTTTTAAAAACATCTATCATTTCGGCCGGACTCATATCTTTTCGCCACAGCGGCTGCCACTCCTGCATACCGGTATAGCTTTTTATACCGGATGTATGTGTGAGCAGGTGATGAATGGTAATATTGTGTCCCTGAGTGGGATAATCCGGGATAAACTTTGTAATGTCGTCATTCAGGCTCAGCTTTCCCTGCTCCATCAGCATCAGGATGGAAACAGCCGTGAACTGCTTGGTGATGGATCCTATCTCAAAGACCATTTCGGGTTTCATGGGAACACCGAGTTCAAGGTTGGCCATGCCGAATGCTTTGCGGTAAATCACCTCGCCGTTCTTTGCCACCAGTACGGTTGCCCCGGGTTCTCCGGGTTTATAAGCACTTTCAATTATCTGATCCATGGCCGCCTCAGTATTCTGAGCCATCATGCTGTTGCTGAAAATTCCGGTCAATGAAATCAGGAATAAGATTTTGGTAAAAAAGAGGGTTCTCATATTACAGGGATTAGTTTAGTAAACGGGTTTTAGACGTTGCAATACACCATGAAGTTACAATGCCAGCCTTAAATGCCGTTCCAGATGATTGGTTTCTGAATGCCAGATAAGACCTGCCTGAAATTTTCAGTGATTGATATTACTATAAACAAAACCATCGCCCGCTTGTTGAAGCCGTGTAAATTCTTAATTTTGCAAATCTGAATAAAAAATTCACCTGCTATGAATTATGATGTAATAGTAATCGGCTCAGGCCCCGGCGGTTACGTTGCCGCAATAAGGGCATCACAATTAGGTATGAAAGTTGCCGTTGTTGAACGCGCTGAACTGGGCGGAATCTGCCTGAACTGGGGATGTATCCCTACCAAGGCCCTGCTAAAGAGCGCCCAGGTTTACGGTTACCTGTCCCATGCTGCCGATTACGGCGTTTCGGTGAGCGGCGATATCAAGGCCGATTTTGAGGCAATGGTAAAGCGCAGCCGCGGTGTTGCTGAAGGGATGAGCAAAGGAATTCAGTTCCTTTTCAAGAAGAATAAAATTGATCATATTGCCGGAACCGGGAAACTGAAACCCGGAAAAACCGTTGAAGTCACCGATGCAAGCGGAAATAAAGCGGATTATCAGGCAAATCATATCATTCTGGCCACCGGGGCCCGTTCGCGGGAACTTCCCAATTTAAAGCAGGACGGAAAGAAGGTTATAGGTTACCGCGAAGCCATGACACTCGAAAAACAGCCGAAGAGCATGGTTGTTGTCGGTTCGGGTGCCATTGGCTCTGAATTCGCCTACTTCTATCATACCATCGGCACCCAGGTAACCCTGGTTGAATTTATGCCCAATGTGGTTCCCGTTGAAGATGAGGAGGTATCAAAACAGCTGGAGCGCAGTTTTAAAAAATCAGGCATGAAGGTAATGACCTCCTCTACGGTTGAGTCGGTTGATACCTCGGGTGACCTTTGTAAAGTGACGGTAAAAACCAAAAAAGGAGAAGAAATTATTGAGGCTGAGATCGTGCTTTCGGCGGTAGGCATTTCCACAAATCTTGAAGGACTTGGTCTTGAAGAAGCCGGCGTTGCCGTTGACAAGGGCAAGGTTGTGGTTGACGATTTCTACAAAACCAGTGTTGACGGGGTTTATGCCATCGGTGACATTGTTCATGGCCCTGCCCTGGCGCATGTTGCCTCGCATGAAGGCATCCTCTGTGTCGAAAAAATTGCCGGCAAGCATGTTGAACCCCTGGATTACGGAAATATTCCGGGTTGCACCTATACCCAGCCTGAGGTTGCTTCCGTTGGGATGACCGAAAAAGCTGCCCGGGAAGCAGGATATGACATTAAGGTAGGGAAATTCCCTTATTCCGCTTCGGGTAAAGCCAGCGCGGCCGGATCGAAAGAAGGCTTTGTGAAGGTTATTTTCGATGCGAAATACGGCGAATGGCTTGGAGCGCATATGATCGGAGACAACGTTACCGAGATGATCGCCGAGGTAGTGGTCGCCCGCAAGCTTGAAACCACCGGCGAAGAGATTATCAAAGCGGTACACCCCCACCCTACCATGTCGGAAGCTGTGATGGAAGCTGTTGCCGCCGCCTATGATGAAGTGATCCACATTTAATAAATAATCTTACGGAACTTCTCCGGTATCCCGGTGTAGTTCCTGTCTGCCATGGAAATCGTAAAAACCGGAATTCCGGATGTTTTGATTATCAAACCCAGGGTTTATAACGATGACCGCGGGTATTTTTTCGAAGCATACAACAAGAGCGAATTTGCTGCTGCCGGCATTGAAACAGAATTTCTGCAGGACAATGAAAGCCGGTCGATGAAAGGCGTGCTGCGCGGTCTGCATTTCCAGAAACCTCCGTTTGCCCAGGGGAAACTGGTCAGGGTAGTCAGCGGAGCGGTGCTGGATGTGGCCGTTGACCTGAGGAGAAACTCACCCTGGTTCGGCAAATGGGTTTCCGTAGAACTCACGGAGCAAAACAAATGGATGTGCTGGATTCCTGCCGGCTTCGCGCACGGATTCCTGTCGCTGAAAGACAATACCGTATTCATTTACAAATGTACCAACGTGTACAACGCTGCCTCCGAAGGCAGTTTGCGCTGGAATGACCCGGATCTGAATATCGGATGGGGAAATGCTCATCCGATACTCTCGCCCAAAGATCAGGCTGCTCCGCTTTTCAGGGAAACCGGGAATTTCTTCTGAAATGCAATCGGATAAGCTTTTTTAACGAAAGATGCGCGGCTGAAGAATCCCCTTCATCATTGAATGGTAAGGCCTGAAGTGGAAACGGATATATGCCTGTGCCCGGGGTAATAACAAACAAATGATTTCGTTAAAACTATAATTGACTCCTATTCACCTAAGGTTCTTTATTATGAACAAAAAAATATCAATCACCCTCCTCGCCGCTTTCGTTTTCGTTACAGCCATATTTATATCCCTTTGTTTCACAACCAGCGATCAGAAGCATGATGAGCAATACATAGAGCAGTTTTCGCTTCACAACCGGGCTTATGCGGTGCCTTTGCCTGAAGAAGTTTCTTTTGCCGGCGAGCCTGCCCCGATGGATCTTTACTATGTGCGGGAGGGGCTTGACCGCGAACTCCTGGTAAACACTTACTGGCACTCAAACACCATCTTAATGCTTAAGCGGGCGGCGCGGTACTTTCCGGCCATTGAGCCCGTGCTGAAAGCAAACGGCGTGCCCGACGATTTCAAATATGTTGCTTTGATTGAGAGCGGACTTATGAACGTGGTATCACCTTCGAATGCCGCCGGTTTCTGGCAGTTTCTGGACAAGACGGGTCGACAGTACGGGCTTGAGGTGACCGAACAGGTTGATGAGAGATACAACCACAAAAAGTCAACCGAAGCGGCCTGCCGTTATCTGAAGGATGCCTACAGGCAACTGAACAACTGGACACTCGCCGCTGCTTCGTACAACGCCGGACAAGGCAGGATAACCCGGGAAGTTTCCAGGCAATCTGCAGACAATTTTTATGACCTTTACCTCAACCAGGAGACATCGCGGTATATTTTCAGGATACTGGCGCTGAAACTGATCTATGAAGACCCTACCGCCTACGGCTTCTATCTGCGTGAGAAGGATTTGTATCCTCCTATAAAAACCATTTCAGTCTCTGTTGATACAAGTATTGCGGATCTCATTAACTTTGCAGCCCGGCAGAAAGTGAATTACCGTATCCTCAAGGAGTTTAATCCCTGGCTCAGAACCGATCAGCTGAAGGTAGCTGCGGGCAGGAGCTATATCATTGATTTGCCCGAAGATGGATATACCGGATACAGCAAACTGCAGGAAGGGTTACAAAACGGAGAGAAAATTTTCGGCCGCAAGGAAGACAATCAACCCGGTGAACCCTCTTCGGGAAAGAGCGGGGAATAGACCATCATGATCAGCAGAGATTTGAATACAGATTATACAGAAATTGCCGCAGAAGCATCCACGGATCCGAGACTTGAGATTTTCGGGGCCAGGGTTCATAACCTGCAGAACATTGACCTGAGCATCCCCCGCAATAAACTGGTTGTCATTACCGGCCTGAGCGGGAGCGGAAAATCATCCCTGGCGTTCGACACGATATATGCCGAAGGCCAACGCAGGTATATGGAAACCTTTTCCGCTTACGCCCGGCAGTTTATCGGCAATCTGGAACGACCTGACGTGGATGAGATCACCGGACTCAGTCCTGTGATTTCGATTGAACAGAAATCAACCTCAAGAAATCCGCGCTCCACAGTCGGAACCATCACTGAAATTTACGACTTTCTGCGCTTACTCTTTGCCAGGGCTTCAGATGCAGTATCACCGGTTACCGGGCTACCCCTGGTGAAATATAACGAGCAACAGATCATTGAACTGATACGGGATCATTATGCCGGAAAGGACATTCTTTTGCTTGCTCCATTGATCAAAGGCAGGAAAGGGCATTATCGCGAACTTTTCGAACAGTTAAGGAGGCAGGGGTTCCTGAGGGCCCGCATCGATGGCGAACTGCGCGAGATCAGTTTCGGGCTTCAGCTTGACCGCTATAAAACCCATGATATCGAACTGGTTGTCGATAAGATCAGCTTAAAAGGCAGATCGGCCGAGCGGTTACAGGCATCCGTGCAAACGGCCATGCGCCACGGCAAAGGCAGCATGATGCTGATTGATCTCCAGGATTCCAAAGAGCGGTACTTCAGTAAAAAACTGATGGATCCGGCAACAGGCTTTTCGTTTGACGAGCCGGAGCCCAACTCATTTTCCTTCAACTCGCCTTACGGCGCCTGTCCTCACTGCAACGGCCTGGGTACAATAACCGAAATCGACATCAAGAAGATAATTCCTGACCCCGGCAGAAATATCCGTAAGGGAGGAATCGCACCGATGGGAGAGGCTAAAGGGACCTGGATTTTCAGACAGATTGAAGCCCTGGGCGAGAAATACGGCTTTACCCTCGACACACCCATTAATGAAATTCCAGAAGCGGCCATCAACGCCATTTTATATGGCACAGACGAGGTCCTCAGGGTAAAGAACGAGTACCTTGGCGTAACTTCCTCCTATTCGCTGAATTTTGAAGGCATTGTTACCTATATCACCAATCAGGCGGCTGAAAGCAGTTCGGGCGCGGTGAAAAAGTGGGCCGGAAACTTTATGAACCTCAGGCAATGCCCCGAGTGCGATGGCGCCAGGTTAAAGAAGGATTCGCTGAATTTTAAAATCAACGGTAAAACCATTGCAGAGCTTGCAAACCTGGATCTGACATTGCTTGATGAATGGTTTGAAAATGAGCACACCTTCCCTGACCCCAAAAAGCGGGCGGTGGCCCATGAAATTGTCAGGGAAATCCGGACCCGTATTCGTTTTCTGCTCGATGTCGGCCTTGATTACCTGACTTTAAACCGGAAAGCCGGCAGCCTGTCGGGCGGTGAAGCCCAGCGTATCAGGCTGGCTACGCAGATCGGCTCACAACTGGTCGGGGTTCTGTATATACTTGACGAGCCCAGCATAGGCTTGCATCAGCGCGACAACCAGCGTTTGATCAAAGCTCTGCAGGACCTGCGCGACATAGGCAACTCCGTTATTGTGGTGGAACATGACAAGGATATGATCCTTTCATCGGATTTTATCGTGGATATCGGCCCCGGCGCAGGCCGGCACGGCGGTAAGATTGTCGCGACAGGCACGCCTGAAGAAATGCTGCAATGCAAGTCGATCACCTGTTGTTACCTGAACGGGAAAAAGCAGATCAGCATCCCACCGGTCAGGCGCGGGGGCAATGGCCAGCGGATTGTACTTAAAGGTGCATCGGGCAATAATCTTCAGCACGTTGACCTTACACTGCCCCTGGGACTGTTTATCTGTGTTACCGGGGTATCCGGAAGCGGAAAATCAACGCTGATCAATGAGACGCTCTACCCCATCCTGAGCCGGCATTTCTATCGTTCCGACAAGAAACCGTTGCCTTACGAAAGTATCAAAGGGCTGGAGCACCTTGACAAAGTCATTGAGATAGATCAATCGCCGATCGGAAGAACGCCCAGGTCCAATCCGGCGACCTACACAGGCGTGTTTGATGAAATCAGGAAATTGTTTGCCTCGCTTCCCGAGTCAAAGATCCGCGGATATCAGGCCGGCAGGTTTTCTTTTAATGTAAAGGGTGGACGTTGCGAGACATGCAAGGGTGCCGGTGTCAGGGTAATAGAAATGAACTTCCTGCCGGATGTTCAGGTTCCATGCGAATCATGCGGAGGCAAACGCTACAACCGGGAAACCCTGGAAGTGCGCTATAAGGGGAAATCGATCAATGACGTATTAAACCTGACCATTAATCAGGCGGTGGAATTCTTTGAAAATATTCCCTTTATTCTTCAGAAAATCAGAACACTCAAGGAAGTCGGTCTTGGATATATTACCCTGGGACAGCAATCCACCACATTATCCGGTGGTGAAGCCCAGCGGGTGAAACTGGCCACGGAACTCTCAAAAAAAGACACCGGAAAAACCCTTTACATCCTTGATGAACCAACTACAGGGCTGCATTTCGAAGATGTGAATGTATTGTTAGGTGTGCTTAACCGCCTGGTTGACAGAGGCAATACAGTGCTGGTTATCGAACATAACATGGAAGTGATCAAGGTAGCCGATCATATCGTTGACCTGGGACCTGGCGGAGGAAAGCGCGGCGGAGAGATAGTGGCAGAAGGAACGCCTGAAAAAATTGCTTTAAGTTCAAAAAGCATTACAAGTCAATATATTAAGGAAGAACTGAGTAGATAACATTATTTCATATTAATCTTTGTCATTTTTTTTTGATAATTAGTCAGGTTAGCACTATATTTACAGCCTTTTTAATCTCTGAATAGATTTTTAATCATTACAATCTTACTATGTACGCCGAAGGAATTGACGAAGAGGAAAGGATCAGGGAAGCTATAACGCCGAAAAGCTGGAATGAAATCATGACCAGTGATTCATGGGCTGTTTTTAAAATAATGGCTGAATTGGTCGACGGTTTTGAAAAAATGGGCAGGATCGGCCCCTGTGTTACAATTTTTGGTTCAGCACGCACGAAAAGCAACCAGAAGTATTACAAACTGGCAGAAGAAATAGCTTACCTCCTCACCAAAAAAGGATTTGGTATTATCTCGGGCGGAGGCCCCGGCATTATGGAGGCCGCCAATAAAGGCGCTCATTTCGGCGGAGGGAAATCAGTGGGGCTCAACATAGAATTGCCTTTTGAGCAAAGCGCCAACCCTTTTATCGATCCTGACAAGCTCATCACTTTTGATTATTTCTTTGTCAGAAAAGTGATGTTCATGAAGTATTCACAGGGATATATCGTTTTGCCGGGAGGATTCGGCACGCTGGATGAACTTTTCGAAGCAATCACATTAATTCAGACACATAAAACCGTCAGGTTTCCTATCGTTCTGGTTTCTACTGAATACTGGAAAGGTCTGATTGACTGGATCCACCACAATATGCTGGCAGAAAAAAATATCAGCCTCTCCGACCTTGGCATCTTTACCCTGGTGGATACCGCTGAAGAAGCGACTGCCATTATTGAAGAATATTACAATAAATACGCGCTTAAACCCAACTTCTGAGACTTGCCGGGAATCAGGTCTTTTAACGGATAATTAATCACAAAAAACAAACGACATGACCTCTTTGAATCTGATTCAGTTAAATTTTGAAACCGGCGGATACAATCTGCTGGCCAGGGTGATCATCAATGGCAAACCTGCATTATTTATGGTCGATACAGGTTCTGCAAAAACTGTGCTTGACACCGATCATCTGCAGAAGTTTGTCAGCCAGACCGAGCTGAAACGCAATCCCCGTAAAAACCTCGCACCGGGAGCAACCAGTGTATACAGTTACATTGCCAACATCGACACGCTTGAAATCGGATCTGTAGTTATAAAGGATTACAAAGCCACGGCTGTTGACCTGAGTGCACTGAACCGTTCCTTCCGCGGTATGGGTAATCCTCAGATTGACGGATTACTGGGCTGTGACTTACTCCGTCATTGCAAAGCAACACTGAAGTTTGAAGAACGGGTGCTGGAACTCGGAGCTCTGGAAGAGCCAACCGAAGAGCCCAAAAACGCTGTTATCGAATAACCGCTAATTTAGTTGCTGTCTTTACACGGGGGCTTCCGGCCTTCGTGCAGAGAATATTGTAAATACCGGCAGGAAGATCATCCCATCCAACCTGCAAAGGTTCATTGCCAGCGGCAGACATTGTCTTAACCACAGCGCCGTATGCATTTATAATTTCAACTGACCAGTTGCCATCCGACCGGATGGTTATACTGGTCGTACCTATCGCCGGATTAGGAGCAACCAGCACATCAACTCCGGTTTCACCGTATGAGCCGGGAATTCCGGCAGGCCCGGGACTTTTCCCTTTATACAGCGCGATTCCGCCACCATAATTTCCGACAGCCAGATCGGGATAACCGTCGGCATTCAGATCCGCTGCCGCGGGGGATGTGCGGATCCCTTCCGAAATGTACATAAAATGGTCGTCGGCCTTATTGAACAGGGCGCCCGGCTCCGTTGAGAGATTATTGTAACGCGAGATGATACCGGTTTCCGATCCTACCAGCAGGTTTACTTCTCCCGAACCGTTGCGGATAAAAGCAGGCACACTGTATCCGGTATAAGAAAGCTGAAAGTCGGTAACGTCCACCCCACCCCAGAAATCGGTTACCAGGCTGAATACAGGTTGCCCGGCACTTCCCTCATTCCTGTAGAAAGAGAGACGGCCCCTGCTGCTGCCGGTTATCAGATCGGCATCCCCATCCCCATCAAAGTCAAACAAAACCGGTGTTGAGAAGCTTTCCACCTCTATCTGCTGGTAATCCGCTATTGGCTCAGCGAAAACCGGAACAGCCCCTGCCCCGGCAATGTTATCGAAAAACAAAATCTTTCCTGAATCGCTCCCCAGCAACATATCCATATCTCCATCACCATCCAGGTCGGAAAAAGCAGGGTAAGCGCCCTGTATTGAAAGCGCAGGGATACCGGCAAAATCATCATCGGCAAGGGTAAATTCCGGACTTTCAGCGGTACCGGTATTCATAAACAAATATAACCTGCTGTAATAATAGCATTTTAACTGCCCCGCATTATTCATGAAACAGGTATCATAAAGGCCATAATTTCCGGCAACCATATCCGTGAGGCCATCTCCGTTGACGTCCGCAAAAACGGGGTAAGCGCCAAGGCCCATATCTATCATGGTACGCTGAAGGAAGGATTTATCCGCAAGCACAAACTCAGGCCCGGTTCCTGAAGAAATATCCGTATAAAGCCATACACTTTCCGAGCCCCTGGATTTTACCAGACTTGGATCAAACGGAGATACCACAAGATCCTTTCGTCCGGAATTGGTGATGTCGATATGCTGAGCGAGGGGAAATGACCAGAGGTAAACCGGATCCATTACAGGATATTGAGGAAGCTGCTCCACCATTTCAGCTTCCATATTGCTGCCGGCATTTATCAGCGGGGCAGGATCAGGATAATCGACATCGCCCAGCAACAAATCGAGTTTCTGGTCACCATTCATATCAAGCAGGCAAAAGGTGGAGCCGGTATGCTTCGGATCGTTAGAAGGAAACCTGGCACTTCCTCCGGCATAGCATGTATCCAGGTAGATAATATTCGACTCCGGGTTTTCAGCAAAACGCCCCCAGCAGCCGGTTTCTTTACGGAAAAGCAATGAATCGGCCGATCCGGTTACCTCAACTGACATGTTGCGATGCAATTCAACCCATGAACCAAGTCCCCAGAAAGTCAGGATATCCAGATCTCCATCCCCGTCGAGATCAGCAATTACCGGATAATCGACATAAGTTACCAGCAGATTCGTATAAATGCTCCCCTGCAACGAGGTAATGTAAGGATCAACGGCCTTTACAAACCGGGGAACCTGATCTCCCGTGTTTTTATATACCATGATTCCTCCGGGTGTATAAGAAAAAATATCCGGCTTCGCGTCACCGTTATAATCCGCAACCTGAAACCAATGGTTCAATACAGGAAAAAAACGGCGATAGTAAGGCGCATATGTATACACTTCAGCCTGATTCTGCCTGCTGAAAATAAATGGCAACAAACGGTCCCCATGCCGGTCAAAAACAAGCAGATCATCCCAACCGTCTCCATCAAGGTCAAACTTACCAAACTGGACATTATTCAATCCTCCGGCCCAGGCATTATGCAATTGCGCTCCCTGCCGGTAAACCGGAAGGTCTGACCATTGTTCAAATTCAAAATCATTCAGCACCTGCCCCATGACGACTGAATGCAACAGCAACACACTAAGGCAGGAGAAAATCGCAAAAATATGTTTCATTTCAGGTCCGTTCTGATCATTCCAAAATGTAAAAGTAGACAAAATGCACCATCGCATGTTACTGAAAAATCATCAAGTAAAAGAAGGCCCGGGAATAAAGGCCTGCGGAATAACAGTATAATTGTATTAACCGGCAAGCTTTCCACAGGTATTCAGCGCGAAAAATTCATAAAATAAGCAGGTTGGTAAATTCCAATAGAAGTTCTATATTTGCAGGCTCAAAAAATTAATCTAATTCAATCAAATAACTAACACACATGCAGAATAAAGGTGCTATTAAATTCTTCGCGATTGCATTGGCAATTGTGTGCCTTTTTCAGCTTTCGTTCACCTTTTTCACAAAAAGGGTTGAGAAAAAAGCCAGGGAGTATTCCAGGAATGAAGCTGCGATAAGTCAGGCGAAAGAGCTGGCCGGAGGAAACACAGTGCTCGAACAGAAACTGATGGATTCTATCAGTAAGTCAAGGGAGCGCTATTATCTTGATTCGATGTCGGGCCAGCCGGTATTTAACATCCTGGTTCGCAAATATACTTATCAGGAGTGCAAGGAGCGCGAGTTGAACCTGGGGCTTGACCTTAAGGGAGGTATGAACGTGACCCTTGAAGTATCGGTTGTTGACATCGTCAGGGCGCTGTCAGGCTATAGCACCAATCCTGTATTTACCCAGGCCGTAGATATGGCCCTGCAAAAACAGAAAAACAGTCAGAGTGACTTTGTGACGCTGTTCGGAGAATCTTTTCAGGAAATTGATCCCAATGCAAGCCTTGCCGCTATTTTCAACACCGTGGAGCTCAAGGACAGGATATCATACAATTCAACCAACAGTGAGGTACTGGATGTAATCCGTCAGGAGACAAAAGGAGCCATCGACCGTACCTTTAATATCCTGCGTACCCGTATCGACCGTTTCGGGGTGGCGCAGCCCAATATTCAGCAACTCCAGACTGCCGGCCGCATTCTGGTTGAACTTCCGGGTATCAAAGAGCCTGAGCGGGTGCGCAAACTCCTTCAGGGAACGGCACAGCTGGAATTCTGGGAAACCTATCAGTTTGCTGATCTGGTTCCCTACTTTGAAGAGGCCAACAAACGGTTAGCATCCATCACAACCCAAACCGTTCAGGCAGATTCCACCGTTGCTGATACCACAACTGCTGTTGCGGAACAGACACAGCAGACAGAACAAACAACTCCTGCCGATACCACAGCTACCGCGCAGGCTGACACTGCCGGGTCGACTTTGCTTGACAAGATCAGCGATACCACAGCGGCAGATCAGCAAAAGGAATCATTTGAAAAATATGCCAAAGAAAATCCGCTGTTTGCTTACCTCAACCCGGCAATTTTCCCCAATGCCCAGGGGCAGTATTTCCCGGGCGAGGGCGCTACTGTTGGTTTTGCAACCATAAAGGATACTGCCCGGGTTAACCGCATGCTGCGTCAGACCGGCAGTATTTTCCCAAGAGACCTGAAACTGGCCTGGACGGTAAAACCTGAAAAAGATCGCCCCGACATTCTTGAACTGATCGCCCTGAAGGTAACCAGCCGCGACGGCCTGGCTCCCCTGGGTGGCGACGCCGTGGTAGATGCCCGTCAGGATTACGACCAGAACGGCAGGGTTGAGATTACCATGCTGATGAATGCCGAAGGCGCCAAAACATGGAAAAGGCTCACCGCCGATAACATCGGCAACCAGATCGCCATTGTACTCGATGATTATGTATATTCGGCACCCCGCGTTAACAGTGAAATCCCCAACGGACGTTCATCCATTACCGGAAACTTCAGCATTGAAGAAGCGCAGGACCTTGCAAACATTCTCAAAGCAGGTAAGCTCCCCGCACCTGCCCGCATTGTTCAGGAAGAAGTGGTAGGACCCTCACTCGGACGCGAATCCATCAACTCCGGTTTGACTTCATTCCTCATTGCATTTGTCCTGGTACTTATCTACATGGTGCTGTATTACAACCGTGCCGGATGGGTTGCCGACCTTGCCCTGGTTACCAACATCTTCTTTATCTTCGGTGTACTCACTTCACTGGGCGCTGTGCTGACCCTGCCGGGTATCGCGGGTATCGTGCTCACCCTGGGTATGGCCGTTGACTCCAATGTAATTATTTACGAGCGTATCAGGGAAGAGCTCAGGGCCGGAAAAGGTCTCAGGCTGGCCATTACCGATGGTTACAACAATGCTTACTCTGCCATCATCGACGGTAACGTAACCACGCTGCTTACCGGTATTGTGCTGAATGTTTTCGGATCGGGCCCCGTTCAGGGTTTTGCCACCACACTGATCATCGGTATCATCACTTCGTTGTTCACTTCAATTTTTATCTCAAGGATAATTTTTGAATGGCAGCTGCGCAAAAACAGAAATATTCCGTTCGACAACCAGTACACCCGCTACGCGTTTACAAAGGTCAATTTTGACTTTATCGGCATGCGTAAGAAGATGTACATTGCATCAGGAATTCTGATCTTTATCGGTATCATTTCATTGGCTACCAAGGGATTAAACTTTGGGGTTGACTTCTCTGGAGGCCGTACCTACGTGATCCGGTTTGACAAGGAAGTGGGCACCAATGAGGTGAGAAGCCTGCTGGCCGAAGAGTTTGGGGAAGCCCCTGAAGTAAAAACCTTTGGATCTTCAAATCAGGTAAAGATCACCACCAAATACATGATCGAGGAAGATACACAGGCTGCTGACTCCATTGTGGAAGCTAAAATCTACAGTGGTGTTAAAGGACTCTACGACACTCCGATGAGTTTCAATGACTTCACCGCGGATGATGAGACCAAAGTTCTCGGCAGGCTGAGTTCACAGAAAGTCGGACCTACCATTGCCGACGACATCAAACAAGGCGCTGTGCTGGCCGTCTTCTTCGCATTGCTGATTATCTTTATCTATATTGCCATCCGTTTCAAAAAATGGCAGTATGGTATGGGAGGTCTGGTTGCTTTGGCGCATGACACCATGATTACTATCTCTCTGTATTCGATTTTCTCCGGCATATTGCCATTTAACCTCGAAGTGGATCAGGCATTTATCGCCGCCCTGCTTACGATCATCGGATATTCAATCAATGACACCGTGATTATTTTCGACCGTATCAGGGAATATGTCGGACTTTATCCCAAACGGGTTATCTCCGATAATATGAACCACGCCATGAACAGCACCCTCGGACGTACATTTAACACCGCCGGTACAACCCTCGTTGTGTTGATCGCCATCTTTATCTTTGGTGGTGAGGTTATCCGTGGATTTGTCTTCGCCCTTATGGTCGGTATTGCCATCGGTACCTATTCGTCTATCTTCGTTGCTTCCCCCATCGCTTATGACTTTATAACGAATTCGCAGAAGCGCAGGAAAAGAAAAGAAGAGGCTAAAAAACTTCAGAAATAATAAACTGAAATAAACAGAAATAGTCCCGTCAGCCAATTGCTGGCGGGGCTTTTTTTTGGCAGGTTTCCGGGGTGTTATCAGGCAATGCAATCTTAGCGTCAACTAAATCAGGTAAGTTGCCCGGTGTAAATAATCCTGTCCGGAATAAAGAAGGTTTTTTGTAATTTTACCACATCAAGCAATTAACCAATGTACATCCAGCCACTCCTGTTTCTTGATATCAGCGGAGGAGAGTTCCTGATCATTATCCTGGCTGTTTTCCTGATATTCGGGCCGAAAAGAATGCCTGAGATCGCGAGGAAAATCGGTCGAACGATGAATGAACTGAAAAAGGCCTCCAGTGACATCACGCGCGAATTCAGGGAAGAAACCGGCGCTATAGCCAGAGAACTCAACACGGCCCGGGAAACATTGCGGCAAGGGGGTGATATTGTTAAGGATGAATTGATGGATACCGGCAATAAGATAGAGAGAGAAATCACTCCGCACGGGAATAAGGACGTTGGCTCTGAACCCGGGCCTGTTCCTGACCCATACGGACTTGACCAGGAAAGTGAAAACCCGGACCCTGAAAAGGATAATAAACCAAAAGGCCCCGTAAATTCTGACAGCAATGATAACCCCGCCGCTGCCGGATGAAGTTAAGCCCTCAGGATTTTGAAAAGGTTTGCCGGCAGTACCACTCTCGTTGGTGCCGGCACAATTTTAAACCATCTATTCCGTTAAATCATCAGTCATTTTCGCCACAACAATACAGTTATACAGGAGCAAAAGCGAAAATTGCATAATTTAGCAGTCAAATCAGCCTCAAAACAATGGTTTTTCCTGAAACATCCAGAAAGTATTCCATATCCGGCACCCTGCTGAGCCTGGGAATTTTTATAATGGTTTCTTTTGTCAGTCCGTCGGTCAGCTATGGCCAGAGCAGAAGGATAGCCGCTGCAGAAGAAGCTTTCAACAATTTCCAGTACAATGTCGCGGTTAACCGTTACAAGAAAGCGTATTCCAAAACCAAAAGCCGGCCTGAAAAGGACAGGATTTCTTTTCAGATGGCGGAGTGTTACCGGATGATGAACAATACGAAGCGGGCAGAAGTCACCTACCGCCGTATCATCAAAAGCGACTTTGCCAGGCGGAACCCCGTGGTATATCTGCATTATGCCAATATGCTGAGGGCCAATGAAAAATACGAAGATGCGAAGGACTATTACAGTCTTTATGTTGAAAATGTTCCCGATGACCCCCGCGGCGCCAATGGGATCAGATCCTGTGAGCTGGCATCGGAATGGATAGAGAATCCGACCAAATTTACTGTTACAAACATAAAAAAGGTCAATTCAAAGAGTGATGATTTTGCGGCCACCTATGCCGATAAATTTTATAATGCGCTGATTTTCACTTCTACCAGAGAGGGAAGTACCGGCAAAGGATTGGATGACTGGACCGGACAAAACTTCAGTGATCTGTTCCTGACCCGCCAGGACAGAAAAGGCGAATGGAGTGAACCGACGCTTGCCGATGCCGAAGGCAGAATTAACACCTCCGGCAACGAAGGAGCGCCAGCCTTCAATGACAACTTTACCACGCTTTATTATACCCGGTGCGGAAACGCCGAAGATTCCGCCTCAAACTGTCAGATTCTTGTTGTAAAAAGATCCGGCAGGGGTTGGGGTGAACCACAGGTGCTGAACCTGGGAAAAGATACGGCAGTGACCAACGGTCACCCGGCCATTAGTTCGGATGAACTTACGCTGATTTTCTCCAGTGACAGAAAAAACGGACAAGGCGGAAAAGACCTTTGGATTGCCACCAGGAAAAGTACTTCCGATGAATTCAACAAACCGCTGAACCTGGGAGCGGTCGTGAATACACCGGGGGATGAAGTTTTCCCCTTTCTGAAAAATGACACAGTGCTCTACTTTTCCTCCAACGGACATCCCGGCCTCGGGGGGCTTGATATTTTCAAAAGCGTGAGACGCGGAGACGAATGGACAGTCCCGGTAAATATGGAAGTTCCTGTAAATTCAAGCGCCGATGACTTTGCGATGATCTTCCAGCCGGGCGAAGAACAGGGGTTTATGACTTCGAACCGCAAAGGCGGACGCGGGGGAGATGATATTTATTCATTTATCAATCCGCCGCTGGTCTTTACCCTTCAGGGAACCGTGAAAGACGACCGTACCCTCCAGTTTGTCCCTCTGGCAACTGTCAGGCTGGTAGGCTCCGATGGGTCTTCAGTTGACGCCAAGACCGATCCAAAAGGATTTTATTCCTTCAGCAAATCGCAGATCAAGCCCAATGTCACCTATGAACTTACAGTTTTAAAAGACAACTATTTCAATAAAAAAGCGAGGGAAACCACTGTTGGTCTAGAAAAGAACAAGGATTTCGTGATCGACTTCCTGCTGGAACCCATTCCCGAAAAGCCCGTTGTATTGCCCGACATTCTTTACGATCTGGCAAAATGGGATCTGAAACCGCAATACCAGGATTCGCTGCAGGGCCTGATCAAAACCCTGCTCGAAAACGAAACCGTGGTCGTTGAGCTGGCCTCACATACCGATGCCCGCGATACCGAAGAGCGCAACGACATCCTTTCGCAGCGCCGTGCAGAATCTGTTGTTAATTACCTGATTGACAGAGGAATTGACCCGGAACGACTGGTGGCTAAAGGCTATGGTGAGCGGGTACCCAGGGTGCTGGCCAAAGATGTGCGCAAAGATGGTTTTCTGTTTAAAAACGGTACCAGACTGACGGAAACTTTTATTGACTCACTGAGCACCACCGCCGAAAAAGAGGCTGCCCACGCCCTTAACCGCCGGACGGAATTCAGGGTACTCAGCAAAGATTTTGTACCCAAGCCCAAAAACAAGGAGATTACCCAGAAAGTCGAGATTAAGATCAACCCCGAGGACAACATCGTGGCCATTGAAGTCGGCAGGGGTAATGCGGTAACCATACCGGTTATTGTGAACGGATACAATGTAAAAATCATGCTCGACCGGGATGACCGCGGGCTGATTTTCTCCCTGCCCGAAGCGCAGAAGTTGTTGCAGTCGGGAGCCATCACCAAAGATGATTTTATCGGGGATGCCAATGTAATCCTTGCCGAAGGGTCCATTGCCGACCGCGCGGTGTTTAGAATCAGGGAATTCAAAATCGGCCCCAAAACAGTCAGCAATATCGAAGCCAGTGTTTCGACCAGACTTACCGAGGGAGTCATTATGGGCGAAAGCACCATCAACATGCTGGGCAGGTTTAAAATTGATGAAGCGAACAAACAACTGATTTTCAATTAACATTATTAAACCGGCTGCTTCGGCAGCCGGTTTGCTTTGGTTTATACTACAACTATGCCGCAGGAATCGAGATATATCCAAAGAGGCGTTTCCGCCGGGAAAGAGGATGTGCACAATGCCATCGCCAATATCGACAAGGGGCTGTATCCGAAAGCTTTCTGTAAAATCATTCCCGACATCCTCGGAAATGATCCGGATTGGTGCAACATCATGCATGCCGACGGGGCAGGTACAAAGTCATCGCTGGCATACCTTTACTGGAAAGAGACCGGTGACCTCAGCGTATGGAAAGGGATCGCGCAGGACGCCGTGGTGATGAACACCGACGACCTGCTCTGCGTAGGCGCTACCGACAACATCCTTTTATCCTCCACCATCGGAAGAAACAAAAATAAAATCCCCGGAGAGGTGATTGCCGCCATCATCAACGGCACGGAGGAATTTCTGGAAGAGATGCGCAGCCATGGCGTCGGCATCTGGTCAACCGGCGGTGAAACGGCCGATGTGGGCGACCTGGTCAGGACCATCATCGTTGATTCCACGGTTACAGCCCGTATGCCGCGCAACCGGGTTATATCAAACCACCGCATACAGGCGGGCGATGTCATTGTCGGATTGGCTTCATACGGACAAGCCAAATATGAAAGTACATACAACGGAGGCATGGGCAGCAACGGGCTGACTTCGGCCAGGCATGATGTATTTAACAAAGTATATGCAACGCTCTTCCCTGAAAGTTTCGATCCTGAGATTCCCGAAGCACTTGCCTACAGCGGCAGTCTGAAACTGACGGATCCCTCGCCGGTGCCCGGCATCGACATGGGCAAATTGGTCCTCTCCCCTACCCGCACCTACGCCCCGGTAATCAAACAGATACTGGATCAGTACCATGGCCAGATACACGGCATGGTGCACTGCTCGGGCGGCGCGCAGACCAAGGTGTTGCATTTTGTGGAAAACCTTCATGTGATTAAGGATAACCTTTTTGAGATTCCGCCGCTTTTCAGCATCATTCAGGAGCAATCGGGCACCTCATGGCCCGAAATGTATAAGGTCTTCAATATGGGGCACCGGATGGAACTGTATGTGCCTGAAGAAATCGCCGCAGCGCTTATCGGTATTTCAGAAAGTTTCGGAATTGAAGCGAAGGTGGTGGGCAGGTGTGAAGCGGCAAAGCAATCCAAACTGACAATTTCTGCCGGAAAATCCATTTTTCAGTATTAAATTTTGAGGTTCCGGTAGATTTATGAATTAAGGCTCAATCTCCTTAATGCTTGCGTTGGTTACCTCGATTCCTGATTCAGACCTCATAATGTATGATAATTCTGCTTGCTATACTCCGGGCTTCAGCCCGGGG
>ERZ795053.3016-NODE-3016-length-19701-cov-4.919373_pt1 | contig 19701 bp, 14 predicted proteins | sample MGYA00375137_ERZ795053 | MGnify/ENA primary metagenome ERZ795053 (study PRJEB30182, sample SAMN05720284) | activated sludge metagenome | isolation source: Anaerobic digester | place: Hong Kong | collected 2014-12-17 ...
GGGAGGCTGGGAGGGGGTTTTACACCCGCTTAATTTCTTAATCTTACATACCGTGCCCCGACGAAACATTAACTGACCCACGATAGCACAGTTCCACAGGTGTTTTGCTTGGATCGCTATACAAGGGACCATCGTCCGCGAATTCCTCTCAATACGTAAGTCGTCTTATGAATAGAGTTGTTCCCAATAAAATCTGAGGCGGAGGTGACTGTCACTGGCCGCGGTGCAGTCTGCTGTACGGACTTGACCGCGGTCAGTGACAGTCACATAGATCACATAGATCACATAGATCACCGAAAAGAAACAACGCTAATTGTTTCCTCGCTTGTTCATAACATGCGTCTCCACGCGCTCCATGCTACAATAGATTTCTACCAACTCACTCAGCCACGAATTTGACTAGGCATTGTTTCACCATATCATGCAGTTGCTTGTCCCATTCGTTCGTGGTCATTCACATTGTCGCCATCGCCAATCCAACTCTTTTCTCAAGGAAAGTAGCGTTGTGAATCGATCTGTACCCTCAGCGGATATGCCCAAACAGGAAGAACGGCGCGCCGAAGCAACCCGCCGCATCAATGCGACGTTGGCCCAACTTGTTGCTGTCGAACGTCACGATGATGTGCGGCAGCAGTTGTTGGAGATTATTGCGGGGGCGACCGGCTACCGCTATGCGTTGCTCTCGGAAATGGAAGCAGATGAGCGCCACCTGCGCATTGTCGCGGCCCACATGCCGGGGCGGCTTATTCAAAGTGCAGAGGCGCTACTCGGTTTCACCCTGATTGGGCATCGCGTGGTCAATGAGCCAGGGGAAGTGCTGCAAACACCGCCCACAGAACTGTTTGATCATATCTATGAGTGGCGGGCAGAAATTCCCCGGCCCGTTTCGACCGCTATCGAATTTTTGATGGGCATTCGGCAGATCGCCTCCATTCGTCTGCATACCGGTGATTATTATCTTGGGGCAGCCAATTTTTTTGCAACACAACGGACAACCGATCTGGCGCTGCTCGAATATCTTTGTAACAATCATCTGGTCTATGCCGTGCGGTTGATTCAAGAGCAAGCGGCCCGTGAACGCTTGCAGGCGCTACGCACCCAAGAGTTGCAACGCGAAATTCAAGTACGCCAACAGGCGGAGGAAGCAATCCGCACGCTCTATGCAATTACAGCGGATCAGAAGATGAGCTTTGCTGAGAAGGTACAGGCTTTGCTGGAAATGGGCTGCCGGCGGTTCGGGTTGGAAGTCGGGATCTTTTCCCACATTGTTGAGGATGAGTATCGCATTGAAGAAGTCTATGCGCCGGGGATGCCCATGCAGCGAGGGGATATCTTTCCCTTGCACCACACGCACTGCGAGGAGACGCTAAAAGCACATCGTCCACTTAGTTTTGAGCACGCAGGTGGTAGCCGATGGGCACGCCATCCCTGTTACGAGATCTTTCGGATTGAGGCCTACTTGGGTACCGCTGTTCATGTTCTTGCGCAGCAAAGCCACTATATCTACGGCACGCTTAGTTTTGCCTCTTCCAAATCCAAACTGAGCCCTTTTGTCTCCTCCGATCATGAATTCCTCAGCTTAATGGCACAGTGGATCGGTGGCGAAATTGAACGCCAGCAGCGGACTGAGCAGTTGCAAGCCTATGCCACACAACTGGAGCATACGCATAAAGAGTTGGCCGAAGCCCACGATCGCGCGCTTGAGGTATCGCGCCTGAAGAGTGAATTTTTGGCGACCATGAGCCATGAAATTCGCACACCGATGAATGGCATCACGGGGATGACAGAGCTGCTCATCGCAACAGGGCTCAACGAACGTCAGCAGTATTATGCCAGTATCGTACTCAGAGAAACCGACCATCTGCTGCGGATCATCAACGATATTCTCGATTTTTCCAAAATGGAAGCAGGGAGAGTTGCCTTGGGTCATGAAGGGTTCTCCCCGCTGACGGTGGTGGAAAGTGTGGTAAGTCTACTTTCGCCACAAGCAGCAGCCAAACAGTTAGCGGTGATGAGCTATGTGGCACCCAATGTGCCCACTGTGCTGTATGGCGATGCAAGTCGCTTGCGCCAGATCTTACTCAATCTGGTCGGGAATGCGATTAAATTTACCGATCGCGGCGATGTGCTCATTGAGATCAATATCCGCGAAATTACCACGACGACCGCCATGCTGTATTGCACAGTAAGCGACACCGGCATTGGTATCGATGAGAACAGTATCCCAAATATCTTTCAACCCTTTACCCAGGTTGACGGTGGGGTGACGCGGCGACACGGCGGCACGGGCTTGGGTCTTGCAATCGCCTACCGTCTTGTCAATTTAATGGAGGGGGAAATCGGTGTACAGAGCACGATCAGCGAGGGGTCCAGCTTTTGGTTTACAGCCCGGTTTGAACGGTCACTCCGGGTACGTGAGGAATTTTTGAATGACGAACAGGTGTTAGCGCGGGTCCGCATTCTACTTGTTGAAGAGGGATATCGCCACACGGCCCTCCTCGAACAGTATCTGTCCGATTGGGGTGCATCCGTCCAGCGAACGACTACGGAAACAGAGGCTTGGACACATCTGCTCCATGCGGTGGACGTGAATCTTCCCTATGATCTCGTGATCATCGATCAGATCATACCAACGTTCGAGAGGGTGCATTTCGGACGACAGATCAGGCAGCACGCCACACTTGGGTCGACAGCGCTACTTCTCTTGACGGCGGTGGAGCAGACAGAAATACGTAGGCAGGCAGTGGAAAGCCACTTTAATGGCTATGTAACGATACCGCTGCGACGCACCGAATTACAACAGTCGCTTTTGGCAGCAGTGAGGGGCGAGCCAATTTCCAGTGAGCCGGTGCCTGCAGAACAAAATAGGCGCCCCAGCCTGGAGGGCAATGGCATCCTAAACGGAAAAGTCGACCCAGCATAAGCGGTACAACCGACCAAGCTCTGACATCGATGATCTGCTAGCGAAACTTGTAGAAACAGAAAGGGGTTTTCCATGAATTACCATGTGCTCATTCAAGCTCAATTTCGTGCTGCGTTAGGTATGTTAGAACAAGCCGTCGATCGCTGTCCAGATACACTTTGGAACGACGCCAATGACAAGACACAATTTTGGCACATCGCCTATCATGCGTTGTTCTACACCCATCTCTATCTGCAAAAAAGCGAGGCCGACTTCCAACCGTGGGTAAAACACCACGAACATTATGAACTTATGGGTCCTGCGCCCTGGCCCCCACATCCCGTTCCCACCCTCGACCAGCCGTACCGGAAATCTGATATCCACGAGTACATTGACTTCTGTCGGCAAGAGGTTGAGCGTAACTTATCTACATTGGATTTAACCCTTCCTTCGGGTTTTTCGTGGCTCCCGTTGACCAAATTTGAACTCCAAATCTATTCGATCCGTCATCTGCAACAACACACGGGAGAATTGATGGAACGGTTGGGCACACGGGCCGAGGTCGATGTTGACTGGATTGGCACACGCTCGGAGTGATGCAGGAGCAGAAGAGGAGACAACGAGTGGCTGCATTAAAGACACAAAAAACTAACGCCAATGTCGAGGAGTTTCTCAACGAGATTGAGTCGGAACAGAAGCGTGTGGATGCAAAAGCGATTTGCGCGCTCATGGCTGATGTTACCGGGGCGGAAGCTACAATGTGGGGAACCAGCATCATTGGGTTTGGAGAATATACCTATCAGTATGAAAGCGGGCGCACCGGCGAGTGGATGCTCGTTGGTTTCTCGCCCCGCAAACAAAACCTGACCCTTTACATCATGCCTGGCTTTGAGCACTATGAAGATTTGCTGCAAAAATTAGGGAAACATAAGACAGGCAAAGCCTGCCTTTACATCAATAAGCTCGCTGATGTCGATCTCACCGTGCTCAGAGAGTTGGTAGCGCAATCCGTTGCCCACATGAAAGCTTCCCACCCCGGTACCTGACCAGCGATCACACCACTCTGCATCACAAACGTTCCTGCAATCGTTTTTCGACGTTCACTCGACGAACAATTGCTATACTGTTCGACGGCCAAAGCTACGGGGTGCGTACCACCTCTTTGCCATGACAGCGGACGGTTTCGGTGGTCCTTTGTTGTCATGCCAAAAGAATGGGACACACCCAAAGTTACGGCTGCGATTGACACAACTCCGATCTCGGCAATATTCCCCCTGCCACTGATAGATTTGAGTCTACTGGCCATTTCTGAACCAACGGTGCCCGAAGAGATCTGACTGCCGCTGCCATCCCTGTTGTCTATAGTCAGTCACTTTCGAAGCGATGCGCTTTACGCACCAAAAACGATTTACCGGCGAGATATGAGTATCACAGAGTGGTCGTTCTTGGGAGTGCCGCCATCGTCAAGCCGCCACTAGACAGGGAACGCGAATGTTTGAATCCAATGAGACAGAAGTGGTCTCTTCTCGTAACGAGCCACTGGCAACACTCTTTCTGGCAGAGAGCAATCCCGAGGATCTCCGCACTCTTGCGTCAGCGCTAACCACAGTTGGCTACAACGTGATCAAGTTGATCGACGGACAGCAGGTTCTATCACTGGTCGATACATTTATTCCCGATCTAATTCTAGTCGATAGCCAGCTCTCCTATAGCTTACAGACACCATCCTCAACCAAGGAACGCAGTGCGGTATTGGGGGCAGTAATGGGGCAAGAGCCCATGTCACCCCACCAGGGCCAAGCAAACGTACTTTTCGACGGCTTTGCGCTCTGCCGCATGCTGTCGCAGGAAGTCAATGCAATGCAGATCCCGATTATTTTGTTGGGTGTCAGCGACTCTTCAGAAGCGCGTCTCAAGAGTTTGCAAGCCAATGCATGGCACTACGTGGTAAAACCGCCGGCGATAGCAGAGTTACATCTACAGATTCAGAATATTCTCCACCGGACAAAGGGCAATCGGCTGCTACAGGAGCAGAGTCGACGATTTGAAGAAAGAGCAGCCCATCACGAAGAGGAGCTACAAACAGAAAGAGCGAAGCGCCGCCGGAGTGAAGAGCGGATCAGTCGGTTGATGGAGACAATTCAAGTACAAAATCAGCAACTCCAACTCCTGACAGCAATGACATTGCAACATCCTTCCGTTTCCGGCAACGGCCCTGCTCCCGAACGACATCCTTATCGTGAGCAGGTCGCCATCCTCCAGGATTACCTCGATCAGTTAACCTCACTTGTGCTCAGCCTCCAAGAGGATCTGAATCCCCAAACCGTCAGTCTACTCAAAGCACAATTAGATGCGAATCTGCGCGCCGCAGTCGATCCAGGGAGCGAACCATCCAGCTATGGACACGGGCAAAAACACCGTTCACAGCAACAGCTGAGCCGATCGTTGCGTGATGATCATTGCCAACCGGTACTGCTCAAGCAGCTTTCGGCCCGGGAGTACGATATTTTCCTTCACCTCGTTGAAGGGTACAGCTACCACGAAATTGCCGATATGTTCCAGATATCATCATCGACGGTCCGTAGCTATCGTAGTCGCATTATGCAAAAACTTGGCATTTCGAACTCCACCGAAATGATCAAGTTGGCCGTTCGCCACGGCTTGATCACCCTGAGGTGAGGACGGGATTTCCGGAAAGACTTGTCGGTATTGAGAATTCCTGTTTGGACAGACAGTTAGTTGACAGACCCATCAGAATCTTCTATGATGCTGTGCAATCTCGCTCAGAGAGAAATTATCTCCAGTTGCGCCGCTCATTGCAGGCTCATAGGGCGCAGTGACTGAATGCAGAATGGATCATAGGGCCACAGGGCAGGCCGATTTTTGTATGGCGACCACGGAAGAACAACTCATTCTCACGGCAAATCCTTCCTTTTTGGATTTAGCAGTTAGCGAATTACAGGAGATCGGCACAATCCTTGCGCAACAGTCCCTGGCCGACGATGTCCTTCTCCTCACCTTGGCCGAATCTTTCTGGGAAGTGGCCGAACCATGGCGATTGGCTCCGCCGATCTTTCCCCATCATATCTGCCCGGTGCAAAGCAGGGTAGCATTGCGCGCACAAACCAACACCGACCTTGCCATTCTGCAACAAACCCTAGCATCAGAGTTGCTCGATCTGGTGGATTCCACGCTGCCCCTGTCGGTGCAAAGCCGCATCCTGACGACGTTGCCCTACAAACCATTCGATATCAATCGCACACTTTCGACCTATATCCATCAGCAACTCGGTGTGCCCATCGATGTACGGGCACCTCACCAGGTGCTCTCCGTTGTCTGTGCAGATTGGCAACGGCATACCGAAAATAAAGCACAGACAACCGCATTTTTGGGGGTGTCACCCACCGTCTACAATCTCTCAGATTGGGCTGGGGGAATGCGGCGCTTTGCGCGTGAAGAGGGGCAGATCAGTCGTGCTGAGTTTAAGTTACTGGAGGCTCTGGAGTATTTTCACCTGGATCTGCCGGCGCGGGGGGTTGCGCTCGATCTCGGCGCCTCGCCCGGGGGATGGACGCGTGTGTTACGCCAGCATGATCAATATGTGACGGCCGTCGATCCAGGCGAGTTAGACCCACGGATCGCCAAAGACCGCGGTGTGCGCCATAAGCGCATGACCGCCGAAGAATATTTGGCCAATGATCCGGATCGCTTCGATCTCATCGTCAACGATATGCGGATGGATGCCCGCGACTCAGCACGCCTGATGGTGGCCTATGTGCAACAACTCTATCGCAGCGGACGTGTGCTGATGACACTGAAGCTCCCCGAAGAGAATCGACGCCCCATCTTGGATCATGCATTGCAAATTCTTCAAGAAGCCTATCACATTACCGGTGCAAGGCAGCTCTTTCACAACCGCAGCGAAATCACGATTTTACTGGAACCGTTGGCGGGCTAATCTGGCGCACGTACACGTAAGGGTTGTATTCTCTTAAATACACACTGCTATTTGCTCACCAAAGTGCGCTCATGTATAGTAGATATCATGCGAATTGCACTTCTGGCCGACATTCACGGCAACATGCCTGCCCTCGAGGCGGTGCTTGATGAACTTGAACGATTGCAGCCCGACTATGTTTTAATTAACGGCGATCTCATCAATGGGATTCCGTTTAGTGGTGCCGTGGTCGATCTCGTGCAGCAGCACGCCGATTGGGTTGTCGTGCGCGGTAACCATGAATTCTACTATCTGGATTTCGGCACCGTGCGCGCGGCGCCCGGCAGTGAGGATCCGGAGCGCTGGGGCCAGTTGCACTGGCTTATTGCGCAAATTTCACCGGAACAGGGAGCCTATTTGGCGATGTTGCCGGATGAGCGGACGCTCTATTTACAGAACACCCAACCCGTACGGGTTGCCCACGGTGTCCCCGGACGCAACCGTGTCGGGTTCTACAACGGCCAAGCCGCGGAAGAAATTGTCAAAGAGATCCAGATGGTTCCAGAGGCTACGCTGATCTCTGCTCATACCCACGTACAAATCGATCGTCACATCCGATGGGATGTCAGCCGGCAACAGGTGTTACAAAGCGATCCCCATGGTAGTGGTTCACCTTATAGCGCAAGCGACTACTACGGTTCCTCTGCGGCACATGGAGAAATTCACCGGCACTGGCACCTAATCAATCCAGGCAGCGTTGGTCTGCCCCTCAATGGTCGCACGACAGCACAATTTGCCCTGTTGGAGAATGTGGCCGAAAGCCAAAGCGCCGGCGGCTGGCAGGTTCGCCTCTGCGAGACACCATACGATCAGCGTCTCGCGCTGCAAGCCTTTCACGATAGTGGTATGCTCACGGCCGGTGGGGTGATTAGTGAACTCTTTTATTGGGAGGTTGTTACTGCCGAAGCAGAGATCGTCTATTTCTATCGGTGGGCCTGGGAGAGCGGTGAGGACCCCGATCGCGCCATCCGGGATGCGTTTCAAGCGTACATCGCTGCTACCGGGCGCGATCAATATGTGCGCCAACGAGACCCACTTCATCAGCGGAGGCAGCCATAATGCGCCTTGCCTTTTTAGCTGACATTCATGGCAATCTACCGGCACTTGAAGCCGTTGCCGCTGATTTGGTGCAGCAGGCACCCGATGTTGTCTATCTGGCTGGGGATCAGGTCAACCGCTGCCCGTGGAACAATGAAGTGATGGATTTTATCGTTGCGCGCCAGTGGCCCGCCATTGCCGGCAACCACGATCTTGTGGTCGGGGCAATCAATACGCCACAAAACCGGCCACCGTTTACGGAACGAGAGCACTTCCCCACCCTGTACTGGACACAAGCACAACTGACAGATCGCCATCTCGAGCGGATTCGGCAGTGGCCGGACGAATTATGTATCAACCACGAAGGATTGCCACCAATCCGGCTTTTTCACGGTGTGCCCGGAAATACCTTTGTTGGTATCTTACCCGAAGAACCCGATGAACAGATCAGCCGTCGGTTGATGCCAATCCCCGAAACGACCATCGTCTGCGCACATACCCATCGCCCACTCCATCGCACTGTGAACCAATGGACAATCTTTAACGGCGGTAGTGTCGGCATCCCCTACAACGGGAATCCCGATGCACAATATCTGTTGCTGGATGGCAGCCGGACGCAGGGGTGGCAACCCATTTGGCGCAGCATTTCCTATGATCACAGCGTCATCCCGCCCGCGTTTGAACGCTCCGGCCTGCGCGCATCCTCGGGGCCGGTTGCCGAGTTACACCTTCGCACGGTAATGAATGGTGAACCCTGGATCAGCGACTTCGGTCATTGGCTCCGTTTCCAAGTGCCACACATACGGGCCAATCTGGCAGACGCCGTCGCAACCTATTTGCAACACCATGGTCCAGGACGCTGGGCATTTGACAGCGAGTTGTCGAACAGCAGTCACCGCCAAGGTACTCGTTCGCAGGTAACTGCGTAAGCTTTACTGATGCACAATGTATGGCTCATCTGTGAAACGTGTGAAAACCGATGATTTAACCACAGGGAAATGATTGTGTTTTCACCAGGTGCCCATTGGGCGCGGCTGATGAGCGGAATGTACGATGAAAAAGTGAGAAAAACCCCATGATCCGAGCATTAACCGAAGGAGATCGCGCAACCACGATCGCCTACCTCAGTCAGGCACCGCATTATAATCTTTACATGTTGGGCAATATCGACAAATTAGGGTTCACCCATGAATTCTGCGAATTTTGGGGAGACTTTGCTGATCCGAATACCGAACCGACGCGCTTACGCGCAGTGCTCAACCGTTATATGACGGGGTGGACCGTCTACGGGGAGAAGGATGCGGATTGGCAGGGGCTAGGCGCCATCGTAGATAACCATAGAATTTCGGCCGAGCGCCTCCAAGATAATCCCAATGGCATTGACTCCTTTTTGCCTTATTTACAGCGATATCAAGGTGGGCACAGTGAGACGGAAGAAGTCATGGCTTTGGCCGCCGCCGACTTCTGCGCCATTCCGGCCCCCAGCAATGTTACCATACGACGGGGGCGGCTAACCGATCTGGCAAAGCTTGCAGCCTTTTATTACAACGCCGAACATATGACACGCACAGCGGCTGCCGTGGAACGGCCACTGCGAGACACGCGGCTCTGGTTGGCGGAGGCTGAGGGCGAGATCCTCGCAACCGCCCTCACCAATGCGGAAACCAGCAACCTGGCCATGATCGGAGGGGTCTACACCCCTGCAATGGCACGGGGCCGTGGGTTGAGCCAGGCTGTCTGTAGCGCACTTTGCGCCGATCTGATTCATGAGGGAAAACAGCCGATTCTTTATTGGAGCACACCGGCGGCGGGCGCTGTCTATCGTAAATTGGGCTTTCAACCGTGTGGTGAGTGGCGTTCTGTTTGGCTGGAACCCAAAGCCTAACCAATGGGCGGCGAATTGAGAAGGTCGCTTGTTGGCGGGTGCAAGCTGTGAAGCGTTTCAGCAGTAGCGTCGTTGCTCAGGCCTGTCCAGGCACCAAGCCGACTTCGGTTAGGCGATCTCGTAAGGCAGCTCTGGCGCGACTGAGACGAGACTTGATGGTACCCATCGGCACATCCAGATAGTTGGCGGCTTCCATGTAGTCCATTCCGTGAATATCCACCAACATCACAACGGAGCGATGGCCATATGGCAAATCGCTAATGGCCGCAAGGAGCGTCTGCATCGTCTCTTGTTGGACAATTACGGTCTCTGGATTTTCCTGTTCATCCGCGGTGCGCACCCCCATCGAGGTTTCCGCATCGTCGAACTCGGTCAGCTCTTCCAGACTGACAGTCTGTCGTCGGCTCTGCTGGCGCAAATGGTCATAGCAGGTGTTCTTGACAATACGCAAGAGCCAAGAACGGAAATTCCCATCTTGGAACTTGGGTAAGGCCCGATAAACTTTGTACATTGCCTCCTGCACGGCATCGGCTGCGGCTTCCTCAGTGCGCAAAATGCGCTGTGCCGTTGCCTCCGCAAAACGACGATATTGTCGCATCAACGAGGCAAACGCCAGATCATCACCATCCTGTGCGCTACGCAGGAGTTGAGCGAGATCGGCACCGACGGCCGGAGCCGTACTATTGCGGTGAGAGCGTACACCAACAGGTTGTGCGGTTCCTGCCGTAGCCGGTCGCCGATATTGACCACGTGCGTTTGCGGTGCTTCCGTTTTCACGACGTAACACCGGAAGATCGGTGAAATAGTCAGGATTGGCAACTTGGAGTGTCATGATTCAAATTCCTTTGCTATGAGCGTTAGGGGCTAGCGCATGGGCAAACCGGGCGAGTCGAAGGTTTGCATGTCAGAATCTTAAAAGAGTTTCATCGGTGCAGTTTGATTATTCGGCAACAAAATTCGGACCATTCCCCTACGGCACGGTGGTATGCCGAAATTTGTGTAAATCGCCAATCCATCCTCTGGAGCAAGCAAGATTTACATAATTTGTGTTATATCGCCTACGGCAAATCGAGCATGCTCATTCCCCGCAATCCATATCCTCACAATAAAGTGTTGTACAGCAAGGAGTTGTTATGTCTTCCATTGAAACACTTATCTGCAATGCACGGATCATCGATGGCACCGGCAATCCTTGGTTTCGGGGCGAGATTGGTCTACGCGGTGACACAATTGCCGTCATAGCACCGCCAGGGACAATTCCACCAGAAACAGCGGGACAAATCGTTGACGCGGGCGACGCCGTTGTCTGCCCCGGCTTCATCGATATCCAAAGTCACTCCATCCTAACCTTCCTGCGCGATGGCCGATCCCTTTCGAAAATCACCCAAGGGGTGACAACGGAGATCATGGGAGAAGGTTGGACACCTGCCCCATGTGGTGGTCTCATCACCGATCCCTATGCCACAAGCCTGGTTACCTTTGATGTCGGCGCATGGCGCGAGCGCATGAAGGAATGGCAGCGTTTTGGGGACTGGCTACAGGCGACCGTCGATCATGGCGTTTCGCCCAATATCGGCTCATTTCTCGGCGGTGGCACCTTGCGCGCCTACGCCAAGGGCATGGCCATGGGGCAGGCCTCCGCCGATGAACTCGCCATGATGAAGCGGGTGATGGCAGAAGCCATGGAAGATGGCGCGGTGGGGGTTGCCTATGCACTGATCTACCCGCCCGATGCCTACGTGGAGACCGATGAGATCGTTGAGGTGTGCAAAGTTGTAGCACAATACAATGGCGTTTACATCAGCCATGTACGTTCAGAGGCGGCTCGCCTTCACGATGGTATTCGCGAGGCAATCACGATTGGACGGCGCGCCGGCTGCCCGGTGGAAATCTACCATCTCAAGGCGTCGGGCCAGGAAAACTGGCACAAAATGCCGGAGATTATCACTATGATCAATCAAGCACGGGCAGAGGGTATCGATGTCACGGCCGATATGTATCCGTACACGGCCTCGGGCACGGGGCTCATGGCGATGTTCCCCACATGGGTCTCCGCCGATGGTGCCTTTTTCGACAATCTGCGCGATCCTGCCACACGCGCCCAAATCCGTGATGAAATGATGAACCCAGCTGACAGTCTCATGGCGAGTCCACCGGAAAGTGTCATGCCCATTGGATTCCAGAAGGCAGAAAATCAACCGTATGTGGGGAAACGCCTGCTGGAGATCGCCCAAGCACGCGGTGAACATTGGGTCGATACGGCGATCGAACTCCTGTTGGCTGAAGAGCAACGTATCGGAACCATCTACTTTAAGATGAGTGAGGAGAATGTGAAACTGCAACTACAACAGCCGTGGAACAAGGTTTCGACCGACGCGGGCGGCTATGATCCCACCTGGGGCAAAGCGCTGGGGCCGGTCCATCCCCGCTCCTATGGCACCTATCCGCGGGTTTTGGGACACTATGTACGCGAGGAAAAGACACTCACGCTTGAGGATGCAATTCGCAAGATGACCTCATCGGTTGCCGACCGGCTGGGGCTTCAGCGACGTGGGCTTTTGCGCGAAGGCTATCATGCCGACCTTGTGATCTTTGACCCGCGCACGGTCGCCGATCGTGCCACCTTCACCGATTCCCATCAACTTTCGGTGGGAATTCGCGATGTGTGGGTCAATGGCACACAAGTGTTGCGCAACACCGAACACACAGGCGCCCTCCCCGGCAAAATCGTGCGTGGCCGCGGCGCCTAATCCATGCCGTTTTGCTATGCGCAGTTGTCGTATTAGCACCTATCCGAAAATTCCTTGTTCCTGCTAGCCGCAATCGGGTTTGCGGCTAGTTTTTTGGGAGTCATACGCCGCGTATGACGGGTAATCTCTATGCATCAAGCATGTTGTACAGTTAACAACCGATTACAAAAAATCTTGACAAGTCGTCTATTTTCGCTTACAATAAGAACAAATGTTCAGTTACGATCCTATAGATACCTGCGAGCCTTTGGAGCGAACATCATGACGACAAGATCCTCTTTGGATACGACACCGTTGAGCGGTGGCGAAGCCACTCGCCTGCGAACGGACACCGAGCGCCTGCTCATGTTACTACATCGCGGCGGCAACTATGCTCATCTCTGGACCGATGCCGGTAACCGCTCTTTCTGGTTCCCCATTTCGACTGATCCTGAAATGGTACAGTTGCATGATCAGTCCACCCATCATAAGCCGACGCAACATACACCGCATAAGCTGGCGCAACATACACCGCGCCATGTACCGAAACAATGGCTACGTCACAATGTTTACTTTTCTGTACATCCGTTATCAGAGATTCCGCCACAGAACATGACGGGAGTGACCGATCCGCGCTTTATCAGCAGCCAAACAGCATATATCTGTGCGGTCAACGCCCTCTTTGCAGAATTTGACGGCAAAGATTATGTCTACACCCGCGATTATCAGAGCCAACTGCCGGCGCGTTTGCAAGAGCTGTCCGCCGTTGAACAGCAACAGGCCGTCAAAGCGGCGCAAGAGACTGTCTTTTACCAGCAGATGGCACCCTATAAGGCACGGGCATTGCGCCACATTGCGGCGTTACCCTTTCCCCCGAGCGTAATTATCGATAGCGGTGGCGGCTATCACTGCTATTGGCTGCTGCGCCAAACCGTGCCGATTGATGATACCAACCGGGACGATGTACAGCTCGTTCAACATCGCTGGGTGCAGTTGGTGGGGGGAGATCGGGGTGCAGCCGATCTGCGCCGTGTTCGCCGCTTGCCGGGCACCTACAACCACAAACCCGGATTGGGAGACCCCCATCGAGTCGTCTTCCTCCGCAGTGATTTTGGGCTGCTCTATGACTATCGAGCGCTGGAAGAAGCTGTCCTGGATTGGCACTACGAACAGGAGCGTCGCCGCAAACAGTTTCGTCACCGTTACCGGCGGCAGCGGCGACGGGCAGAAGCGCCAACGGCAGAGGAGCAGACCGCACTGAATAGCGAAAGTGCCATTCGCCGGCACTTCAACGAAACCCATCCAATCGCCGATCTGCTGCTGCGTCATGGCTATCAACGCTCTGGCACAGGACGAGGTATCACCCGGTTTTCCCGTCCCGGACGCCACCGAAGAAACTCTTCAATTACGATCTTTTCGGGGGAGACGGCTGGACGCACTGAGCGTTCGATCCATTTCAGCACCAATGATCCGCTCTACAGCAGTGAGTACATTGATCGCGAAAGCGGAACGGTTCGACGCCATCTCAATGATGCGTTTCACATCTATGTCATGTTGGAACACAGTGGGGACTGGGCGGCGGCTTATGAAGCTGCGGCCAAAGGCACAACGGCGAAGAACACAGAAGAGACCGGTGTTGAACATCTTTCCCAAGCATAGCATTAGCCTGGTATAAAAACCTCCAGAAAAAGAGAGACAAACCTAAACGGCAGGTTTGTCTCTCTTTTTCTGGCATGCGATTCAACTGTTAGTGTTATGGGTAAAGCACATCAATTCTGAATGTTGATGTCAACAAAATACTCATCATAGTTGAAACCCTCCCGCACGACACGCAAGCGCAGCGTGTGAGGCCCATTGGGATAGCGGGTGGTATCCAACTCTGTGAGCTGGCCACCAGCCCCACGCGGCCGACGCCGCAGTGCCACAAAAGTCGCTTTGGACTCATCTTTGTCCAGCAACAGATCGATCTGCCACTTTTCAAAGGTAGGATGGTTGGCGACCCCCAAAATCGTGATAGTACCACTCACCGTTTCACCGTCAGTCGGCTTGATGAAGCCGTTGGTGGTAATCTGTGCGATCCGTTCAGCTTCGGCATCCAATGCTTCTTGCGCCTGTCGTTCGGCGGCCCGTTGCTGTTGGCTCGTCACCCGCTCGATGGTCGACTGGACATTCGCAATTCGCGTCTCATTCCCTGCCTCTTGCCAAAGGTCCAGGGCATTTTGATAAAAGGTGAGAGCCTGGCCATAGTTCTCAGCTTCACGATAGAGCGCGGCAATGCGTTCCGCGGCGGTAGCTGCGCGGTCGAGACGATTGGCCGCACGGGCCAGCGGTATCGCCTCCTGATAAGCGGCAACCGCCTTATCCGTCGCTTTCAGCTCTTGCTGAATATCAGCGATACGGAAAAGAACACCGACAGCACGCAACGGATCTTCGACCCGCTGCCAAACAGTCATGGCGCTGTCATAGGCCTCTAACGCCGCCGTATATTGCTTCTGGGCACTGTACAACTCAGCAATTGCCTCATAGATGCGCCCCGATGTGGACTCATCCTCCAAAGGCTCGTTACGAGTCAACGCCGCCTCGTAGGTGGCAAGCGCCTCATCAAATGCGCCGGCGCGCTGCTGAATATCGGCAATGGCAGTCAACGTGCGCACCTGTGCGCCGCCGTCCTCAGCCTCTTCCCAAATGGCCAGCACCTCTTGATAGGGTTCAAGGGCGGCATCAGGATCACCGGCGGCCACATAACTCTGCGCCAGTTGCTCCAACAAGGTGGCCCGAACCGCTTCATCTTCCAATTCGGTAGCAAGCTCAAGCGCTGTCTCGTATTGGACAACCGCTTTGTCAAAGGTTTCTTGCGCGGTGTAGAGTTGGGCTAGCGCTTGGACAGCCAACAACTTATTGGTGAGATCGGACACGTCGTCCCGCAACGCTACCTCACGTTCGAGAGCGATCTCGGCGGCAGCATAGTTACCGGCGGCAGTCTGAACCAGACCCAGCGCATGCTGCACTTCGGCTTCACGCACGAGGTCGTTGTTGGCCACCCAAATGGCCAATTCTGCTTCGAGCGCGGCAACCGATTCATCAAACGCTTCGAGCCGGCCATAGCTGTCGCCAAGGAGATGGTAAACTTCGGCCACCTTCTCGGGAACCTCCAACTGCTGCCAAATGGCCAGTTCAGCTTGCAGCGGCTCTAGTGCTCGCTGGTAGCTGCGCTGATCGAAGTAGGCTTGATAGATGGCTCGCAGCGTTGTCGCCTCATTTTCGGTATCTTCGAGAGTCTGCCAGAGAGTTAGTGCTTCTTCATACGCGGTCAGCGCCTTTTTGTACTGACCGGCATCGCGGTGGAGGTTGCCCAGGTTGACCAACGTGGTCGCTTCGCCACTTTGGTCACCGCTAGCGCGATACGTTGCCAAATCCGCTTCGTAGACCGCAAGTCCCTGCGTCAAATTGAGATCGCGTACGTTGTCGCGCAACGAACGTTGGCGCTCAACATCATCGTCGGCAAGCAGCGATTGGGCCTGCTGATAGTAGTCGCGCGCCTCATCATATTCGGCGGCGGAACCAGCCAGATCGCCCAGGGCAATCAGTGCATCGGCACCGTAAGTACGGTTCTCAACGGCGGTCAACTGGGCACTGCTCTCTAGTAGTGCCTCGCGAGCACCGGCGACGTCATCCAGTGCCGCTCTGGACAATCCAACATAGAGCAAGGCAATTGCACTATTCTCTTCGTTGCCGGCGGCTTGGAAGAGACGATAGGCGGATTGAAAGGTGCTCAACGCTTGCGACCAGGACTCAGCTTCATACAATTCAAGACCGGCAGCAAATTGGGCATCGGCCAACGACTGCTGTGCAGTGGCCGGCGCACTCTCCTGTGCCAAAGGAGCAGCCAGCAGCGCTGCCGAGGAATCAACGTGGATCATTGCCACCACGGAGCAGAGCGTGACAAGTAGAATGCGAATCTGTTTCATGCGACACTTTCTTTGCAACAATGGCTTCTCGGTCGCGGCGACATGCGTCCCTCGCGCGCCAAGCAAGCGTTACGGTACCGTAAAGTCAAGACGATTATACCATCAAATCGGATGCGGGTAGGGCTTGCAATCTGCTGACACCTACAACATTTGGCGGATCTTTGTGGCAAAATGGCGAGAATTACCGGCAATGACAGTCACAAAGAAGTAGAGATACCATAAACCCTTAGCCGGCGGCACTAACCGGTGAAGCCATGCGTGCCCGTTGATTGGCCCAGGCCCGCAACAGTGCAATCTCTTCCTCCATCATGCGGCTGAGCGGTACGGTCTCCTGCAACACGTCGAGCAGATCGCTCATCTGTAAGAGACGGTCTTCTGCAAAGGATTCATAGAGACCGGCAATCAGGGCTTGTTCAATTTCGGCACCGGAGAGACCTTCCGAGGCCAACGCCAGTTGATAGAGGTCAAAGTCAGCGGCATTGCGATTGCGCTTTTCCAGGTGGATCTTCCAAATATCGGAGCGTTCTTGCACCGCCGGTAAATCGACAAAGAAGATCTCATCAAAGCGCCCTTTACGCACTAACTCCGGCGGCAGATGCGTCACCGAGTTGGCGGTTGCAATCACAAAGACAGGGGCCTGTTTCTCCTGCAACCAGGTGATGAAGCTACCGAAGACACGGGCCGCGGTCCCGGCATCGCTCACGTTGCTTGAACCGACGCCCGAAAAACCTTTCTCGATTTCATCGACCCAAAGCACCACTGGCGCAATGCTCTCGGCAATGTGGATGGCGCTGCGTAGATTTTCTTCACTGGAACCGACAAGTGATGCGAAAAGACGCCCAACATCGAGACGCAAGAGCGGAAACCGCCAGGCATTGGCCACCGACTTGGCCACCAACGATTTCCCACAGCCCTGCACGCCGACGAGCAAAATCCCCTTGGGTTCGGGCAAGCCGTACGAGCGCGCCTTTTCGCTAAATGCCCGTTCACGTTTGCGCAGCCACTCCTTTAGAATTTCCAGTCCCCCCACATCGTTCATGCGGTCGCCGCTGGCATAAAACTCAAGAAGGCCACTTTTGCGAATGATCTGCTGCTTTTCCGCCGTCACCGACGCAATGGCATCGCCGTCGAGCCGACCATTGGCTTCGATAATCGCTTTGGCCGTGGCGTTGTTGATCTCATTTGCCGTCAGCCCCATGCAGGCTCGGATCAGGCGCTCGCGTTGCCGCCGATCCAGATCGATGACAGTACTGTTGCGCCTTGAATGCTCAATAATGGCATCGAGTTGCGCGCTTACCTCCGCCTCGGTGGGGAGCCGAAAATCGACAACAGTCAACTCCTTCTCGAGTTCCGGCGGAATCTTCAAGACCGGCCCCAAGAGCACAACTGTTTTGTGAGACGCTTCAAGCGCAAAGGCAACTTCGCGCAACCGTCGGACAATATTGGGATCTTTGAGATAGGGATGGAAATCCCGTAGCACCCAGATACAGGCTTCGCTATCCTCGATGATCATTGTCAGCAGTTGCAAGGGGTCGCGCTTTGCAGGGTCGTTGCGGTTGGGTGCCGCGGGATTGGTAAGGCCGGTTGTGCCGCTCCAGTAGAGAAGCCGACGGCGCAATGACTTGGCCAATTCGTCGATCTCCGCCAACGCGCGTGTCTCTTCGGGTGTTACGATCCACAACAGGGGATACCGTGCCCGGATATAGATTTCAAGCTCTTTTCGCATAACCTCTTCTACTTCTCTCACCAGTCAACGACACAAGAGATGGGCACATTCACGTAGCCGACGACGCTCTTCACCGGAGATGCTCTTCACCGGAGATGCTCTTCACCGGAGATAGGGGGAGTAAGGATAAACCTCCCACTTCCGCAGCTCTCTGCCGTTGACATAGATCTGGGTACTCGACCAACTCTGAACGTATTCCCACAGCGCCCAAAAGCGGCGCATATCTGATTTTTCAAAATGGACCCGATGGATCATACGGCGGTTTTCGTCCATGATCTGTAGATAACCGGGCATCCGTTTGGCCTGATTGAGCGCATAGGTAAAATATTCAGACCGGCTATCCCCAAATTCCAGAACAAGTTGCCAGGGCTGCTTGGACTCGTTGGCCTGGTTACGGCTGCGCTTGCCGCTAGCCTTTGTCGCAATTTCGTCGTTGTCCGCGGTGGCCGGCAGAGCTGTTGCAGCCTCGGCTTCGTCAACAGCACCGGCACCGCTATCCTGCGCCGATTGGGTCAGTGTGGCCAATTCCCGCAGGAGAGGGAGCAGCGGCTGTCGCAGATCCGGCTGTACAATGCGCAACCGGAGATTGCGATGGGCTGTCCGCCAAGGCTTGGGACTCAGACTGTGCTCATCTAGCTGCCTGAGCAGATAGCGTAGCGGTTCAGCGCCGAGCGTACTATTAAGATACGCCAAGCGCAATTGCAACAGCGCGCGCTCCACCTGCGGTGTTGTCACCTGCCACTTCTGTAAAAGCAGAGAGAGCAGATCTATCGACAACGGTTCGCCCACCAGGGCCAATTGTCCCAGCGCCAGCCCAAGGTATGAGGGAGGCAGAGGTGGGGCTTGGCATAGCCATGCGTTCAGGGCCGGACCATCTCCAGTTAGGTGAAAGCCCAATAACACGAGGCGCCACAACAGCTCCTCCGTTTGCCAGGTCGGCACCGCCGACAAGCGCAGGATCTCCTGCCACGCCGCGCGTTGACGGGCAAGGTTGTCGAACAGATTGCACTCTAGATTCGCCAAATAAAGCTGCCGAAACGCAGTGGGTGCGGCCAAAGTGATATTGTCTAGCCAGTGCAAAAAGTGAAAACGCTGCGCCGGCGTGAACGCACCGTAGCCTGTTCCCGGCGCCGGTTCCTCACTGAGGATGGGCGACTCCTGAATCGCCAGCGCCAGATCGATCGCGGCATGTTCCGTCGCCGGAATCACAATTTCCTGTGACATGAGGGGAACCGGGGTTCCCGACCACCAGGCTGGCATCCGTGCCGGCCTTTATTTTTGCCGCCGGCTACCTATTTTCAGCAATCGCGGATAAAGCCGCCATTCGGCGGCGCGAATCCCGAAGGAGTGGCTGGCATGATCATCGGCATCGGCAGCGACCTGATCGACATCAGGCGCGTGGAAAAGACCCTCGAACGCTTCGGCGACCGTTTCGCCAACCGCTGTTTCACCGAGA
>ERZ795053.3017-NODE-3017-length-19700-cov-7.487096_pt1 | contig 19700 bp, 18 predicted proteins | sample MGYA00375137_ERZ795053 | MGnify/ENA primary metagenome ERZ795053 (study PRJEB30182, sample SAMN05720284) | activated sludge metagenome | isolation source: Anaerobic digester | place: Hong Kong | collected 2014-12-17 ...
ATAATACCGGAGCTGTTCGTTATTCAGCAGCATTCAATTTTACAGCCGAAGGCCTTGCCAAAGCACCACAGGGGACTAAAAGATTTGGTGTATACAATGCTATAGCCGATCCGATTATTGATGGTGACGATCTGTACGTTCTTGATATGGCAGATAAAAAGAATCAATACGTGAAAAAATATGACGTACATACAGGAAAATTACTTTGGACTTCAAGTGAGATAAAAGGTGCACGTGCCATACCAGGGATGAAAGTAGTAGGTGATAAAATTGCCCTTCAGATCGGTGGACGTGTGGAAACACAATTTTACCGCAAATACAAATCAGGCGACAATTGGGTAGAGGAATGGGGAGTAACTTTCCCAGAGGTAAAACCATTTGGCGTTCAGGCTTTCAATACCAAAGACGGCACCCTTGCCTGGGAATCAGAAAAATTCAAAAAGGGGATCACCAATGCGGTTTCCTTCGAAAATTACCACATCGTTTGTAGCGGAAAATCACTTTACAGTATTGATATTAATACCGGTGAAGAAAAATACGAAGTTCCTGTTGCAAAAGGAGGTGTGGGACAGGCAAACCTGATTATGAAATATAAAGATAACATCATCGTAGTGATCGGTGAAAAAGGAGTGTCAACATTTGATGCTTCTAACGGTGAGCTGTTAACCAGTGGAAAATACAAAGCGTCCTCATTTTTTGATCGTCATGAAGATCTGATCATCATGCAAACCGAAAAAGCAGATTTTGCAGCTTTTGATATCGACACCGGAATTTATAAAGAGTTTAAAGCTAAAACCGGGGCAGGTACCAGTTTAACCACCGACGGCGAACACATGTTTGTATACGAGAAAAAAGTGGTTACTAAACTCAATACAAGATAAACCAATAAGGAAGGCACCTTCTCTTCTTCACCCTGGCCTCATCAGAGCGTCAGGGTTTTTATTTGGGTAAATTTGGCAGGCCTATTTTCTGCAGATCATCACCTGTAGGGTTTTGATATACCCGCAGGTCAAACTCAGGGATCACAGCCAAAATATGATCAAAAATATCTGCTTGCAGGTTTTCATATTTGGCCCATTCCTGTATTCGGCTGAATACATAAATCTCCATCGGAATACCCTTTTCGGAGGGTTGAAGCTGCCTGACTAAAAAGGTCATTTCATCATGCACATCCGGATGATTATTTAAATAACCCCGTAAATATGCTCTGAAAACACCAAGATTGGTTTGCCGGCGGCCGTTTACCAAAACCGAGTTGTCAACTTTATGCGCTTCGTTATAGTTACTTAACTCCGCCTCCTTTTCATGGATGTATTTTTTCACGTATTCAAATTTCCTGAATTTTTCGAGCATTTCGGGAGTACAAAACTTAACACTTTTCATATCCAGGTTAATAGCACGTTTAATCCTTCTGCCACCCGATTCTTCCATTCCACGCCAATTTTTATAGGAATCTGAAATAAGTGAATAGGTGGGAATGGTTGAAATGGTTTTGTCCCAGTTTTGAACCTTTACGGTGGTTAATGATACATCAATCACAGTTCCATCGGTATCAAATTTAGGCATCGAAATCCAATCGCCCGGCTGAAGCATATTGTAGGCCGAAAGCTGAATCCCCGCTACAAACCCAAGGATCGGATCCTTGAAAATCAAGAGTAAAACAGCGCTGAAGGCACCCAGGCCTCCTATGATGGTCAGCGGATTTTGACCAAACAAGTTGGCAATTATGGTTATGATACCGATGATGTAAACCAATATTTTGGCCACCTGCACATAACCTTTGATGGGTTTGTGTTTAGCAATGGTGAAATCATGATAAATATCAACTACTGCATTCAGGAAAGCATTGGCAGCCATCACAACCACGGCTATCATATAAACTGTTAAAACAATTCGGATTCCACCGGCTATATCCGGATAGGATTCAAGCGAAACAGGAGTGAAAACATAAATGATATATGCCGGAACCAGGTAGGATAATATTTTGAAAAATTTCCGATCGGCGAGTTTATCGTCCCAATTGGTTTTTGATTTTTTAGTGAGTTGATGGATAAGCGACAGCAATACTTTTCGTGCAATAAAATAAGTGATGAAGCTCAGCAGTACCAGTATAAAAAACATGGTGAAATCAGCAGCTACAATTGAATCTGCATTTTTAGCAAAAAATCCGTCAAACCAGGAAATTAAGGTGTTTTTAAACGTTCTGATCATAGCAAAATAAATTTTGCCAAAAGTAAAAAAAGCTTATCGGTTAGATAAGCTTTTCGGAGGTATTTTATTGTTTTAACTTTTTCACCGCTTCAACATACTTTTTCTGAAGCATCCTGAGTTCGTCCATATTGATCTTTTCGGTGTAAATACGAACCATGTCCACCAGGCAGTTTTGTCGGTAAATGGTCCCCATTGCCGCGTCGAACTGATCATTGTCAAGATTGCGTTTCAGGTCAAGGGTTGTTTTTTCAAACTGGTTCCAGGTAAAATTTCCGGGGATTTGTAAATAACACATTTGTTTTTCGTTACCATCGCAGTATATGCCCGGTTCAGTAGTTTCCAGAACAAAATATTTCCGGATCTTAATGAGATTATAATACGGTTTAACCTTGCGAAACTTTAAAAACTGAATCCCACTTTGTTTGTATAGTTCAACCAGTTCGGGAACAAAATTGTAATCATCCAGAAATTTAACACGAATGCATGGACGTGTTTCATTAAAAACAACCACCTGTCCCACAGTTGCATCAAATTTCTTTTTAAAGATCTTTTTTACCTCATGATTGGTTCGCATAATATCTTCTTCCTGATGCTGAATTTTTGTTACCAGGAAAATCGATCCGGGATTTAAAACTTTTTTATCGGGGATGGTATCGTGGTAATATCCCGGAAACGGGAATTTGCTTTCAAGGACTAGCGCACCGGCGCAAAATTCTTCTTCCAGACTTGCCAGGATCTCTTTCTTCATGATGGTTCCGAAAGTCTCAATGGTTTTCAATTGTTCCATGTGTGGTTTGAAATTTTATGCGTTGAATATTGCTACAAATATACAAATTAATACATGTGAATATGAGCCTGTCAATAATTCATTTTGAGTTTAAATAAGGAGTAATAATGCCCTAAATAGCTTTTCGGAATTACTGATCCTGGCTAAACATAGGATCCCAGGGTGGCAGCATAACCGGCGTTTGCTCAAGGATCTTCAGTGTTTCAGGATCAATATATTTTTTATTGATCACTAACCTGAACATGTATTCACTGAACCATTCATCGGTCATGATCAGATGGCCTTCAAAACCGGTATTTCCCCAACTGTTTTCAAGCAGCCATTTTAAAGTTTTATCCCCTGCAATGTCAACGGCTACCAGCGCCATTCCATGCGTTGAACCGCTTTCGTAAGTTTCGATCCTTTCCGCTTTGATCATATCAAAGTTCACCCCGAAAAGTGCGTTGTAGTTATAATTATTGACATCCAGGGTGCCGTTGTCTTTATTGAGTTGTTTGCCAACATCACATGAAAAATACATGGCTTCGTTGCCTAAAATCGAGTTTTTTGCAAATTCCTTGATCTTTTCTGCTTCCAGGTTGATGTATTTCCAGTTGCCCCCATCAATCATGTGGCGATCGTAATCAATTTCATACAATTGCCCGAAAGGCCTTGATGGATCGTTCATAAACATTACATAGTCGCTCAGATCGGCTCCCACAAATTCATCGTAAAATGATTTGGGCGTATAAGTTTTTAATTCCGACAGATTTCCGTCCTTATCCTTATACCTCCATTGAAACTGAGAGGGTGGTTCTCCCAGCGTAATGGCCAGAATTTTATATACCTCCGATAACATTTCGTTTTTCCTTTCACGAAGTGCTTTTTCATTTTTTCCGTTTGATGCCATGTTTCTCAGCTCCATGCCGTCGCCGCGTAATTTCCTGCGGATAAGCCGCGACATCCATGCGGTGTTTTCGCTGTTTTGTGATTCGGGGAATACCTCAGCCGGAACCAATCCATATTTGCCAATGATATCAACCACACCCGTCCACTGCCCACCATCGCCTATAGCATTTTGAAACAACCATTCCACCCGCTTGTCATCCAGTGGCTTGTCAACCGTACTGATCATCCCTTCGAGAAACAGGTTTGCTTTTTCCAATTGATCATAGAAAAAATTAAAATTATGTGAAAACGAAAAGTTTCCCAGGTTTTTTTCTTCAATCACTTTGGCCCTGAAAACATTCAAACCTGTAAAAAGCCAGCAGCGGCCGGTTGATTTCTGGTCGGTTATCCCGGCTGATTCCACCCTGTTCGAAAAATAGGTATCCAGGTTGGCCAGGTTTTCTCTGTCGAGTGCCAGTTTATGAATATCATTGGAGGAAGCCGCATTTTGCAGGGCTTCATTGTTTTGATCGTTTTCAAATGAGAGCCTGAATTGCTCCAGCATCGAACCAGTAATGCTTGATGATTCCTGCGAAAACGCTGTAAACAGGGTTCCTGCTGAGAGGAAAAGGGAGATAAATATTCGTTTCATACAAAATGTTGATTTGAGGTAAACATTAAAACCAACGAAGGTAGGTACAGTTTGAGCAAGATTCAAGTTAATTAGCAATTTTTACTTTAAAAAGTTACCCGTACTCAACAGATTTCTATTTTGGGAGATTCGCAAAATTGTCGTTTCTTTGCCATTCATATCTAAAACCTTCAATATGAAATTCGTAAACTACTTTTCTCTTTTTTATATTGTCTTATTGTTATGCCTGATAAACGGGATTCCCCTTGCCATTTCGGCACCACAGGATAATTATAAAACCGTTAGTTCGGAAGAGCAGATCTTAAGCGGCGAGTTGCCAATGGGTTATAACTCCTTGTTTGCAGGATCTGGTGAGTGTTTACAATGCCATGATGAGCAGGTAAACAGTCAGGGTGAATTTATTGGAATCATCAGCGACTGGCGTTCTTCCATGATGGCCAATTCGTCCAAAGATCCCTTTTGGCGGGCCAAAGTGAGTCACGAAACACTTGTTAATCCTGAACATGCTGAACTGCTGGAGGATGTTTGTACCCGGTGCCATGCTCCTTTGGGTAATTTTAATGCCCATTTTAATGGTCAGGAGTTTTATTCAATTGCTGAAATGGAAACCGACTCCCTTGCCCGTGACGGTGTAAGCTGCACACTTTGCCATCAAATTATGCCTGAGTCGCTCGGAAATTATTCAGGAGAGATGCTAATTGGAGAAAATAAAACGATTTGGGGGCCGTATCAAAATCCATTTGGAAATCCCATGATCAACCATACCGGTTATACGCCTACCTATAGTTCGCATATTGAAGAATCACAATTATGTGGTTCCTGCCATACCCTCCTCACACCTACCATAGATTATGAGGGGAATATTACAGGCACATATTTTCCTGAACAAGCCATTTATCATGAATGGCTAAATTCAAATTTTAAGGAGAACAACATAACATGCCAGAAATGCCACATGCCCCACATTGATGACCTTGTGCAGATTAGTTCAATGCCTCCCTGGCTTGATGGCCGCACTCCTTTTGCCAAGCATCACCTGGCAGGAGCCAATGTATTTATGCTGAAGCTGCTCAAAGAAAATATGGAAGTACTCGGGATAACCGCAACTGAACAACAGCTCGATTCTACGATTAACCGGGCTAAAAGAATGCTCCAGCAATCTTCATTGACATTGGAACTAACGGAAACAAGTCGTACCAGCGATACCTTATTTTTGGAGCTGGCGTTAACCAATCTCTCCGGGCACAAGTTTCCCACCGGTTATCCCAGTCGGAGAGCATTTATTGAACTATTTGTGGTAGATGGAAATGACACCATCTTTCACTCCGGCGAAATCGATAATGAGTTTAATATTGTGGGAGAAGACGATACCTATGAACCACACCATGCTATTATTAATGATCCAGCTGACGTGCAGATTTATGAAATGGTGATGGGTGATGTAAATCTGGAACCAACCACAGTCTTGGCCTATGCTTATCAACATTTAAAAGATAACCGGATTCCTCCGGCAGGTTTTACTTCAGCGCATTTTGCCTGGGATACCGTTGCCGTTTCCGGTTTGGCACTTAATGATGCTGATTTTAATAAAAACGAAGGTGTTGAGGGTTCGGGATCTGATAACGTAAAATATCATATACCTCTCAACGGAAATAATGGACTGCTGAGTATAAAAGCCCTGGTGCATTATCAAACCGTTTCCAACAAGTGGCTGGAACATATGTTTTCATATACCTCCGGTGAAATTGATAATTTTAAATCCATGTATGAAAGTGCTGATAAAACACCGGTAGTAATTGGTGAAGCTTTACTCAGCAGTGTGGCAACCTCAGTTCCTGAAAGGGATCAAAAGGATATTCAGGTTTATCCGAATCCAGGTTCCGGATTATTCCAGGTTTTTTCGGATCATGAAATTAATTTGATCAATGTTTATGATCAAAGCGGGCAACTGATGCAAACATTCCATAATTTTGCAAGCGTTTCGGGTGGCAGTTCTGCAAAATTCCAATTGGATGAACCCAGCGGGATATATTTGGTGGAGATGCTTTACGCCAATCAAAACCGAACAATTAAAAAAATTATTTTGAACCGTTAGAACAAATGAAATTTAAAGTTGGCGACAGGGTAAAATTCCTGAATGAAAGTGGCGGAGGGGTTGTAAGCAAAATCGTAAACCCCAAAATGGTAAATGTGATGATTGAGGATGGATTTGAAATTCCGGTCCTGATCGCCGAGTTATTGAAAATTGAAATTGATGCTCCCGTTGATTCTCCGGTTCACATGTTTCGTGAGGATTTTAACACTCCGGTTCCGGTAGCAGTTGCATCCACCTACGAATCCGACGACCGCAACATACGACTGGCCGGCAACAGGGCTAAAGGAACAGTAGCCGAGGGTATCTACTTTGCTTTTGTACCCCAGGAACAAAAATGGCTGATCACCGGATTGATAGATATATATCTGGTTAATAACACCAATGTTGATATTCTTTATTCAGTTTTCCTGGAGAAAGAGCAAGGCGGATTTACGGGGTTTGATTACGGCAGCGCTGAATCCAATGCAATGGTGCTTCTGGAGAGTTTAGAAAGGGAAAAGCTTAACAAGTGGGAAAAAGGAGTGGTTCAGGTATTGTTTCACCCCGAATCCGACTCGAAGGTGCTTGCACCAGGCAATTCGGGCTTCAGGATCAAATTATCACGTTTCTATATTGAAAGCAGTTATAAAGATTCTGCCATCATTAACGGCAAATCGGTTCTTATTTCACTGATACCCTTAAGTTCAGTTAGCATTATCAGGGAAAGCGATGATCCGTTGAAAGGCAAAGAGGAGGTGGAGCAAGTTACAGTTGCCGAAGTTGTTGAACCTGAAAATGTCATCGACAAGCACCGAACCAGCCCCCGTGAAGCAATTGTTGACCTGCATATTGGTGAACTGGTTGATAATATTTCGGGAATGGACAGTGCTGATATGATCCGCACACAACTCAATTATTTTACACGCTGCCTTGAAAACGGCATGGCCAACAAAATTCATAAAATCACCTTTATTCACGGGGTGGGGGCAGGCGTTCTAAAAAAGGCTATTCAGGAGGTTTTAAAAGATTATCCCAATATTCAAACGCGTGATGCCAGCCTTAAACAGTTTGGCTACGGAGCCATGGATGTGATCATCCACAATTGATTTTCAGCATCCTGCGGAACACATAGGTTGATTTATCGTATCAGGTATTTTAAAACCCTGAATTATGATAACCCGATCTCTAATATTGCTTAGCCTGCACTTTATTTTACCCTTGATCGTAATTGCCCAGGATATTCACTGGACTGGCAATCAAAATAAAAACTGGTCAAATGCCAGTAACTGGAACCCACAACAAATTCCCAATGTAAATAATGATGTTTATTTTGATGATGCGTCGCCGGGTAATTTTGATGTGAGTTTTAGCAATGGTGATCAATGCAAGAACCTTTATGTGATTGCCAGCGGTTATACTTTCGAAATAAAAAACAATGACCTGATCGAAATTGGTGAAGATTTGGTTCTTGGCATTGGAAATAGCTTCGATTGCGGCGGCACCGTTGACGTTGGATATGATTTTGACTGTTATGGGTTTTTTGATAATAATAAAAAAGGGGAACTGCTTGTTGGAGGTAAAATTTCTATACAGTCAACCGGCCAAATCGCCAACTATGGGATTGGCAACAATGAACCCGTTATTCAGGCATATGCCCTGGATAATTTTGGCTTGCTGAATAACGATACCAAAGGAATTTGTGAAATAACCGATCGCTTCAATAATTATGGCACATGTACCGTAAATAATGAAGCCACTATGGAAATAGGTGATTACCTTTACAATACAGGGAACCTAACAGTTTCTCTTCTGGCTGAAATGCGTGTAATTGCCACGTTTGAAAACTACGGAAATTTTACGGTTACCGGAACCGGCACCTTCAATGGAGATAATAATTTATTGTTGCAGAATTATGGCAATTGCTTCATTTTTGAAAATGCCGAAGCGACGGATATTTTTGACGTTGAAAACTACGGGGTTTTCATAAATAACAATGTTTTTGGCGCCGGGGATTTTTACAACTTCAATACCGGAACACTGAGTAATTCAAGCGAATTTACCATTGATTTCACCGTGGAAAACGATGGCGAAATTACAAACACAGGTTCGTTTTATATAGGCGATGTTCTCACAATTACTGCCAATGCAACTATTATGAATTCAGGGTGTTTTGAAGTAGTTAATGATATTTCAAATTCGGGAGCTTACACCGGAAGTTTGCTAAGCCATGCTTCGGTTTACGGACCCGGTTCATACACATATAACAGAGACATGGGGGGTGGGGGTCCCGAAATGGAAAGCGCCGGATGGCATTATATTTCCACACCGGTGGTTTACATGGGTACCCATGATATTTTTGATTATTGGATTAAAAGTTGGGACGAGACCCAGGATACCTGGTTCGAATTTTGCTCAGGAGGTGATCCTTGTGTGGCCTGCCCTCCACTCGATTTTGAGGTAATGCGGGGCTACAGTATCAAACGCAATTTGGATTATGAATGTGATGCCATTAATCCGGGAACCGGAAATGTTATTGAATTTACCGGAACCATGAATGATGTAGCTTCCGGGTTCATGTCGATTGACGTTAGCGGTTCTGATTTTGAACCTGGCGATCCCAATGATATAAATAACTGGAACCTTATCGGCAATCCATATCCCTCAGCCATTGATGCCGATGCCATGGTTTTTCCGGCTGAAATTGACAATGCCGTTTATTATTACAATGATGCAACACTTTCCTATGAATCGTTTGTGGGGGGGGTAGGTCAACCATTTATTCCGGTTGCACAAGGCTTTTTCGTTCATGTAAACACCCCGGGAACATGGAATGTTTCGGTTGATAACTCCGTACGGGTTTGTGAGGGTTCTGATAATTGGTATAAAAACGAAATCAGCAATTTGCTCGAATTTGAAATTAAAAACAAAAATGGGTTGGGTGATAAAACCTATGTGCGAAAGCTTGAATCAGCCTCAATGGAGTTTGATAGTCGTTGGGATGCCTATAAATTGCTGAGTAATTTACCGCAATTGCCACAGATTTTCACAAGCATTGGGGATACAAAATATTCGATCAATACGGTGGATGTATTAAAACAAATGCCTTTGAAATTTAAATCGGGGGATGCAGGAGTTTATACACTTACAGTTCGTGGCACCGATGATTTTAACCTTGTTTATCTTGAAGATAGGAAATTGGGATTGTTACATGATTTGAAATCAACGCCTTGGTATACCTTTAATTCAGAACAGGATAATTTATCGGATCGTTTTGTGTTAAGGTTTGAAGAGTATGCCGAAGACCTGACCGATCAGGGTTTTATCATCTATTCAAAAAACAACTTGATTTATGTTAAAAATCAGGCCAACCTTTCAGGAAAAGTTGCTGTCATCAATGTAATGGGTCAGTTAATTTACGCTCAAGAACTACAGGCCGGACTGAACCGGATTCAATTGGATCAACCAGATGGTATTTATATCGTACAGGTCGCAACTCCCACCCGAACAATCAACAAAAAGATTTTCTATTAACGTTTCCCAGGAAATTAGTAAGGAATTGATCCCGCCCAGTGCGGGATTTTTTTTTAGAAGAAAAAAATCTTTTAACTATTAAATAATTTGCAACTTTTAACAAAACTTCCATTCTACTGTTAGTTAATTCAAATGAAGGTTTATGCCAGGATTTACACATTGTAATCCGTCGTAAAAAAACCGTTAAAATACCAGAATTACTATAACTAAATGAAGTTTACATTCACTAATTATTTAAATGAAAATGACAAATAAGAACACAAAAATAGCATTGGTAACCGGCGCCAGTCGGGGATTGGGTAAAAATATGGCTTTGGCCATCGCCAAAAAGGGAATTGACCTGATCATTACTTATAATAGCAACAGACAGGATGCGGAAAATGTAGTTAATGAAATTGAGGCCATGGGTCAAAAGGCAAAGGCCTTTCAGCTTGATACCCGGAAGGTGAAATCATTTGATACTTTTTATGCAGATGTTGCGGGCTATCTTCAATCAGCCAATGGGCACGAAAAAATTGATTTCCTGGTAAACAACGCTGGAACGGGAGTATACGCCAACTTTACTGATACCACCGAAGAGCAACTTGATGATATGGTTAATATTCACTTCAAAGGGGTATTTTTTCTGACACAAAAAGCCTTGTCCCACATGAATGACGGAGGTGGAATCATCAATATTTCATCAGGACTTACAAGATTTTCCTTTCCGGGATATGGTGCTTATGCCTCTATGAAGGGTGCTATTGAAGTACTCACTCGATATCTTGCCAAGGAACTTGGTTCACGTGGCATTAAAGCCAATGTGGTTGCACCGGGCGCCATCGAAACCGATTTTAACGGAGGAGGGGTAAGAGATAATGAAAATATTAATAAGATGATTGCAGGAGCCACTGCCCTTGGAAGAGCAGGCCTTCCGGATGACGTTGGCGGTGTGGTTGCCTTCTTATGCACCGAAGAATCCCGCTGGATCAATGCCCAGCGAATAGAAGTTTCTGGAGGAATGAGCCTTTAATTAAGCGCAATCCTGACCTTTGATTCCACTTTGGCGGTTTAATCGTGTTCATCATATGCTAACCCAATCTCCGCCTTCACCCGATCGATGGTTTCGATCAGGTCCAGGCTCATCCGGTGCGGCATTTTGTTACTTTCCGTAATTCCGTTTTGTAAACAACGATTCACTTCTTCAATTTCAAAAATGTAGCCGCTGCCCTTGTAAGGTAAGTGGATTTCTTCATTCTGTCCATCCGTTTTTAAAACAGATAGCATGGTAGCATGATGCCATCTCCGGTGGAGCTTAAGGGTTCCTTTTTCCCCATAAATGATCGCCTCCACAGGGGTATTGGCCTCAAAGGTGGATTCCAGCATCGATTTGGCGGCATTGTTATGATCAAACACCATCGAGCAATAACTATCTACGCCGGTTTCCGTCATCCGTGCCAGTGCCCTGATGGTATTGGGTTTGCCCCAAAGTAAAAGACTTAAAAAAATGGGGTAAATGCCTATGTCGAGCAATGAGCCCCCACCCAGTTTTTTATTAAATAATCTTCCATTGGGATCAGGGGTGGATTTAAACCCAAAATCAGCATGTAAAAATAGCGGGTTGCCAATAACCCCCGAATCCAGAACTGCGATTAATTTTTCTGTTGCCGGAATGAACCTGGTCCACATGGCTTCCATCAGGAATAATCCATGCGCTTTGGCTTCATCAGTCATCCTTTTTACCTGTGATGCATTCATACCCATAGGTTTTTCACATAATACATGTTTGCCGTTTTCAATGCAAAGCAGGGTATTTTCGTAATGGAAAGGGTGTGGGGTGGCAATGTAAATTACATCAATGTCAGGATCTTTGGCAAGCGCTTGATAGGAACTGTAAAACTGAGCGATGTCATTTTTTTGAGCAAAAGATTGTGCTTTTTCTGAGTTGCGTGATGCTATTGCGCGCAGCACAGCATTGGGAGAAAGTTTAAGATCATCGGCAAATGTTTGAGCAATACGCCCGGCCCCGATTATACCCCAATTGATTTTATTATTTTGCATGAAGTCAAAGGTAGGGATTGTCGGTGATTTAAGCGTCAATTCAGGAAATTAGAAATATTAAATTGAACGAATTTACTAAAACCTCAAATCCAGGCTGCATCCACTATAAATTTTAGTAACTTTAAAGGCATAATTATCGGGCTATGAAAACAATCCTGTACCTGTTATTGATATCGTTTCCCTTGGTTATAATTGCGCAATCCAATCTCCATCCAAAAGAAAATGATTCGCCGGGGATCAATCTTGGCCCCGACTTTAACCTTTGCCCCGGACTAATTCATCAACTGGATGCAGGTCCCGGCTACGACAGCTACCTGTGGCAGGACGGCTCAACTGAACAAACGTATATGGTTACTGAAGGTGGTGAGTTCTGGGTTCATGCGTTTTTCGGTTCAACCATGTATGCCGATACCATTCAAATAAATTACTGGCCTTCCCCCGATCCGAACCTGGGAAATGACACGCTATTGTGTCAGGGGAATTCTCTGATATTGGAACCAACTTCCAATTTTGCCGATTATTTATGGCATGATGGTTCAACGCTGCCGTTTTATCTGGTTACCGGTGCAGGACTTTATTGGGTAACGGTTACGGATGTCCATGGCTGCACAGCATCAGATTCAATTTGGATTGAATATTCCGATTTTGAAATTGACCTGGGAATGGATACGGTTATTTGCCTCTGCGATTCTGTATTACTCAATGCCGGTGATGGTTTTCAAAACTATGAATGGCAGGACGGATCAACTGACCAGTTTTTTCTTGTGGTAGCAGTGGATTATGGAGTTGGATCGCATGAATTTTCTGTTTCGGCAATCGATTCCAACAATTGTTCAGTTTCCGATAGTAAATTGATTTACATTGATGGCTTTACCGGTTTGAATGCAGAATATGGTAGCAAATTTCACCTTTTTCCAAACCCGGCAAAAGAGAGGTTGTATATCCGGACTTCAGATCGTAGCGGTTACACGTACACTATCTCCATTTATGATGCTATGGGCGTCAGGGTGTATCAAGCCAAAAAATTCAACAGCTTTTCCGATGAAGTTTTTTCTGTTGAAACAGCGGGATTGAAAAATGGAATTTATACACTTAGTATTGAGGACAGGATGAGAATTGAAACCAGGAAATTCATCGTGAATCATTAACTCACTTTAAATCCAGATTGTCAGGGTTATCGGTTTTCCGGTGATGATATTTTCTTTGCTTCTGATAGCAGCCTTTAGCGGAAGTATGTAAGTGCTGGATTTGATATCAAACCAAATGGCTGTTTTCCATTCGCTTTTGCCAACTGCCGCAGTTACTTTTAGTCGGCCCCAGCCCTCTTCTTCGGTTTTAAACAGCCCACGGATTTCTTCCGATAACTCCACGGGCAGTGAAACAAAAACCCATGCGCCCGGTCCGCTGTATTGCCAGGGTGCAGCCTCTAACGCGTATTTAACTCCTTTTATCAATCCTGCTCCTGGTTTTGTGCTGCTTGATGGTTATAACTCAATACCCTTTTCAATTTCCAGTTTCCATCCTCAATGATCCACAAATGAGTGAAGTCAGCCGTGCTGGTGAGGTATTTGGGTTTATTGGGTTCAGTTGCATAAAAACGGTGCTTGCCTGTTTGAATCGCGCCGTAAATTTCACCTTCATTTCTTAATAGAAATACCGACAAACTGTTGGGCTCCAACTCACGGGTCGGCTTATAATCCAAATTGCACAAGCCGGAAATAGATTGAAGAAAAGCTTCCTGAGAATTGGTGATACCTGCCTGATCATGGTAAAACTCAAAATCAGAGCTCGTAAGCAATTTTACTTCATTGGTATCGCATTGATTAAATCCTGATTCAAACAACAGGCTGTCGCATTTCTTAAGCTCCCTGAAAACCATTTCATAGTCGGAATCTAAAATAGCACCTTCTGAAGGAATTGCAGTATTTTCTCCTTCCGGCTGGGGATCTGCACAAGCAGCAAATATGGATATAACCAAAAGTAATTTTAGCGTTAATTTCATTTCTTTTCTTTGAATTAGAGTATTAATTTTCAGGTAGAATAGTCAGTTGTTAAATGGAAAAACCACTTTCTTGAATTTTTTATGAACCCATAAAATTACGGTTAAATATCTTTTGCAATTCTAAATCCGAATCCATCATTGCGTGTATCCCTGGGTGATTGATACCTCACCTCCGGCATATGGATTCCGTATTTTAAAGGCTTACCCCTTTCATCTTGAGTATTGTAATACCAACTAACTCCTTTTGATATTTTGTATTCACCTTCAGGAGGTCCTTGTGGGTTTATGCTTTTTACTAAACTATCCTGTGAGGGATTATACCAATCGTAAACCCACTCGCCTACATTACCTGTCATATCAAAAATGCCAAGTTCATTTGGTTTCAAAAGCCCAACTTCATGGAATGTACTGTCAGAATTTTCACCCACCCAACCGATCTCAGCCGGATTATTGCTTCCGCTGTATTGAAAGCCCATACTTTTACGTCCACCTTTGGCGGCATATTCCCATTCAGCTTCGGTGGGAAGCCTGCCACCAGCCCATATGGCAAAATCATTGGCCTCATCCCAGGTTGCTAACATTGGCTTGTCATCCTCCCATTGGTAATTTACAACCTTTCCATAAGCATTTTCGATTGGGGGCTCCGGCATATCACGTCCGGTACTTTTACAGAAAGCCTTAAATTGCTTCACGGTTATTTCATATTTGCAAATATAAAAGTCACTAATTTCTACCATCCTGTGAGGACTCGTAAATCCCTCCACCGTATCACCTTTAGGGCTTACAATAAATTGATTTTTACCTTGTTCAAAGGTCCCGCCCTCCACAAATACCCAGTCAATGTTTATCATTTCCGGCTGTTGCTCACAAGCCAATAAAACAGTGACAATTAGGAATGCCAGGTTTAACTTTTTGAGCATTTTAATTTTTTTAAATACAGCAACCATTAGCATCGATTTTTATGATCATTCACGGCAAGTTAGTAAGTTATATTGGTTGGCATTTGCAAAGTAGCGTTTCTTATACCTTATTTAAAGTTCTCAGATGAAAGCTTCCTATTTTCTTTTCTCCTTATCAATTATTTTAACAACGCGATTATATATGATTTCCGACAAATTCCAGTCGTAGCCATCAAAGTTGGTGGTATTCACAAACTGCACCACCACGGCGTCGATATCTTTGTGGTATTTGGCGATGCTCTGGTAGCCGGGAATCAGGCCGGTGTGGTTATACACATAAATGGACGAATAAATTTCCTTTTCTCCATTTTCAAACAACGACCCGTCGTTCAGAGCCCTTAAAAAAATGCCTACATCTTCAGCGGAAGCCACCATGGAGCCGTAGTCTGCCCCCTTGATATCCTCTTCAATGCCCACGTAATATCCGCTCATCAGGTCATCCATATTGATCTCATGAATAGAACCGTAAGTGTTTTTGAGTTCGAGCGGATCAAGAATTTTTTCTTTGATATATTCAGAAGTACTCATCCCGGCAACTTTGCTGACAAGCATTGAAATCAGTAAATAATTGGTATTTGAATATTCATAATCCTCACCCGGCTTAAAGCTGGCGGGCAGGCCGAATATCCGTTCGAGTGCTTCCTGAGCGCTTTTGGGAGGATCAACCCAGTAGTTTGGCGTATCGGTTAAATTGGGAATGCCACTTCGGTGCTGCACCATCATCCGCAGCGTTATTTGGTCGGCATATTCAATTTTTCCGACCAGCTCAGGAAAATAATCAGCCAGTGTTTTATCAAGCGACAGTTTCCTATCATGCACTAGTTTTGTGATCGCAACGGCATCATACAATTTGCTGATACTCGCAATTTTGAACAAAGCATGGGGATCGGCTGGTAATTTGTTTTCCCTGTTTTTCCATCCAGCTGCATAAAATCCGGGAGGTTTTCCGGCCACGTCTACATACACGATAATTCCATCAATTCCGTAACTGATGGCCTCATTTAATTGTTCCTGAACGGTGTCGGGCAGAGGTTTTATCCAGGCTCTGACTAAAATCCACGGTACGAAAAACAGAGAAATTACGGTTCCAACCAGCAGGGCAATTCGGATTATTAGTTTTGTTTGTTTTTTTGTCATTGTTTATCCAAAACATGAATAAACTAAAAATGTTCTATCCCCTTGCCCTGCAATCTGTTCAACTTAGTATTTTAAAGGCTTTCTGGATAGTTGTTTTCATTTATTGAAATAATCAGGAACGCCAATAATTACAATTAATTTTCGGTTTTCAAATCATGGTTTGTCACCATTTCACCCATTAACATGGTATTGTAAACCACCACTGATCCTACTAATAAATCGTGTATAGTTTTTCTTTTTTCACTCCCGAAAACAGTCAGCAGCGAAACCCATCCCAATAATGCCTTAACGATAAACCTCAGCAGAGCCAATGGAAACAATATGTTTTTTGACATATTACGGTCTCTTTTTACCCTTAACCCGAAGGCCATATGACCAAGGGTTCCTCCAATTATACTCGTTAGTAGCGGATCATAAAGCAGAAAAATAAAAACAAATGCAAACATGCGGGCATATTGCGAAACATTTTCGAAAAGTGAAAATGTGTAGGTGACCAAAAACATTAATAAAATCAAAACTACCCCATCGGCAAACACAGCTTTTACCCTGTCAAGTACAGCCGGAAATTCAAGTTCATTTTCCATTTTTAGAAATTTTCATCATAGATGACTTATTCAGGCTCTGATAATTCTGTGCTGCTGATTCCGTAAACAATTCCAAAGGAAATTAGCGCACCCAAACCGGCACCAAGGATCGCAAACAGGTAAATAAGCGGACCTTCAGCAATAAGTCCACCGATGATTGCGCCTACAAATTCCCCAATGATCCACAGCATGACGAACATAAAAACATACCAACCTTTTTTTTGCCCTTTGGCTTCTACCATTTTACCAATCTTTTTCGACAGATAAATAACAAGTATGATTTCCAGCATTTTTTTGAATTTAAAAATTGATAACTATTGTTTATTTATATATTTCATTGGTTTGCATGATTCTAATATCCCGTAAATCTAAATGTTTTATTGGGTTTGTAAACGAAAGCAGGGTGGCCTTTAAATTGGCAATGAATGTGTTTAATGTGTATTTAAAATTGGCTGAGCAGGAGCCATCAGCCTTAATAATTTCTTTGGTGAAACAAGGGGGGCATTTTTTCATGCCATTCAGGTTTTAAAGTATCAGTTGATTGTTTTGATTTCCGGGCCATGCTCATTAAAAGGCCAGCCAATCACCTTTCAAATATAGGTTGATTTTCTATTCAACCAAAAATTATGGTCATTTTTCTTAATATCTAAGTGCTGAATACTTTAATTTCCCGGCCCGAAATAAACCTGTTTGAGCAAAAATGCATTCCTGTTGTTTTAAATGAGACATTTGATTAGAACTATCATTTTACAAAACATACTGCTATGAAAACACTCGGTTTTACTTTATTGATTATTTGTTGCTTTCTATTTTTTAATAAAACAAATGCACAAACGCCGCAAGGTATCAAATACCAGGCGGTAGCCCGTGACGGCGCGGGAGCTGTGCTGGCATCAACCAATATAAGTTTGAGAATTACTATAACCAACGGAAATGGCGGGACAACGCTTTACCAGGAAACGCACAATGCTTTAACCAATGAGTTTGGATTATTTACCCTCATTGTTGGCGGAGGAATACCTGTTTCAGGGAGTTTCCCAACCATCGACTGGAGCACCACCACACCCTGGTTGCACACCGAACTCGACCCTGCCGGTGGAAGCAATTATGTGGATATGGGCTCATCGCAAATGCTGAGTGTGCCTTTTGCCCTGCATAGTGAAAGCACAGCATCGGTTTCGGGTTCCACAGGTTCACTTCCGAAATTTATAATGCCCGGTACTCTCGGTAATTCCATTATCACTGAAGATGCGAACAATATCGGTATCGGAATGCCCAACCCTAATTCAAAACTCTATGTTAAAGGAAGCGAAAATATCTCACAATTGATCGTTGACGGATATTCAGGCCAAACAAACGAATATCCCCTGATCAAACTCAATCAGGACGGTTCTGAGGTTATGTGGATCAACTCCGACGATATCAGGAACATATTTATCGGATACAACAACGGCATTTTTAATAATCCTTTGGGTGGAGGTATTTATAACATATTTATAGGAGCTGCTGCCGGCAACAACAGTACAAATGGTGCAAATAATGTTGCGTTGGGTTGTTTTACTTTATCCAGCAATGTTGGGGCGGGCGGTTCCACAGCCATCGGGCACAATGCTTTGCGGTATGCAAACAGCACCACAAGTACGGCACTTACTAACAATGTTGCAGTGGGATACGAGGCCCTGAAGGGTTCAGGTGTTCCAGCCAGCAATACCGGTATGAGGAACACTGCAATTGGCTCCAGCGCCATGCTCAGCAATTCTTCGGGTTATGATAATACAGCCAGCGGATATGTAGCATTAGGTGCGAATACCAGCGGTCATCAAAATACGGCTGTTGGCTCTGATGCACTCATTTTCAATGAAACGGGAAATGATAATACCGCCGTGGGATTTGGATCGCAATTTAGCACCAGCACCGGATTCAGGAATACCTCATTTGGGTCCAACTCCATGCTTTTTACCAGCACCGGATCCTATAATACTGCTGTGGGTTATAATACCGGGGCCAACAACGGAACCTATTTTAATACTACTTGTGTGGGTATTGACGCTACGGCTACCGGCAGCAACATGGTGCGATTGGGCAATGTATATGTTACCTCAATCGGGGGTTATCAGAACTGGACTAATATTTCGGACGGCAGGTTTAAAACTGAGGTAAAAGAGAATGTTCCCGGCCTTGATTTTATCAACAAACTTCGACCGGTTACCTATCGCCTCGACAGGCAAAAAATCAATGATTTTATCGGGGTAGATAAAACCGGGTTGATGGACCAGACCTCAACCGGAACTGATGATCCCAAATTATCGGGCGATGCTTATTCGGAGGTTACCAGTGGTTTTATTGCACAGGAGGTGGAAGTTGCTGCAACCGAATCAGGGTATGATTTCAGTGGTGTGGATAAGCCGCAAAATGAGGGCGATCCGTATGGACTGAGATATGCTGATTTTGTGGTGCCCCTTGTGAAGGCGGTGCAGGAACTCGACCGCAAAGTGGAAATACTGCAGAAAGAAAATGAAGCATTAAAAGCACAAGTGGCCTTGCTGAGCCGGTAAGGGTTATTATTTTAATTCCTTTTCTTTTAATGCTTTCTCAATGGCCATGCTTTTCCTTTGGTTTTTGCCGGCAATGGGCAAATACAGCAGGGGCAAAAAGGTAAGCAAACCAAAACCATTTTTAACGGTGCTGTAAATGGCAATACCGATCAGTAGTCCGAACATAACGGCATCAAAGATCTTGTTGGATTTCATCTTTTTGGCCTCTTGCTGCAACTCCTCTTTTTGTAATTCTGCTGATTTTTCCTGTTCCATTTTCCTTTAACAATCCTGTCGGTTTTTGGTTGTTGGTGTTTTTAAA
>ERZ795053.3018-NODE-3018-length-19689-cov-37.060915_pt1 | contig 19689 bp, 21 predicted proteins | sample MGYA00375137_ERZ795053 | MGnify/ENA primary metagenome ERZ795053 (study PRJEB30182, sample SAMN05720284) | activated sludge metagenome | isolation source: Anaerobic digester | place: Hong Kong | collected 2014-12-17 ...
TTGTCATCTCCGATCTGGCCCAACGGCTACCCCGCGCTCGACTGGTTACGCCCATAGCCAATGAAGATTTCTGAAATCCTAACCATGCTCAAAGATGATGGATGGTATTTAGTCGACACGAAAGGAAGCCATCGGCAATTCAAACACCCATCCAAGCCCGGTCGGGTGACTGTTCCCGGGAAACCGAACGATCAAATCGCGCCGGGAACAAAGAACAGCATTTTCAAACAAGCAGGCTGGAAGTGACATCATGCGCTATGCAATCGTCATCGAAAAAACAGCAAATAACTTTTCCGCTTATGTCCCGGATCTTCCGGGCTGCATCGCTACTGGCGTCTCGGTGGAGGAGGTCGAAGCGGAAATCAAGGAGGCTATCGCTTTCCACCTTGAGGGTATGAGAGAAGACGGAATCGCACCTCCCATTCCCCAAAGCCAAGTCGAGTATGTGGAAGTGGCCGCATAACAATCGCACCAAAACATTGCAGATGGCGTGTGGCTTGGCCGTACAGGAGACAGCTCAGTGTGGTCAAGGAGCGTGTGATGAGCGAGTAGATACAGAAATCTCACGAGCCAATTGTCCCATATAACGCAATCCCTGAATCGCCCGGCTGCCGTACCACGAGGTCATTTCCCCATCGATCAGCCGCAGCTTTTCCAGCGGGCAATTGTAATCGCGGGCGAAGCTTTCCAAATCCTCCGGCAGAAACCGGTACGGCTCGCTGCTAAATAGGATCAAATCGGCGGCGTCCAGTAGCGCTTTGTTTATTTCCAACTCCGGGTAGCGCACCTCGCATGCCGCTGGCAGTGTTTCCCAACCCACCAAGGCCAACATCCGGGCGATGTAAGTATCTCGATTGATGCCCATCCACGGCTTGCGCCAAATTAAATACAACACTTGTCGTCGAGGCCAAGCGACTTGCCGCAGTTCCGTCAAGGTTTGCTCGAACCGCGCCGCCAGTGCTTCCGCCTCGGCCACGCGATTGAAAATGCCGCCGATCAATCGATACAGCGATACGTTGTCTTCCGGGGTCAGCGGATGGGTCACGATCACTTGTAAACCATCGGCCATCAGCCGTTCCGCCAGTTCGCGCGGATTTTCGTCGATGTTGACGATGACGTGGGTGGGCCGCAAGGCTTGAAGCCGGGCGTGGCGAATCTTCTTGGTGCCCCCAACGCTGGGCAAGGGCATGACCAAGGGGGCCGGATGAATGCAGTAATGGGTGCGGCCCACCACCTGATCACCCAATTTCAACGCGAACAGCAATTCGGTGATGCTGGGCACCAGCGAAACGATACGAGCAGGCGCGGTGACGGGCGCGTGTCGAACGCCGATGGCGTCGATCAAATCACGAAACAAAGTGCCGACCTTTTTCCCGGACCGATTCCGGGGTCACGCCAGTCCATTGCTTGAAGGCCCGAGAAAAGCTTTTTTCGTTGAGAAAGCCCACGGCCGGTGCAATTTGCTTGATGGGTCTGGATGTTCTGTTCAGTAACTCGACGGCTCGATCCCGCCGAATTTCATTCTTCAGAGCCTGCAAGGAGGTGCCTTCTTCTTGCAACTGTCGATGCAAGGTCCTGGGCGACACATGGAGTTCCATGGCCAGCGACTCGCCGGTATGCGGGCTATCGGGCTGCATTCTCAAAAGTTCGCGAACCCGCTGCACCAGTAGCCGGTCCCGCCGATAGGGAAATATCGTGAGGGGAACCGCGTGCTGAAGCATCTTGTTCAAGGCTCGGTCATCCCGCCGAATCGACAACGCCGCATATTGAGGATCGAAACTGATCTTGGCGGACTCGGAACGGAAATGCAGTGGACCGGGAAAGAGCATCCGATAGACCTCGATATGCTCCAGGGCATCGAAAGGGAAACAGGTTTCCAGCAAAGGTATCCGCGAATTCACCGCCCAACAGGCATAGCCTAGAATATACCGAAAGAGCGTGGCGAAGCAGAACTCCTCCATTTCGCCCAAATCCCGATTGATCTGAATCACGATGGCCGCCGCCGACCGGGTCACGGTGAATTTCAGCGCGATGTCATCCGTCAATAAGCCGTGATAGCGACACCATCTTTTCAGGGCAACTTCCAGGGTTGGCGATCCGAGGGTGGCCCGACATAGCATCCCATAACTGCCCCACGGCAGCCGGCGCGAGAACCACCCCAGCGCCTCGTCGTCCAGTTCCTGGATGGCAATGCCGAACAGGGTTTGCATTTGCGAGCCGGTGACGCGGTTTCGCGGGTCCGACAGGAATTCTGGCGCAATCCGTGCCCACCGCAGCGCATCGCCCGGGTCTTTGCCGTAGCGTCGATAGGCCGCCACAATAGCTCGAACGAACGCCACGGGCGTTATCGCGACCTCAGTCATCACCGGCTACTCGTTTTGCGTCAAATCACAATGCCATTCAGAGTGGCATGAATTGCAACCATATTGGCAAATCTCACCTTCCAGTTCTTTTTACCATTGCACTCGTCGAGAGCGGCGGGTTCGATGCAATCATGAGGTGCCTGGTGGCCCGAAGCGGCCAGCGAGTCCCTTGGCATGGCGGCACGGCTTCTCGCCGCAAGAGTCGCCGTAAAGGCGTATTATTTTAGCGCATAAAGCGCATTACTCTTTAAGGAGAATTCCTTCCATGTCCGCGGTCATCAGCTCGTTCAGATCCCCATCGCCTGGCGTCGATCAGGTCCGGCCCCGGCACAAAGTCCGCTTCGTGACCGCCGCCAGTCTGTTCGACGGCCACGACGCCTCAATCAACATCATGCGCCGCATCCTGCAAGCCAGCGGCGCGGAAGTCATCCATCTCGGCCACAACCGTTCGGTCGAGGATATCGTCACCGCCGCCTTGCAGGAAGACGCCCAAGGTATCGCCATCAGTTCCTACCAGGGGGGGCACGTCGAGTTTTTCAAGTACATGATCGACCTGCTGCGAGAGCGCGGCGGCGCCAACATCAAGGTCTTTGGCGGTGGTGGCGGTGTGATCGTGTCCGAGGAGATCCACGAGCTGCATCAGTACGGTGTCGCGCGCATTTTCTCGCCGGAGGACGGTCAGGCCATGGGCTTGCAGGGCATGATCGACCACATGGTCACGGTCTGCGACACCGATCCAGCCCAATATGCGCCCCAAAGCCTCGATGAGGTCAAGGCTGGCGATTGGCGGGCGCTGTCCCGCTTGATCACCGCGCTGGAAAATCAGGCGATCGCCCCGGCGTTGCGCCAGCAAGTGTTCGACCAGGCCCAGGCCCGCGCCGTGCCGGTGCTCGGCATCACCGGCACCGGCGGTTCCGGCAAGTCCTCGCTGACCGACGAACTGGTGCGGCGCTTCCGCCTGGATCAGGACGATCGGCTCAAGATCGCGGTCATCGCCGCCGATCCCTCGCGTCGCAAGACCGGCGGCGCGCTGTTGGGCGACCGTATCCGCATGAATGCCATCACCGGTCCGAATCTCTACATGCGTTCGCTGGCGACCCGCGCCGCTGGCAGCGAGGTTCCCGAGACCTTGGGCGATATTCTCGCCGCCTGCAAGTTGGCCGGTTTCGATCTGCTGATCGTCGAAACCTCCGGCATCGGCCAGGGCGACGCCGCCATCGTGCCGCTGGTGGATCGCTCGCTGTACGTGATGACCCCGGAATTCGGCGCCGCGTCGCAGTTGGAGAAGATCGACATGCTCGATTTCGCCGACGCGGTGGCGATCAACAAATTCGACCGCAAGGGCGCCGAGGACGCGCTGCGCGATGTGCGCAAGCAGGTGCAACGCAACCGCAAGGCTTTCGGTCAATCGCCGGACGACATGCCGGTCTATGGCACCATCGCCGCCCGTTTCAATGACGACGGCGTGACCGCGCTCTATCACGGCGTGCTGGGACTGCTACGCGATCAGGGACTGGAGTTGTCGCCAGGTCGCTTGCCGCCGGTGGCGAACAAGGCGTCCAGCGGCCAAACCGTGATCGTGCCGGCGGCCCGCGCCCGCTATCTGGCGGAAATCGCCGATACCGTGCGCGGCTATCACCGCCATGTGGAAGAACAGGTCCGGCTGATCCGCCAGCGCCAGCAGTTGCGCGCGGTCCAAGCCATGCTGGAGACGGTCGGCAAGCCGGTCGCCGATCTGCAACCGTTGCTGGAACAGGTCGAGGCGCAGGTGGACCCGCACGCCCGCAAGCTGGTGGACATGTGGCCGCAGGTACGGGAAAGCTACCTGGGCGACGAGTATGTGGTGAAGATTCGCGACAAGGAGATTCGTACCCCGTTGACTCGTCGCTCGCTGTCCGGCACCCGCATTTCCAAGGTGGCGATTCCGCGCCTGGAGGAGCATGGCGAACTGCTGCGCTGGATGATGCGGGAGAATCTGCCCGGCAGTTTCCCCTATACCGCCGGGGTGTTCGCCTTCAAGCGCGAGAACGAGGACCCGACCCGGATGTTCGCCGGCGAGGGCGACCCGTTCCGCACCAACCGCCGCTTCAAGAAGCTGTCCGAGCACGCTGAGGCCACCCGGCTATCCACCGCCTTCGATTCGGTGACGCTGTACGGTTGCGACCCGGACGAACGGCCGGACATCTACGGCAAGGTTGGTAATTCCGGCGTCTCCATCGCCACCCTGGACGATCTGAAGGTGTTGTATTCGGGCTTCGATCTGTGCTGCCCGACCACCTCGGTGTCCATGACCATCAACGGCCCCGCGCCGATGATTCTGGCGATGTTTTTCAACACGGCGTTCGATCAGCAGATCGAGAAGTTCGAAGGCGACAATCACCGGCCGCCCACCGACAACGAGATCGAAAAGATCAAGGAGTGGGTGCTGGCCAACGTGCGTGGCACGGTGCAGGCCGACATCCTCAAGGAGGATCAAGGCCAGAACACCTGCATTTTCTCCACCGAATTCGCGCTGAAGATGATGGGTGACATTCAGGAGTATTTCGTCCATCACGGCGTCCGGAATTTTTACTCGGTCTCGATTTCCGGTTATCACATCGCCGAGGCCGGCGCCAATCCGATTTCGCAACTGGCCTTTACCCTGGCCAACGGCTTCACCTACGTCGAATCCTATCTGGCGCGCGGGATGCACATCGACGACTTCGCTCCGAATCTGTCGTTCTTCTTCAGCAACGGCATGGACCCGGAATATTCGGTGATGGGTCGGGTGGCGCGGCGGATCTGGGCCGCGGCCATGCGCGACAAATACGGCGCCAACGAGCGCAGCCAGAAGCTGAAATACCACATTCAGACTTCGGGTCGTTCGCTGCATGCCCAGGAAATGGATTTCAACGACATCCGCACCACCTTGCAGGCGTTGATCGCCATTTACGACAATTGCAATTCGCTGCACACCAACGCCTACGACGAGGCGATCACCACCCCGACCGAGGAATCGGTGCGGCGTGCCATGGCGGTGCAGTTGATCATCAATAAGGAATGGGGTTTGGCGAAGAACGAAAACCCCAATCAGGGCGCGTTCATCATCGAGGAATTGACCGATCTGGTGGAGGAAGCGGTGTTGCGGGAGTTCGAGCGAATCAGCGAGCGCGGCGGGGTGCTGGGGGCGATGGAAACCGGCTACCAGCGCGGCAAGATTCAGGAGGAGTCGCTGTATTACGAGACCATCAAACACGATGGCTCCTACCCGATCATCGGCGTCAACACCTTCCGCAACCCGAACGCCAAACCGGATCAGGTCAAGGTCGAACTGGCCCGTTCCACCGAGGAGGAAAAACAAAGCCAGTTACAACGGCTGCGGGAATTCCAGGCGCGGAATCAACCGGAGGGTGACCGGATGCTGGCGCGGCTGAAACAGGCGGCCATCGCCAACGAGAACTTGTTCGCGGTACTGGTGGATGCGGTGCGCTGCTGCTCGCTGGGGCAAATCACTGCGGCGCTGTTCGAGGTCGGCGGGCAGTATCGGCGGAATATGTAAGGCCAGACGCAAGATCAGCCGGTGGGACCGCCGATAAACGGGGCACCTCGCCGGCTGAGACAACCATAATATGAGCCATGGTAAAAACTATCAGTAATCAGTGTAAATAGGGCGTAATCGGTGAAATCCGCTTGTCGATGCTGGCTTTTTCCCCGACATTCTGGCGAACACAAACGTGTCCATGGGTTGCTGCCAGAAGTCGAGCATCTTGCCGAAATTCGCTGGGTTCGTAGTAGCAACGAATCGCGGTCATCCACTCGGACAAGGGCTCACTCGGCCAGCACCCGTTCCAGAAAGCGCAACAGATCCGGGTGGCTGGAGGATGCCAGGTTGAAGCGTAGCCACGACGACGGCAGCTGACCGGGCGAGAACAAGCTGCCCGGCGCCAACAACCATCGCTGTTCGTAGGCACGGGCGGCCAGGGCGTGACTGTCGCGACCCGCATCCAGCCAGGCAAACATGCCGCCCTGCGGATCGGCGAAGACCCGCAAACCCAACTGCTCCAATCGGCTCAACACCGGTTCGCGTCGCGCCGCCAAGCGCCTGCGCAAGCGTTCGACATGCTTGCGGTAATGCCCTTCCGCCAACACCTGATACATCACCCGCTCGCCCAGTTCCGGGGTGGTCAAAGCCGCCAGCAGCTTGCGGTCGGCCAGTGCTCGCGCCAATTCCCGTTCGCCGGCGATGAACCCGACCCGCAGATTGGCGGCCACGGTCTTGGAAAAACTGCCGACGTAGATCACCCGTCGCAATTGATCGAGCGCCGCCAACCGCACCGCCGGCGCTTCGCAGAAGTCGGCGTAAATGTCGTCCTCGACCAGCAGGACGCCGTACTGTTCGGCTAGGCGCAACACCTGAAACGCCTTGGCCGAAGTCAGCGAGGTTCCGGTCGGGTTGTGCAGGACCGAGGTGGTGACGTACAGCGGCGGCCGGTGTTCCCGCAAGAGCTGCTCAAGCACCGCCAGATCCGGGCCGTTGCCCTGACGCGGAACGCCGATGGGGCGGGCGCCGAGCGCGGCGAACATGCCGAACATCAGAAACCAACCGGGATCGTCCACCAGCACCGCATCGCCCGGCCGCAGGAACTGGCGGGCGATCAGATCCAACGCTTGGGTGATTCCAGCGGTGAGGACGATCTGCTCCGGCGCGGCGGCGATCTCGATTTCAGCCAGTTTGACCTGCAATTGCTTCCGTAGCGGCGCATAACCCTGAGGTTCCCCATAACCGAGTAGCGACGCGCCATCTCCCCGCGTCGTCGCTCGCAAGCCGCGCCCGAGCAGCGCGCTGTCCAGCCAGTCTGGCGGCAACAAACCCGATCCGGGCATCCGTTCCGGCGGCAGATCCTGAAACATGGCCCGTACCAGCCAGACCACGTCGAGGGCCGGCGGCGGCGGATCGGCGATCGGCGTCGCGGTTAGGGCGCGGCGCTCGCGGACATAGAAACCGGACCCGCGCCGCGACTCCAGATACCCCAGCGCCACCAGTCGCTCATAAGCTTCGACCACGGTAAAGCGGGACACGCCGTGCCGGTCGGCGCACCGCCGGATCGAAGGCAGGCGACTACCGGGGCGCAACAGGCGTTGATCGATACGGTGGCGCAGCCCGCTGACCAAACGCTCGACCAGGGTCATCCCCGCTTCACCGCTCAGCAGCGTCCGCGGAATCAGCGGCTCCAAATCGGTGGACACCGCTGGTGTGGAGAGGATTTCATCAAGTGTCATGGTAGCGGCTCCAGGCCAGTTGGGGATAAATATCCAGCACAGAAGAGTTGACTGTCTTTAAAATTGTATCTGCACTGTACTGGTTTCCCGCGTTAGTGTAGCTCTTACAGTCCCCGTTGAGGAGTTGCCATCATGTCGCCGGAATCCCTTTCGCTAGCACCCTGGGTCGCGTTGGCGCTGTTTGTCTTCGCCACGTCGATCACTCCCGGACCCAACAATTTGATGTTGACCGTCACTGGCGCTCAGTTTGGTCTGCGCGCCACGGTGCCGGCGATGGCCGGTATTCTGGCGGGCATGAGCTTGTTGATCGGGTTGGCCGGCGCTGGGGTGGCGACGCTGCTGCTGACGGTGCCGGGACTGGAACCGGCGTTGCGCGCGCTGGGATTGGGCTATTTGCTGTGGTTGGCGTGGAAGCTGTGCGCGCCCGATGCCCGGTTGGACTCGCGGGAGATCCGTCGGCCGCTGACCATGACCGAGGCGATCCTGTTTCAGTTCGCCAATCCCAAAGCCTGGATGATGGCGATGACCGCCGCTTCGACCTTTTTGCCTGGTTTGCTGCCGGCCACATCCGGCGACCAGACGACGGCGACCCTGGCGGTGGCGTTATGTTTCATGCTGATCGGCGGTCCGTGCATTGCCTGTTGGGCAATCCTCGGTGCGGCGTTGCAGTGCTGGCTGCGGCAAGGTTCGCGGTTGCGCCGGTTCAACATCGTCATGGGGCTCCTGCTTGCGGTCACCGCACTGGGTATGGTGTGGATCTAGGCGTCTGTCGAACCATTGAGGGGCTTGCCTCGCCGAAAACCAGATTCGGCGAGTTCGTCCCGAACAATTTTTTTGGCAGACAGCCCGATCTCAGTAATCGCCAATCCATTCCTTGGGATAAATCTTCTTGTAGAACGCTTCTTCCTCAAAGCGCCTCCCCGCGTCGTCGTCGTGCGGGCGGCCTTTATCGGATTGCACATTGTCCGCCCGCCAATCGCCCCAATGCACCAGTTCGTGCAACAAGATGGCGCGCAGAAAGAACAGCGCCTTTTGCCGCTTGGAAAAATCGCCGAAATCGGCATCGAATTTCTCGGCGACACAGGTCGCTATCGCTATGGAATCGGGGTTCTGGGTTTGAAACATGCCATACACGTTTTTCGGCAGTTCCTTGACTTCCAGATAAGGCGGCTTACCCCAATTCACGACCTGCCATCCCTCCCGTGGCGATAGCTGGCTATGCCGCAGAAAGATCTTCCAAACGCGAAAATCATCCACTGGCGTCAGCGGCATCCGAAAATGCAGGAACCGCTGTAGCTTGGGAAAGGTATCCCGTAGCGGTTTTCCTTGATAGGGTTTGGCGATCACGGTTGCGTTTCCTCCGGTCACACCGACACGTTCCGATCGATCACGGTCTCGACACGGCGACGCTGGGGTTGATTGACCATGTGTTGCGGTTTCATGGGGGAGTCCTCTTGTCCAGGATCAGACGGCCCGACAAGTCGCTGCCCGCCGAACGCCACATGGCCATGGCAGTGTTCGTGCCAAGCTTATGGCGCTCCCTTCAATATTATGGTTTAGCACGATTTTTCTTGGCGCTAACAAGAAAACGATTCCGCCGGCTCGAAAATTTCCGTTCTCGGCGGGTCGAAATAGACCTGCTATCGGGTCACCCTGAATAGGAGGCTGTGATGAAAGAAAGCGAGTTTACGCAACTCAAGCAGCGCATCGAGACTCTCGAACGGGAAGTGGCCGCGCTGAAAAATCGCGGCCTTCCCTACCGGAGCGTCCGCAAGCGCTCCAGTCGAATGCTCTGGGGTCTGCCGTTGTACGACATCGCCATGGGACCCGATCCGGCCAAGGGCGAACCGCGCGGCCACGCCCGTGGCATCGTCGCCATCGGTGATTTCGCCACCGGGGTACTGGCATTGGGCGGCATCGCTCGTGGCGTCATCGCCGTCGGTGGGCTGGCACTGGGCCTGCTGCTGGGGATCGGTGGCCTTTGCACCGGCGCGCTGGCCGTCGGCGGCTTGGCCATCGGGGGCATCGCCATCGGTGGCGGTGCCATCGGCGGGATTGCCATCGGCGGCGGCGCGTTCGGTTACTATGCCGTGGGTGGTGGCGCGTTGGGCGAACACGTCATCGACGGCATGAGGCAAGATCCCGAAGCGGTGCGCTTCTTCGGCGACTGGTTGCCGTTCCCGCTGGAGTTTTCGTACCGGAACTCCCGCAACTGAACCGGGATTCGCTAGATGCGCCGCAGCAGCACGTAAACCGCCCCGGTTCCACCGTCCACCGACCGCGCCGAACAGAACGCCAGCACCTCGTCGCGCTGCCGCAGCCAGTGATTGAGCTTCTGTTTCAGGACCGGCCCGCGATGACGGGAACCGTTGCCCTTGCCATGGACGATCCGCACGCAACCCAGGCTTTCCCGCCGAGCGGCACGCAGAAACCCCGCCAGCGCCTCTCTGGCCATGGCGACCGTCATGCCGTGCAGGTCCAGCGCCGCCCCGACCCGAAATTGCCCGCGCCGCAATTTACGCAGCACCGCCTGCTGCACGCCCTCGGCGCGGTAGTACAATTCCTCGCCGGTATCCAATTCCGCCGGTTCGAAATAATCCGACAGCATGTCGTCCAGCACCCGCCGTTCGTCGGCCCGGGTGAACCGGGGAATCGGGGCGGGATGGGATGGGATGGGGTCGATCCGATCGCAGCGCAGCGGCTTGACCGGGCCGACGCTCTGCCGGAACAATTCCCGATCCCGTGGATCGAGCGCAAACGGCTTGGTCATGGGCGCCTCGTTGGATATCGTTAGGGCGTCCGGCCGGGACGGCAGGCGGCTTGTCATTTTAACGTCAGCATCGCCGGATACGATACGCATCCACCCGGCTCACGAGAATAGATTCCCTACATGCACATATTGGTCAGCAACGATGATGGCTATCAGGCACCGGGTCTGCTCTGCCTGGCCGCCGCCTTGAAAGAGCTGGCGGAGATCACCGTGGTCGCGCCCGACCGCGACCGCAGCGGCGCCAGCAACTCGCTCAGCCTCAAGAACCCGCTGTACGTCACCCGCCACGACAACGGCTTCCACAGCGTCGAGGGTACGCCGACCGACTGTGTCCACCTTGCCATCACCGGCCTGTTGGAGCGCGAGCCGGACATGGTGGTTTCGGGGATCAACAGCGGACCGAACATGGGCGACGACGTGATCTATTCCGGCACGGTGGCGGCGGCGATGGAAGGCCGTTTTCTCGGTCTACCGGCGATTGCGATCTCGCAGGCCGCGCCGTGTCCCCAACACTTCGACACCGCCGCTCGGGTGGCGGTCTGGCTGGTGCGCCGCTTGCGAGAACGGCCACTGCCGTCCGATTCCATCCTCAATGTCAACGTTCCCGATGTGCCGTGGGAGCAACTGGCCGGATTTCAGGTCGTCCGGCTCGGCCATCGCCATAAATCGGAACCGGTCGTCAAAAGCACCGATCCGCGCGGTCGGCCGATCTATTGGGTGGGACCGGCCGGTCCCGAACAGGACGCGGGTCCAGACACCGACTTCCACGCCGTGCGCGCTGGCTATGTCGCTATCACGCCCTTGCAGGTCGATCTCACCCGTCATGGCGCGCTGACCACCCTGACGCAGTGGTTGCAGGATTGACGATTCACGGAAATACAAGAATTTCCGGTTTTATGTCTCTAATAATAGACACAATACCAGTAGACTCACCCGTTATGGAAAGCTTATCATTGTTGGGTGTTTGGGGTTTGGAGCAGGGATGGATCAATTCCGACTTTTCCGAACGCGGGCGGGAGCACGCGGCGACGCCAAGGCGCGCCAGCGAGCCGATGCCGACTCACAAAAATCGGCCGACAAAAATATAACAAGGCGCGGACGGCCTCTGCCCTAGCGCCATCAAGACAACCCACCAAGCGAAACATGTCGAGGAGGTATCGATGTCCCGACGGATGAATGCCTGTCTGGAGCCAGTGGTGTGCGACGACGAACTGCACATGGAAGACCCGCTGCTGGACGAAGACAAACTGGAGGATGCCGAGGAGGAAGACGTCGTCGCGGAGGACGGGGAAATGGACGCCGTGGAATCGCCTTGGCAGGCTCCCGCGGCAAGCGCCCGCGAGTTTACCCAGGAGGAATTGGATGCCACCCGGATGTACCTGAGCGAAATCGGCTTTTCGCCGTTGCTGACCGCCCAGGAAGAAGTGTACTTCGCCCGCCGGGTGTTACAGGGCGACGCCGCCGCCCGCAACCGCATGGTCGAAAGCAACCTGCGTTTGGTGGTGAAAATCGCCCGCCGCTACATGAACCGCGGTCTCAGTCTGCTCGACCTGATCGAGGAAGGCAACCTGGGGCTGATTCACGCCGTTGAGAAATTCGATCCCGAGCGTGGCTTCCGTTTTTCGACCTACGCGACCTGGTGGATCCGTCAGACCATCGAGCGGGCGCTGATGAATCAGACCCGCACCATCCGTTTGCCGATCCACATCATCAAGGAAATCAACGGTTATTTGCGGGTGACCCGGCAACTGACGCAGTCGCTGGACCATGAGCCTTCCGCCGAGGAGATCGCCCAGGTCATGGGCAAATCGGTCGCCGACGTGAAACGGATGTTGCAACTCAACGAACGGGTGGCCTCGGTGGATACCCCGATCGGCAAGGACGAAGACCGTTCGTTGCTGGACGCCATCCCCGACGACAACAACCCCGATCCTTCGCAATTGCTGCAGGACGCCGACCTCAACGAAAAGCTGGATCTCTGGCTGGACCAGTTGAACGACAAGCAACGGATCGTGGTCAAGCGGCGTTTCGGTCTGGGCGGTCAGGAAAAAGCCACCCTGGAACAGGTTGGCAACGAAATCGGCGTGACCCGCGAGCGGGTGCGGCAAATTCAGATCGATGCGCTGCGCCGGTTGCGCAAGATTCTGGAAAGCGAAGGATTCTCGCAGGATTTTCTGTAGAAGGTTCCCCTGCTCCGGCGCGGCGGGGAGATCCGGGAATCTCCCCGCCGGCTCCCCTGCCGCGTTAGTCGAACATCAGCAGCAGCGCGGCCGCGACCCGGCGGCCTTCCAACATCACGATGTTGTAAGTCCGGCAGGCGGCGGCCGTATCCATGACCTCCACGCCCACGCCGCGCGCCAGCAGCGACTGCGTCAGGCGCGGATGCGGAAACCGCTGGCGGTCACCGGTTCCCAGCACCACGATTTCGGGTTCCAATTGGGCGATCGCCTCGAAATGCGCGCCCTCCAGATCAGCGAAGGCTTGCGGTGGCCAATCGACGATCAATCGTTCCGGGGTCACAATCAAGCTGCGGCGGATTTCCTGTTCGTTGATCTTGATCCAGCCCGGGCCATAACCCCGGACAAAGTGTTGGCTGGTATCGATATCCTGACTGAAGCGCATATACAATCCCTCCGGCTAAAAGTGCCCGGCGCATCCGAACGCGTCGGGTCCATGTTCGGCACTTTCAGAGTGACAACCGCTGTCAATGTTCCAAGGCTCAGCCGCCGCGTTCGGATGGTGCGATCGCGGGCGGCGGCTTTCCGCAACTGGGAGAACGCGCGATGACCGATCACACCGCCCCTTACACCATCCATGCCCTGGAGCTCGGGCACATGGGCAATTTCATTTACGTAATTCACGATCACGCCAGCGACCGCGCGGCGGTGGTGGACCCAGCCTGGGATGTGCCGGCCATTCTCGACCTGGTCGCGCGGCGCGGGCTACGGATCACCGATATTCTGTTAACCCATAGCCATTTCGACCACATCAACGGGGTGGAAGCGCTGCTGAATGCCAGCGACGCCCAGTTGCACTTGCTCAGACCCGAAGCGGCGTTCTGGGATCGCTATCTTGATTTGCCCACCCTGCACGAAGGCGGCGACCGCATCCGCTTGGGCGAAACCGAGATCGAAGTGCTGCATACGCCCGGTCACACGCCCGGCTCGGCCTGCTATCGGTTGGGCGATCAAATATTGACCGGAGATACCTTGTTCGTGTTCGGTTGCGGGCGCTGCGATCTGCGCGGCGGCGACCCCGAGCAGATGTACCACACGCTGCGCCGGTTGGGCGAGCGGCTGCCGGATCACACGCTCATCCGGCCCGGCCACAATTACGGTATCACGCCGACCTCGACCATGGCCGAGCAACTCGCCGGCAACCCTTTCCTGCATTTCGACAACCGTGCCGGCTTCGTCGATTACCGCATGCACCTGCACGACCGCGAGGAGCCCTATCGGCCGGAAACACGGCCGCATTCGCATTGACGGCCGTCAAATCTCCACGAACACCTGCCCGGCCTCGACCGTGACCGGATATGTTTTAAGGGCTTTCTTGGCCCGTAGAAAATTGAGTAGCCGCACCCCCGGCGGATGGTTGGCCCAACACACCACGCTGCCGGTGCGGATGTCGAAGCGCGTTCGGTGGTGCGGGCATTCGATCTGGCCTCCCTTGATCATCTTGCCCTTGTGCAGGGACGCAAACAGATGAGTACAGTCATTCTGTGTCGAGTAAAAACCATCGTCCAGATGAAAGACCGCCACGGTTTGACCACCCGCTTTGTATGCTCTGACTCCCCCGACGGGAATATCGCCTTCATCGCAAACCCGATGCCGTACCATCTCGATCCTCCGCGATCACTCAACAAATGTGATGAACAGGAGGTACACAACCCTCCTCACACCACCTAAAAATAACACTTATTGTAAGGTAATAGAAGGAAGATAGGCATATGATCGTCAACTGCACCGCCTATGCCGATGGTCGTAAGCTGCCCGACATCTTGCTGGAGGACATTCCAGCACTGCGGGATCAGCCAGACGCCTTCGTCTGGTTGGGGCTGCGCGAGCCGAACGAAGAACTGATGACGCGGGTTCAGGATCTGTTCGGCCTGCACGAACTGGCCGCCGAGGACGCGCACCACGCCCATCAACGTCCGAAGGTGGAACTATATGGCGACTGCCTGTTCGTGGTGCTGCGGACCGTTCAAATGCAGGAAGGCAAAATGGATTTCGGCGAAACCCACCTGTTCGTCGGACCTCGCTATCTGGTGTCGGTACGGCATGGCGCTTCGCTGTCCTACACCACGGTACGTGCCCGCTGCGAGAGCAATCCGAAGCTGCTGGGCAAGGGGTCGGGGTTCGTGCTGTACGCTATTCTCGACTTCGTGGTGGACAACTATTTCCCGATTCTCAACACCGTGGAAGATGCCGTGGAGGAGTTGGAGGAACGGTTATTCAAGGGCGATTTCAGTCAGGATGACCTCGGCCAGCTCTATCAATTCAAGCGCGATCTGGTGGAATTGCGCCGCGCCGCCGCGCCGCTGGTCGAGGTCTGCAATTATCTGTTGACCAAAGTATTTACCAGCCATGTTCCCGACGATATCCGGCCCTATTTCCGCGACGTCCACGATCATGCCCTACGTATCAACGAAACCGTGGAAATCATCCGGGAAACCCTGGCGTTCGCCCTGCAAATCAGCCTGTCGCTCGGCGCGGCCCGCCAGAACGAGGCGACCAAGCGGCTGGCCGGCTGGGGCGCGCTGCTGGCGATCCCGACCGTGGTGTTCAGCATCTACGGCATGAATTTCAAGGGCTGGTTTCCCGAACTCGAATGGAAGTACGGCTATCCCATCATAATGGGAAGCGTGACGGTCGCTTGCCTGTTGCTGTACCGGTATTTGAGGAAGACCGGGTGGTTGTAGATGTTCCAGTTCACGCCGATCGGCGTCATTCGTTCCTGTTTCCGTGAGAAATTCGGCATCCCGCGCCAACCGGGGCTGGCGCCGGCGGCGCGGGCGACCCTGGAGCTGTCGCCGCCCTACGGACAAGCGGCGGCGGTGCGCGGTCTGGAGGCGTTCTCCCACCTATGGCTGGTGTTCGTGTTTCACGGCACGCCGCCCGGCCGCTGGCAGCCGACGGTACGGCCGCCGCGCCTGGGCGGCAATCGGCGGCTGGGGGTGTTCGCCACCCGCTCCACCTTCCGTCCCAACCCCATCGGACTATCGGCGGTCCGGCTGGAACGGGTGGCCATCGCCGGTCAGCGGGTGATACTGCACCTGTCGGGGGTGGATTTGCTGGATGGAACGCCGGTGCTGGACATCAAACCCTATCTGCCCTATGCCGACTGTCTCCCGGAGGCGACCGGCGGTTTCGCGACCGAGGCGCCGCCACACCTGCCGGTTGCGTTCAGCCCGGCGGCGGCGGCGTTCTGCGCGACTTGGCCGACGGACGAGCTGCGCGGCCTGATCGTCCAGATCCTGCGCCAGGACCCGCGCCCGGCCTACCGTGGCACCGGCACCGCGCCCCAGCGTTACGGCATGCGGCTGTACGATTGCGATGTGCACTGGGAAATGCGCGACGGCGTGGCGTATGTGACCGAAATCCAGTCCGACTTGGAACCGCGCTAATCACCGAACTCATGGAATGGCTCCCACAAGCGGCCCATGCGGTATGTTGTCGGCAGCCCCGCGCCCCCCCGAAGCCGAACTCATGCAAGGCATCGATCGGCGATTCTTTCCCTCACCCACTCAACTCAAGGTCACAGCATGTACACTGTTTGCGTCCGCGATCACTTCATGATCGCCCACAGTTTCCGGGGAGAGACCTTCGGTCCCGCCCAACGCCCGCACGGCGCAACCTACGTCGTCGATCTGGAACTGCGCCGTCCCGAACTGGACCCGGACGGCGTGGTCACGGACATCGGCAAGCTCGGCGACTGCCTGCGCGCCGTGCTCGGCGATCTCAACTTTCGTGACCTCGACCAACTGCCGGAATTCGCCGGCCGCAATACCACCACCGAATTCCTGGCCCGCGAGATCTTCGACCGCGTCGCGGTGCGGATCGAGGAAGGGCAATTGGGACCGAATGCCACCGGTCTGAGCTCGATGCGCGTTACCTTGCACGAGTCCCATGTCGCCTGGGCGTCCTACGAAGGAACACTATCTTGAAATCGGTCTGGTTCCTGATTCCCGGTGATCCCGATACCCGCACCGGCGGCTATCTGTACGACCGGCGGATCATGGCCGGACTGGCGGCGCTGGGCTGGCGGGTCGAACTCCGGCGGCTCGACGCCAGTTTTCCGCGACCGACTCCAGCGGCGCTGAGTGAGGCCGACGAGGTACTGGCCGCGCTGCCGGAACGAGTGCTGGCGGTCATCGACGGTTTGGCGCTGGGCGCCATGCCGGCGGTCGCCGCCGCGTGGCGGGATCGATTGCGGTTGGTGGCGCTGCTCCATCATCCGCTGGCGCTGGAAACCGGGCTGGACGACAGAGTCAGCCGGCAACTCCACGCCAGCGAACGCGAGGCGCTGCGCCATGTCCGTCAGGTGATCGTCACCAGTCCCAGTACGGCGCGGGTGCTGCTGAGCGACTACGAGGTAGCGCCGGAGCGCTGCGTCGCGATTCCGCCCGGCACCGATCCCGCGCCGCTGGCGGAAGGCTCGGGCGGCGGGGTATTGGAGCTGCTGTGCGTGGCCTCGCTGACTCCGCGCAAGGGTCACGCCGTGCTGTTCCACGCCCTGGCGCGACTCAAGCAGCATCCCTGGCGGCTGTTCTGCGCCGGCAGTGAACGGCTGCATCCACCCACCGCCGCTCTGCTACGCAACTTGGCAACGGAACTGGACTTGACCGAGCGCATCGAGTTTCTGGGCGAACTGGACGCGGCGGCCCTGGCGACTCGCTACCGGCGAGCCGATGCCTTCGTGCTGCCGTCCCATCACGAGGGCTATGGCATGGCGCTGGCCGAGGCGCTGGCGCGGGGACTACCGATCGTCAGCACCACGGCGGGTGCGATTCCCGACACGGTACCGGCGGATGCGGGGCTGCTGGTAGCGCCCGGTAACGAGGCGGCGCTGACCGAGGCATTGGCGCGGGTGATGACCGAACCCGGGTTGCGTGGACGTCTTGCCACCGGTGCCCGCGCGGCTCGCCAGTCCCTGCCGGCTTGGCCGGAAACCTGCGCGCGCTTCGCGGCGGCGCTGGACGCGGTTCCGGCGGCATGAGCGGCTTTTCCGCTGAATGGCTGCGTCTGCGCGAACCCGCCGATGCGGCTGCCCGTAGCCCGGCACTGACCACTCGGCTGATCGCCTGGCGGCGACGCCATGATGCCCTGTCCGTGCTGGATCTCGGTAGCGGCACCGGGAGCAACTTCCGCTTTCTCGCCCGCGCCCTCGGCGGAAGGCAGCATTGGCGACTGCTGGATCACGACCCGGCGTTGCTGGCGCAAGCCAACGAAGATCTGGGTCGATGGGCGATCAAACGAGGGATGAAGGCAAGCGACGAAGGCGAAACGCTGGTTTTACAGGACAGTACGAACCATTGCCGACTGGAGTGGTTATGCCTGGACTTGAACGAGGACTGGGCGCGGCTGGCGGCGGCTCCGAGCCCGCGACTGGTCACGGCTTCCGCCTTGATCGATCTGGTATCGGCCGATTGGCTGGCACACCTGGCCCGACGTTGCCGGACATGGCGGGTGGCGCTGCTGATCGTGCTCAGCTACGACGGTTCCATCGCCTGGGAACCCGCGATGGAAGACGACGAACGGGTACGCGAATGGGTCAACCGCCATCAATGTACCGACAAGGGCTTCGGTCCGGCACTCGGTCCCGATGCCGCTCCCACATTGGCGGGTTTGCTCGAACGCCTGGGGTACCGGGTGGGTTTGCGGCCCAGTCCCTGGATGCTGGCCGCGCAAGACGCTGCCTTGCAGACGGCGCTGCTGGACGGCTGGACGGAGGCCGTGCGGCAAATCGCGCCTGGACCGGATGCTTGGCTGGACGATTGGTCACGGCATCGGCGCGACTTGATCGAGCGCGGCCACTCCCGCTTGTCGGTCGGCCACTGGGATCTGTTCGCCAGTCTGGAGTAGGGTAGGGTAACGATGATTGTCGCCGGCGGAACCGCCGGCATTGCGTTGTGGAGGCTACGATGCGTTATGCCCAAATCCTGAGTTCCGGCGGCTACGTCCCGGAACGGCTGATGACCAACGCCGAATTCGATCGCTTACTGGGCGAGTCGGTCGGCGATTGGCTGGTGGAAAACGTCGGTATCCGCGAACGCCATTTCATGGCCGAGGACCAGACGACCTCGGATCTGGCGGTTGCGGCCGCCCAGGTGGCGCTGGAGCGGGCTGGACTGGAGCCTGCCGATCTCGACCGGATCATCGTCGCCACTGATACCCCGGATTATCTCAGTCCGGCCACGGCGGCGGTGGTGCAGGCCAAGCTGGGCGCGCGCCGCGCCGGCGTGTTCGACGTGAACAGTGCTTGCGCCGGCTGGGTCATCGCCCTGGACATCGCGGCGAAAACGCTGGTCACCGAACCCGACGAGCGCTTCGTGCTGGTGATCGGGGCCTACGGTATGAGTCGATTTCTGGACTGGGGCGACAAGAAAACCGTGACCCTGTTCGCCGATGGCGCGGGGGCGGTGGTGGTCGGCGCCGGCTCGCAACCGGGTTGGCTGGCCACCGCGATGGCCGCCGCCGGCGAGTACCACGACGCGCTCGGCATCTACACCGGCGGGGTCTTCCGGCCAGCCAGTCTCGCCAATCTGGAGCGCTACGGACCGCCGACGGTGCAGTTCGTGCGCAAATTCCCGGCCACTTTCAACACCGAGCAGTGGCCACCGCTGATCGAGCGCGTGCTAGCCAAGGCCAGCGCCGCGACCGGTACCCGTTTAGGGCCGGATGACGTGGACCGTTACTACTTCACCCAAGTCAATCTGCGCACCCTCGAAGCCACCATGGCGACGCTCGGGCAGCCGTTGGAAAAAACCCATTGGATCATGGACAAATGGGGCTACACCGGCTCGGCCTGCATTCCGATGGCGCTGGACGATGCCATCGCTCAAGGCAAAGGTCCGACGCCCGGCTCACTGGTGCTGTTCTGCGCCAGCGGCGGCGGCATCGCGCTGGCGGCCTCGTTGTGGCAATGGCGATAAGCCGGGCCAAAAAACCGCGCCCCGCCGCTTGAAGATGTGCGCCATGATCATCGCCACGCCCAGCATTCGCATTCCCGAGGACGAACTCCAGTTTCAATTCAAACTGGCATCCGGCCCCGGCGGTCAGAACGTCAACAAGGTGG
>ERZ795053.3019-NODE-3019-length-19688-cov-22.432945_pt1 | contig 19688 bp, 19 predicted proteins | sample MGYA00375137_ERZ795053 | MGnify/ENA primary metagenome ERZ795053 (study PRJEB30182, sample SAMN05720284) | activated sludge metagenome | isolation source: Anaerobic digester | place: Hong Kong | collected 2014-12-17 ...
CCGCGCAACAGTCGGCAAGGGCGCTTCGACGCTGGCTCGTCAGCCGGATGTTTACCTGGGCACGTGACGAACGAACCATCCAGCGGGAAACGCTGTCCCGGACTCGTCCAGATCGTGCACTGGACCCCTGCGGTCAGCGGGTCAGCGCCTCCACCTGCCCCCGGGTGATCCCGAGCAGATACAACACGGAGTCCAGGTAGGGCGCAGTCACAGAGGCGTCCGCTGCCGCAGCCACCGCGGGCTTCGCGTTGAAGGCAACCCCCAGTCCGGCGGCCGCGAGCATGTCCAGGTCGTTGGCGCCGTCCCCGATGGCCACGGTGCGCGAGGCGGCGAATCCGAACTCCTCTGCGAACTCCCGAAGCGCCTGGGCTTTGCCAGCCCGGTCGACGATCGGTCCCACGACCCGGCCGGTCAGCCGTCCGTCCTGCACCTCGAGGGTGTTCGCACGGAAGCGGTGCACGCCGAGCTGCTCGGCCAGTGGCCCGACGATCTCGGTGAATCCGCCGGAGACCAAGGCCAGGCGGTAGCCCAGCGAGTTGAGGGTCCGGCACAAGGTGCGAGCACCGGGGGTCAGCCGGACGGCATCGCGAACGGTCGCCAAGGCCGAGACCGGAGTACCGGCAAGCGCCGCCACCCGGTCACGCAGGGACTCGGCGAAGTCCAACTCGCCGGCCATGGCCCGGCGCGTGACGTCGGCGACGGCTGCCTCGCACCCCGCTTCTCTGGCCAGCAGGTCGATCACCTCGTCCTGGATCAGGGTGGAATCCACATCCATGACGACCAGGCGGGCGCCCTGCCGGATGATGTCCGCGGACTGCACAGCCACATCCACGCCGATCTGCGTAGATATGGGCCCGAGGGCCTGTTTCAGGACCGATGCCGGCACTCCACTGACCGTGACCTCGATGGCCGTGACCGGGTACTCCGCTGTGCGGATTATCCGCTCGATGTTGCCGCCACGGTCGGCGATTTCGCCGGCGATCCTGCCCACATCCGCGGCGGCCAAGGCCGTGGACATGAGCACGGCGATGGCGCTGGCCGCCTGGCGGTCGACCACGGCGGCGCATTCGGACGTGACGTCCAACTGCAGACCCAACTGGGTGGCAAGGCCGCGCACGGCGTCCACGTCTTCGGTGTCGACGGCCACCGACAGCACCAGCCGGCCCTGCACCACGAGCTGTTCGATGTCGCGCACTTCCACCGAATCGCCGAGGCTTCCCAGGAGCTCCGCGGTGATGCCGGGGCGGTCCCAGCCGGTGAAGGTGAGCGTGGTGTTCATGCCATTCTCCGGTCGGATGCGTGTGCTTCATGGACCGACACCAGAGGTTCCATGTAGGCGGCCAGCGTGGCGCGTACCGCGGCGCGCAGCGCAGCGTCCAGTGCCTCGGTCCGTAGCTCCCGGGGCACCGCGTCGATCGCGGTCCAGATGCGGACTGCGCGGGTCAGTAGGGCCAGGCGCGGACCCGACGTGCCGGGCGGCAGGGGCCGCACCGAGGAGGGCCGGTAGTCGACTGCGAACTCGAGTGCCGCTTCCCGCAGCCCGTGCTCGGCGCGCACGACCGCCTGTGCGAGTTCCGCGCCCGTTTGGTCCAATGACAGGTCGATGGGGCGCGCGGGATTACCGCTCACCACCTCCCACTGCCCTTCCCGTTGCAAGACCAATGACGAGGGGCTCGACGATCCGCGATGAACGATGACGGCCTGCCCGGACTGGACTGCGGCTTCTGTCGCGGGCTTCGGACCCGGCAGAACTCCTACTCCGAGTTCCGGGCAGTACGCGGTGAGCGCGACAGCCCCATCGCGCAGCGACAGCAGATCCGTGAGGTCAACCGGGCCCATCAGGCCCACGACATCGTCGCCGCCGGCATCCGCCCGCCACCATGCGGGAATCCAACTGGCGAGTTGGAATGCCACCGGAACCACCGTCATGGCTATCCAGCGTAGGGTTATGTGTCGTGTCGGATGTCATCAACCTCGTGGACGTCAGCGTGGTGCGTTCGGGCACGACGATCTTGGGGAACCTCGACTGGGCGGTCGCTGAGGGCGAGAACTGGGTGGTGCTCGGCCCGAACGGTGCCGGCAAGACGACGGTGTTGCAGGTGGCGGCGACCCTGGTCCATCCCAGTTCTGGCACTGCGGAGGTCCTTGATGAGCGGATCGGTCGGGTGGATGTGTTCGAACTGCGCCCACGGATCGGTCTGGCCAGTTCGGCCCTGGCCGCTCAGGTGCCGGACTCCGAGCGGGTGCGAGACGTCGTGCTGACCTCGGCATGGGCCGTACTTGGTCGCTGGCGGGAGTCATACGATCCGGCCGATGAGCAGCGCGCGCGGGATCTTCTGCAGACCTGGGGTCTTGCGAGCCTGGCCGACCAACGCTTCGGGACGTTGAGTGAGGGGGAACGCAAACGAGCGACCATCGCCCGTGCCCTCATGGCCGATCCCGAACTGCTGTTGCTGGACGAGCCTGCCGCGGGACTGGATCTGGCTGGACGCGAGGATCTGCTGCGACGCATCGACGACCTCGCCGATGACGACTTCGCCCCAACTGTGGTCATGGTCACCCACCATGTGGAGGAAGTCCCGGCCGGCGCTACCCACGGGCTGATGCTGCGCGGCGGACGGATGGTCGCTGCCGGGCCGTTGGAGGAGGTGCTGACCTCCGACACGATCTCAGCGACGTTCGGCCTGCCGGTCGAGGTGCAACGGCACGGTCAGCGCTGGTCCGCACGAGCGCTCTAGGTATGACTACACCAGAGATCCTCTGGTTGTTCCTGGCTGGTTTCGCCGCAGGAGGAGTGAACGCTGCCGTGGGCTCGGGCACGCTGATCACGTTTCCCACCTTGCTGGCGATGGGTGTCCCGCCGGTGCTCGCCAACGGGACGAACTGTCTGGGCCTGGTTCCCGGCAGCATCAGCGGCGCCTATGCATTCCGCGATGTCCTCGACCGGCGGGTGTTGCGTTGGGCAGGGATCGTGGCCGCCGCCGCGGTGTGTGGAGCGCTGTTGGTGCTGGTGCTGCCCAGTGCGGTGTTCGCCGCAGCGGTGCCATGGCTGATACTGCTGGCTGTGGTGCTGGTTGCGCTTCAACCCCTGGTCGTCAAACACCTGCCCGATCCCAGTGCGCGGACCGGCGCGGTCGCGATGGCTGGGTCCGGCTTCTATGGGGGGTACTTCGGCGCAGGACAGGGGATCGCGTTCCTCGCTGCACTGTCCGCGAGCGGGGTGCGGTCGATCCACGAGGCCAACGGTGCGAAGAACGTACTGGCTGGGGTGGCCAATTCCAGTGCCGCAATCGTGTTCATCCTCGGGGGGCAGGTGGTGTGGACGGCGGCGGCGGTGCTGGCGGTCTCCTCGTTGTTCGGCGGTGGGATCGGCGGACGTGTGACCCGCCAGATGCCCGCTGCCGCTCTGCGCAGCCTGGTCATCGTGGTCGGTCTGATCGCGGCCGGCTCTGCGTTCGTGCGTGGGTGAACATGCCAGTCTTCGACGTTGACGCCCTCGACGATCCCCGCCTGAACTCCTTCACCGGTCTGACCGACATGCAGATGCGCATGGTGACCGAACCGGCCGCCGGCATATTCCTGGCGGAGGGGGAGAAGGTCATCCGACGCGCACTGGCGGCGGATCTGCGGATGGTCAGTGCCTTGATGGAGCCCAAGTGGTGGCCGGCGCTGGAGCCGCACGTCCCAGCGTCAGCCGACGTGTTCCTGGCGACCCCGGCCTTGCTCAAGCAGATCACCGGCTTCCGATTGCACCGAGGAGCGCTTGCCACCTTCCAGCGACCGCCCGGCGAACCCGCCGACCATGTTCTGCGCGGAACCCGGACCGCGGTGCTGCTAGAGGATCTGGTGGACCACACCAACGTGGGCGCGGTGTTCCGGTCGGCCGCAGGCCTGGGAGTTGACGCGATCCTCGTGACCCGGCGGTGTGCGGATCCCTGGTACCGCCGCGCAGTGAAGACCTCGATGGGTGCGGTCTTCAGCCTTCCCTGGGCCACAGTCGAGGATGCGGCCGCCGGGATCGCGGCGGCTAGGACTGCAGGCATGCAGACCCTGGCGCTCGACCCCGCGGCCGAGCAGTCGTTGCGGGCATGGCAGCCCGACCGGCCCACCATGCTCCTGCTGGGAACCGAAGGCCCAGGGCTCTCCGAACAGGCGCGCAGTCACGCCGATGTGCTCGTCAGCATCCCCATGGCCCACGGGATCGACTCGCTGAACGTGGCCACGGCTGCTGCGGTCGCGTGCTATGTCCTGACGTCCTGATCCGGCGGGGGCGCCAGATGGGCGGGAACTTCACCGCCGATCTTCTCCCCGTGACTGGCGCGCCGCCACAGGATGAAGATGTACAGGGGCACGCCGAGGATGATGAGCATCCACAACCAGTAGATCTCCTGCACGCCGCCGCCGTAGAAAGCGAACACCGTGAAGGCGAGTGCGAGCACAGCGACCACCATCTTGCGGGCCAGATGGGCCACGGGGACCTTGCCGCGATCCAGTGCGAGCCATTTGATCTCGGCGGCCGCACTGAAGGCGTAGGACACCATCGTGGCCACCGCCGAGACGAGAACCAGTTGCGCTACTGCGTCACCGAGACCGCCCCCGGAGAACGACAATGTGAGGATCCCTGCTGCCAGGACGCCGCTGATCACCAGCCCGGTACCGGGCGCGTGCTTGAGGTTCAGCTTGCCGAACAGCTTCGGTGCCAGTCCATCGAACTCCGCGGCCATCGGAATCTGTCCGGATAGCAGCAGCAAGCCGTTCATGGCGCCCAGACACGAGATGACAGCCACCACGGCGACCGCGTTACCGGCCCAATCGCCGAACATGTTCTGTGCGGCCAGCGAGAACGCAGCGTCGGTCGTGGCCAGTTCGGATTGCGGGACGGCACCGAAGACTGCTGTAGTGCTGAGCAGATACACGGCTGCGGCAGCCAGTGTGCCGATCACGGTCGCCCGCGGGATGGTCTTGTCGGGTTCGTGCACATCACCGGCTGGAATCGTCGCTGCTTCGACACCGATGAAGGAGAACAGCGTGTAGGCCATCACCGCGGTGATCACTTCCAAGGGGGGCAGGGTCGATGCATTGAACGGACCCAGATTCGCAGCGTCGAAGGCGACGAAACCCAGCGTTCCGATGAGCAGCAACGGTACGACTTTCAGAACTGTGAGGACCAACGAAACCAGTCCACCGGTGACCACGCCGTTGGTGTTCAGGAACGTGAGCGCAGCGATCGCAGCTATGGCGACCACGGTGCTGAGAACCTTGCTGTCGGTGACGGCGGGGATGAGGACCCCGAGGTACACCACCATCGAAGATGCGATGGCACCCACCCCGACCCAGGCCCCCACCCAGTAGGTCCATGCGGACTGGAACCCGATGAAGTCGCCGAACCCCTGACGCGAGAACGCATAGGGCCCGCCCACATCGGGGTTGCGCCGAGCAAGGGACGAGAAGACCAGCGCGAGCATAAGGCTGCCGAATGCCGTGATCGCAAAGCCCACCAGGCTGATCGGACCGTATTGGGCCAGCCACGTGGGCTGTGTGAAGATGCCCGCGCCGATGATCGTTCCGGTCACCAAAGCTGTGGCCGGCCACAGCGTCAGTTGTTTGGTTGGCTTGCCTTCTTTGGCTGTCTCAACCGTTGCCATGCGGGTGGCTCCTCACCTGGGCGTCATCGTCGGCACACATGGCACAGTAGACCCTCGTGGCAGGCATTGTGATCCTCAGACACGGCCAGACCGAATGGAGCCAATCCGGTCAGCACACAGGACGGACCGACATTCCGCTGACCGATGTCGGCCGTGCCGCAGCCGCGGCGCTTGCACCGCAGATCACCGGACACACGTTCGCCTTCGTGGCCTGCAGTCCGTTGCAGCGGGCCCGGGAGACAGCTCGACTGGCGGGACTGACGCCCGACATCTACAGCGACGACCTCTTGGAGTGGGACTACGGAGGATACGAGGGGCGCACGACCGAAGAGATCCGGCGAGACACCCATGACCCGGATTGGGTGATCTGGAACGCCCAGATCCCAGTGGGTGAAACGCCCGGCGAGCAGCCCGAAGACGTAGCGGTGCGCTGCCGCCGGGTGCTGACGGTGTGCGAACCGCATCTCGCCCAAGGGCAGGACGTGGCACTTGTGGCCCATGGACATCTGCTGCGCATCCTCACGGCCACGTGGCTAGGACTTGAGGCCCGCGACGGCCGCCTCTTCGCGTTGGCGACAGGCACCGTGTCGTACCTGAGCTACGAACGTGAGCAACACGTCATCGGGCTGTGGAACGCGCCGGGATTACCGGCCTCTGACTGAATCCCATGCGCACTGAGACGTCGCATTCGACACTTCGCCCGCGAAGGGGCCATCGGAGGCGTATGGGGCCCGCAGTTGGCCGTCGGTGAAGCCATCTCACGATGCCGTGAAGACCCCACCGAAGAAAAAAGGCTCAGCGATGCGTCGCCAACTCCGGTATTTGAGGCTCGAAATGTGCCAGAGTGGGGGCCTAGTCTTCAGGTTGGGAGAGTTCATGTCATTCCTCAAGAGCGGCCGGATGGCCGTGGTTGTACTCGCCGGGGCACTTGCCCTGTCCGCGTGTGGTGGTGATTCCGAGTCCACCGATGCTTCGGCGTCGCCCACCGGCGCACCCTCGGTGACAGTGGATGAGGCGCTTGCTGCTCAGGTGCCCGAGGCGATCAAGTCCACCGGCAAACTGACGTTCGGTACCGACGCCAGTTACGCCCCCAGTGAGTTCTTCGCCGAGGACGGATCCACCATCGTGGGCTTCGATATCGACCTCGGAAAAGCCATCGCCGCGAAACTCGGTCTCGAGGGAAGCTTCGAGAACGCCAGTTTCGACGCGCTGATCGTCGGGGTTCAGAACGGCAAGTGGAACTCGTCGATGTCCTCGTTCACGATCAACCCGGATCGGCTGGAGCAGGTCAACATGATCAGCTACTTCGACGCCGGTACCGCGTGGGCGGTCCAGAGCGGGAACCCATCAGGGGTCTCCATCGATGACGCATGTGGCAAGACCGTGGCGGTGCAGAAGGCCACTGTGCAGGTGCCCGATATCCAGGACCGCAGTGATGCCTGTGAGGCGGAGGGCAAGCCCAAGATCGACATCCAGCAGTACGGTCTGCAGTCTGAGGCCACCACCGCGGTCGTGAGCGGCAAGGCCGACGCCATGCTGGCTGACTCGCCGGTGGTCGCCTACGCGATCACGCAGGCGCCGCAGATCGAGCAGCTCGGGGACATCTACGGCACCGCCCCGTACGGGATCGTGGTTCCCAAAGAAGAGACCGACTTCGCCACAGCGATTCAGGGTGCGGTCAACGCGATGATCCAGGACGGCACCTACATGCAGATCCTGGACCAGTGGGGGGTCGGCAACGGTGCGATCTCCGAATCCGAGGTAAACCCGTCGGTCGGTTAGCCGACCACGAGCAGTGAGGCGAAGCATATGAGCACGGTCAGCACGCCTGGCGAACCGCAGGCCCGCTCGAAGCCGCCGATCGAAGCCGTACCGGTGCGCCACCCCGGCCGTTGGGTCGGGGTGGGCATCGTGGCGATCTTCGCGGCGATGCTTGTGCACAGTCTGCTCACCAACCCCAACTGGGGCTGGTCATTGATCAGCGAGTGGATCTTCGCCCCACCGATAGTCAAGGGTGTGGGCGTCACGCTCCTGCTGACGTTCCTGTCGATGATCATCGGTCTGGCCCTCGGGGTGCTGCTGGCGATCATGCGTCTGTCACCGAACCCGGTCATGAGCGGAAGTGCCTGGGTGTTCGTCTGGGCGTTCCGCGGGACGCCGGTGTACGTGCAGTTGTTCCTGTGGGCCAACGTCATCGCGCTGTACACGACTCTCTCGCTGGGAATCCCGTTCGGGCCTGAGTTCTTCACGTTCGAGACCAAGACGCTGATCCCGGCATTCGTGGCCGCATTGCTCGGACTGGGCCTCAACGAGGCCGCGTACATGGCTGAGATCGTGCGAGCCGGCATCCTCAGTGTTGATGAGGGGCAGGAAGAAGCTGCCACCGCGGTGGGCATGAGCCGCTTGCAGACGCTGCGTCACATCGTCCTGCCGCAGGCCATGCGGGTCATCGTGCCTCCGACCGGCAACGAGACGATCTCGATGCTGAAGACCACTTCGCTGGTGATCGCGATTCCCCTGACCACCGAACTGTTCTTCCAGGCCAGTGCCGTGGGCAACCGACTGTTCCAACCGTTCCCCATGGCGATCCTGGCGAGCATCTGGTATCTGGCTCTGACCAGCATCCTGATGGTCGGTCAGTTCTACATCGAGCGTTACTACGCCAAGGGGGCGATGCGCGAGTTGCCACCAACTCCGATACAGAAATGGCGACGCCGTCTTGGCCGGGGAGGCTCCAATGACTGATCAGAACGGACCCAAACTGCTGGCCGAGAACGTGCACAAGGCCTACGGACGCAACGAGGTCCTGCGCGGGATCGACATGCAGGTCCGGACCGGCGAGGTCGCGTGCATCATCGGACCCTCCGGGGGTGGAAAGTCGACGTTCCTGCGCTGCATAAACCACCTGGAGAAGATCGACTCGGGTCGGTTGTCGGTGGACGGTGAACTCATCGGATACCACCAGCGGGGAGGCAAGCTGTACGAGATGCGTGACAAGGAAGTCGCCGCGCAGCGCCGATCGATCGGCATGGTGTTCCAGCGCTTCAACCTGTTCCCGCACATGACTGCCGCGGAGAACGTGATGGCCGGCCCGGTGGTGGTTCGTGGCGACAACAAGAAGAAGGCGCGGGAGCGAGCCATCGATCTGCTTGGCCAAGTGGGTCTCGGCGATCGCGGCGACAGCTACCCGATGCAGCTCTCGGGTGGGCAGCAGCAGCGGGTGGCCATCGCGCGGGCGCTGGCCATGGACCCAGACCTCATGCTGTTCGATGAGCCGACCTCTGCCCTTGACCCGGAACTCGTGGGCGAGGTGCTCGACGTGATGCGCAAACTCGCGAGCTCGGGCATGACGATGGTGGTGGTCACTCACGAGATCGGGTTCGCTCGAGAGGCCGGAGATATTCTGGCGTTCATCGATGCCGGTGTCGTGGCGGAGATCGGTGAGCCGCGGGAGTTGCTGGCGAATCCGCAGACCAAACGCTTCCAGGACTTCTTGGGCAAGGTGCTGTAGCCCAAGTCCACAATGAGGACATGTCCCTGGTTCTGATCGGCGACAACACCCTGGCAGGGCGAACGTGTCGGCAACTCACGGCCGAGGGTCACACGGTCAACCACGTGCGCCGCGCTGGTGATCGCGCACTGGCAAAGGCCCTCAGCGAGCAGATCGACGCAGTTGCTGTGCTGCTCCACGACGACACCGAGGCGATCCGGTACGTGCTGACGGTGGAGCACCTGCGTCCGGGACTTCGGATCTACGTGGCTTTGTTCGACCGCACAGCAGCAGAACAGATGCGCGCGGTGGTCCCCAATATCACCGTCATCTCCCCGGCCGATGCGGCCCTACCGACTTTGCTGGGAGCGGTGATGGGACCCGACGTGCTCGCGGTGGGGCCCGCTGTCGAAGGCGAACCGGACCGGCGTCGCAGCGCCGTGCGGCGGACCGGCGATGGTCTCGAGGTGCAGCCCTACACCTGTCCGGACAGTATGCGCCGTGCGGGTCTGTGGGGGCGTATCAAGGGCCAACTGCGCCCGCACGACGGCAGTTCTGCGATTCTGCTCACGGGTCTACTCGGGATGGCGGCGATCATCCTCGTGGACACGTTTCTGCTCGTGGTCTTCAAACACAAGGGGTGGCTCACAGCAGCGTCGGAGGCGGTTGCCGTGCTGTCGACCGTGGGGCCGGCTCCACAGGCCGAGCAATACCCCTGGTATCAGGGGTTCACCATCATCGCCATGTTGGCTGCCATCATCTTCCTGGCGGTTTTCACGGCGGGAACCGTCGAGCATCTGCTGTCCGGGCGTTACGTCGGGTTGGTGGGTCGGCGGGTGATGCCCCGCTCGGGCCATGTCGTGGTCGTCGGTCTTGGACAGGTGGGATTCCGGCTGTGTCAGGAGTTGCGTGCCCAGGGCTTGGCCGTGATCGCCTTGGAACGTTCCACCGACTGCCCGAATCTCCCGCTGGCGCGGGCCGCTGACATACCCGTTCTGCTGGGGGACGGCAGCTCACGGCGCACTTTGAAGAAACTGAACGTGGACAAGAGCCTCGCGGTCGTGGCGGTGGGCAGCAAAGAACTGGACAATGTTGCGGTGTCGATCACGGCGCGTGCTCTGGCCGCTGGTGTCCCCGTGGTCATTCGGGCCGGCGGCCACGATGTCATCGCTGAGACGGCGTCGCTGTTCAGCATTGGTTCGGTCGTGGATGTGGACGGCCTGACCGTGAGTGCGGTGTCCGACTGGTACTCCGGTGACCAGCCGGCCTACTTGGCAGATGCCGGTGCCGACATCGCGGTGATCTCGTGGACCGGTGCGGTGCAGACGCGGCCGAAGACGATCGAGAGCCAGTGCCCTCACGTGCCGGAGACGCCCTGATCGGGCGCGCGACCCATGGGGCATCCAGACAACGAACCCGCTTCGAGTGAGGGCCGCAGATCTGATCGGTGCCCCTCAACGCATCCACGAACTCCCATTCGACCGGTCACGAAGGCACTCAGGCTGATTCAATGCAGCAGTGACCGAAGTGTGTCGACTCGATGCGGTGGGTTTGGATGACGTCCCGGCGGTGGCCCGCTCTGGTCGCCAGGTGGAGGTCGGACCGGTTGTTCTCGAGAGGGTGGCCGAGGGTCGGGCAGTCGTGGAAAGGCTCGCGGGCTCCAGTGACCCCGTCTACGGGATCTCGACGGGCTTCGGTGCTTTGGCAACGGTGTCGATCCCGCCTGACCGCAGGACAGCGCTGCAGAAGAGCCTGATCCGCAGCCATGCGGCCGGAACCGGACCGCTGGTCGACGACGAAGTTGTGCGGGCAATGATGCTGCTACGACTCAAGACCCTTGCCAGCGGTCTCACGGGTGTTCGGCCGGTCGTGGTGACCACGTTGCAGGCCATGCTCAACGCCGGGATCGTGCCGACGGTTCACGCCTACGGCTCTCTGGGATGCAGTGGTGATCTGGCGCCGCTGTCACACGTGGCTCTGGCGGCAATGGGGGAAGGGTGGGTCCGGTCTTCAACAGGCGTCGAATCGGCCGCAGATGCGCTCGCCAGCGCCGGAATCACGCCATTGGTACTGCAGGAGAAGGAAGGTCTGGCGCTGATCAACGGCACCGACGGGATGTTGGGCATGCTGATTCTCGCGCTTTCGGACCTGAGGAGTCTTCTGCGCATATCCGACCTGGTGACGGCGATGAGCGTCGAGGCCCTGCTGGGTACGGACAAGGTCTATTCCGAGCAGCTGCACGCCCTACGCCCTCACCCCGGGCAGGCACAGTCCGCGGCCAACATCCGGCGATTGCTGACCGATTCACCGATAGTGGCCAGTCACCGAGCAGACACCGAACACTTGGTTCAGGATGCCTACTCCTTGCGGTGCTCTCCTGCGGTCGCCGGCGCCGCCCGGGACACGATGGACCACGCGCGGGCAGTCGCCGAGCGCGAGCTCGCATCGACGATCGACAACCCAGTCATCCTGCCCGGCGACCGGGTCGAGTCCAACGGCAATTTCCACGGAGCGCCGATCGCCTACGCTTTGGATTTCCTCGCCATTGCGGCAGCGGACGTGGCGTCGATCTCCGAACGGCGCACGGATCGCATGCTCGATCGGTCCCGGTCACAGGGACTGCCTCCGTTCCTGGCCCACGAGACCGGCGTCGACTCCGGCTACATGATCGCCCAGTACGCGGCCGCCGGGATCGTATCGAACCTCAAGCGCCTCGCGACCCCGGCCAGCGTGGATTCAATCCCCAGTTCGGCCATGCAGGAGGACCACGTTTCGATGGGTTGGGCAGCGGGACTGAAATTGCGGGAGGCGGTTGACGGCCTGCGTCGTGTGCTTGCCATCGAGCTGCTGGTGGCATCCCGGGCCTTGGACCTGCGGGCGCCTCTTCGCGCGGCGGCGGGGACCGGGGCAGCTGTCCAGACACTACGTGAGGCCGGTGTTCCCGGCCCTGGCCCCGATGTCATGGTGGGCGACCAGATCGACCGCGTTGTCAGCCTGCTCGAGTCCGGGGCGGTCCTGGCTTCCGTGAACGCGCAGATCGGGGATCTGGACTGAGGTCGATATTGAGACGAGGATCGCTGCATGACACATGAACTGGGAACTCCGATGCCGGTGAGGGCTGCCCGCGGCAGTCGAATGACGGCGCTTGGCTGGCCGCAAGAGGCAGCAATGCGGATGCTCGCGAACAACTTGGACCCGGAGGTGGCCGAGAACCCGGACGAGTTGGTCGTCTATGGAGGGACAGGCCGGGCAGCGCGGGACTGGCCAAGCTTCAGGGCCCTAATGCGGACATTGGCGACGTTGCAGGACGACGAGACCATGCTGGTTCAGTCAGGCCGTCCGGTAGGGGTGATGCGCACTCATGAGTGGGCTCCGCGAGTACTGATCGCGAACTCCAATCTGGTCGGGGACTGGGCGAATTGGCCGGAGTTCCGGCGCCTGGAGGCCCTCGGCTTGACCATGTACGGGCAGATGACCGCCGGATCGTGGATCTACATCGGCACCCAGGGGATTCTGCAAGGCACGTTCGAGACGTTCGCAGCAGTGGCGCAGAAGCACTTCGGCTCAACCCTCGCGGGAACCCTGACGCTGACCGCCGGTTGTGGAGGAATGGGTGGCGCACAACCCCTGGCGGTGACCCTGAACGACGGTGCCTGCCTGATCGTGGACGTGGATGGCTCCAGGTTGGCGCGCCGTGTCAAGGACCGCTACCTCGATGAATGGACCGATGACCTCGATATCGCGGTGGAGAAGGTGTTGGCGGCGAAGTCTCAGCGCAAAGGCTGGAGTGTCGGCGTCGTCGGCAATGCGGCCGAGGTGCTGCCGGAGTTGTTGCGGCGCGGGGTGCCGGTGGACATCGTGACCGACCAGACGTCTGCTCACGATCCTTTGTCATATCTGCCCATCGGTATCTCCTTCGAGGACTGGCATCTCGAGGCCGAGCGCGACCCGCAAGGTTTCACCGAACGGTCCCGGGAATCCATGGCCCGCCACGTCGAGGCCATGGTGGGGTTCATGGATGGTGGAGCCGAGGTCTTCGACTATGGCAACAGCATTCGCAGCGAGGCGCTGGCCGGCGGATTCGCCAGGTCCTTCGACTTCCCAGGTTTCGTACCCGCGTACATACGACCTCTGTTCTGCGAGGGTAAGGGCCCGTTCCGGTGGGCCGCGCTGTCCGGCGACCCCAAGGACATCGCAGCCACCGATCGGGCCGTCCTGGAACTGTTCCCCGACAATGACGGGCTGAACCGCTGGATCAGGGCAGCGCAGGAACGGGTCGCGTTCCAGGGGCTCCCGGCGCGGATCTGCTGGCTCGGGTACGGCGAGCGCGACAAGGCGGGGGTGCGGTTCAACGAAATGGTTGCTTCAGGGGAGATTTCGGCACCCATCGTCATCGGTCGTGACCACCTGGACTGCGGTTCGGTGGCCTCGCCGTACCGGGAGACCGAGTCGATGCGCGACGGTAGCGATGCGATCGCCGACTGGCCACTGCTCAACGCCCTGGTGAACACCGCATCTGGAGCCTCGTGGGTATCGATCCACCACGGTGGGGGAGTGGGCATCGGAAGATCTATCCACGCCGGTCAGGTCAGCGTTGCCGACGGTTCGGCCCTGGCTGGGGAGAAATTGCTACGTGTCCTCACCAACGACCCCGGGATGGGCGTCATCCGACACGTCGATGCGGGGTACCAGGAGGCGGTCGAGGTCGCTCGGAACACTGGCGTGCGTATTCCCATGAGCGAGCAATGACATGACCGCGAGCCTGCTGCTCGACAACATCGGGGAGTTGGTGACCAACGATCCCGGCATGCCCGATCCGCTGGGCTTACGCCAGGACGTCGCCGTGATCATCGACGGCGATGAAGTGGCGTGGATCGGAGCCGGCGGACAGGCTCCAGCAGTCGACGCCCGGATCGATTGCGCCGGTGCTGCTGTGCTTCCCGGTTTCGTGGACAGCCACTCACATTTGGTATTCGCCGGCGACCGATCCCAGGAGTTCGCCGCGCGGATGGCCGGGCGACCCTACGCGGCCGGCGGCATCAACACCACCGTGCAGGCCACGCGATCCGCCGATGACCAGACGCTGCACGCCAATGTCAGTCGCCTGGCCGACCAACTGCGGCGCAGCGGAATCACGACGTTCGAGATCAAGTCCGGCTACGGGTTGACCGTGGATGATGAGGCGAGGGCGGTGCGCCTCGCGAGTGCTTTCACTGACGAGGTGACGCTGCTCGGAGCGCATGTTGTCCCGCCGGAGTTCAGCGGGGACCGCCGGGGATACCTCGACCTGGTCAACGGGCCGATGCTCGACGCGTGTGCACCCACGGCCAAGTGGGTCGACGTCTTCTGTGACCGGGGTGCTTTCGATGCTGACGAGTCCCGGGAGGTGCTGGCCGCCGGTATTCGGCACGGCCTCGTGCCGCGCGTGCACGCCAACCAGTTGCAGCATGGACCCGGAGTCGCAGTCGCGGTCGCGGCGGCGGCGGCGTCGGCGGACCATTGCACATATCTCACCGATGCCGACATCGCGGCGCTGTCCGACAGTGCCACGGTCGCGACGCTGCTGCCGGGCGCCGAGTTCTCCACCCGGTCGCCGTACCCGGATGCCCGACGCCTGCTTGATGCCGGGGTGACGATCGCTCTGGCCACCGACTGCAACCCGGGTACCAGCTACACGACGTCGATGCCTTTCTGCATCGCACTCGCCGTCCGGGAGATGCACATGACGGTGTCAGAGGCGGTGGTGGCAGCGACCCTCGGAGGAGCCGCGGCCCTGCGCCGATCGGATGTCGGACGGATCGTCGTCGGGGGACCGGCCGACCTGGTCCTGCTGGATGCGCCTTCGCACATCCATCTCGCGTACCGGCCGGGCGTGGACCTGGTGCGACAGGTCTGGCGGCGAGGCCGCTCATGACCGACGATCCCCGGTGGCCGCGCGCCTCGGAATGGCTCGTTTGCGCCACTGCGCCCGCGAGCGTGCCCGACCTGGGACTGCTGGGCGTTCCAGCACATCTCACATCGATCTCGCCAACCAGCGCCCATCTCACTCCGGCCGCCGTGCGCGGCGCGTTGGCGCGCTACTCAACCTGGGTGGAATCCGCAGGTGCCGACCTTCGGGACCTGCGTGCAGTCGACCTCGGGGACGTCGCCGATCCCGACGGTGAGGCCGGTGAGATGCGCACCAGCGGGGTTCTAGCGCAATGGCGCGGCCGCTTGCTGGTGGCGCTCGGTGGCGACAACTCGATCACGTACGCCGTGGCACGAGCGATGTCTGCGACCGGCATGGTGACTCTAGACGCCCATCACGATGTGCGCGATGGAATGTCGAACGGATCGCCGGTGGCCCGCCTGGTCGAGTCCGGGATGGATGGGCGGGCCATTGTGCAGATCGGGATCTCGGATTTCGCCAACTCCCGCGAGTACGCCGCCCGGGCGCGCGACTACGGGATCACCATCATCGGCCGTGACGAGGTCGCGGGTAGAGGCATGGTGTCGGTGATGGAACAGGCTCTGCAGATCGCGGGCCGAGGAGAAGGGCCCCGGGTGCACGTCGACCTGGACGTGGACGTGTGCGATCGGGCGGTGGCGCCCGCATGTCCCGCGTCGGTGCCAGGGGGTCTGAGCGCCTATGAACTGCGGCAGGCTGCGCGTGCGGCCGGTGCGGACCGGCGCGTGGTCAGCATCGACCTGGCTGAGGTGGACGTAACGGCTGACACTGCGGACCAGCGAACAGTGCGACTAATGGCTCTGTGCGTGCTCGAGGCTGCAGCGGGCTTGTTGTTGCGTGACTGAGGATTCGGTGTTCTTCTGCGGTTCGCCTTTTGCAGGAGGGATCACTGCGGTTCTCCTCAAGATGCTGCAGGCCTGACTGAGGGTGCAAATGGGCTATCCGGCGGTTCCTGCGCCACTCGTCGGCGCGGAACCACCGGCGACCAGGCGCTCACGCCGGACCGCTCGGTTGACCGGCGCGGGTTGAGTGGAGGCCACGAAGCGACGCAGGTGCCGGGCGAACCGCGCGGGCTCGTCCATGTGCGGGAAGTGCCGCGACTGTTCGAAGATCTCCAGTTCGCTGCCCCGGATGGCAGCGTGTGCATCGTGGGCGTGTGCCACCGGGATCACCGTGTCGAGCTGGCCCCAGATGATGAGCGTTGGCATACCTTCGGACAGGTACAGCCGATCATGTGCGCTGACTCGCTGCCCACCTGGCTCCACAACACTGCGCAGGGTGTGGACGAAGGCGGCGCGAGCTGTCGTCTCCGAGAGCGACGCATATCCCCGGACCACCTCGGCCACCGACGGCCGGGGTCGCATCGGCAACCGGCCCAGCACCCGGCCCACCGCCGCGCCGGCATCGCGCACCTTGGTGCTCGCGATGATCGGCAGCACGAATTCGGCCCCCGGCAGGGTGGCAGCCCGCAGAGCGACGCTCACCTCCCGGCCGAGACCGCCGCTGTCGACCAGCACGATCCGCTCGCAGTACTCCGGGTACTGGTAGGAGAACTGCATCGCCACCCCGCCACCGAGTGAGTGGCCCACGACCGTGACACGTTCCACGCCGAGGTGCTCGAGAAGGTCACGCAAGATACTGGCCAGTGCCCCCAGCGAATAGTCCGCGCGAGGCTTGTCCGACTCCCCGTGGCCGAGCAGGTCCGGGGCGATCACGTGGGCATCCGAGGCAAGTTCCGGCAGGACCGGATCCCAGGTGGCACTGCTGCTGGTGATGCCGTGGATCAGCAGAATCACGGGCTCGCGGTCTTCACCGGCCTCGCGGTAGCTGATCCGGTGGCCGTGCAGGGTGACTTCGCCGCTTCGCATATGGTGTCCTTCGTCTCTTCTCAAGGACACCACGACCGGTCGGCTCGCGTGTGGACGCCCCGAGCGTTTCGGTGGTTCGGCCCTGCGCCTGCGTTGCCGGACGTTCGAACGAATGACGCCCGGGACCCATCACCGTAACTGCTTGGCGAAGAAGTGGGTGGCGTCGGCGTTGTCGTTGTAGCGCTCGATCGGGGTGTACCCGTGGGTGCGATACAGGCTTATGGCCGGGGTGAGAGCGCCGTTGGTGTCGAGCACGACGCGCGCGTATCCGAGTTCAGTCGCCCGTGCTTCCACCTCAGCCAGCAGAGTCGCCCCCACCCCGCGGCCCCGGACAGCGGGGGAGACCCACATCCGCTTGATCTCTGCTTCGACATCATTGCGCCGGCGCAGTCCGATGCACGCAACGGCTTCTTCGTCGAACAGCCCGAGCAGGAACACCCCGGTCGGTGCTCGGTACTCGGCGACGTCACGTACACCTGCTTGCAGATCCAACTGCGTGAGACCGGCGGTCTGCGTGACGTCGCGGATGTACTCCGCCAGGGCCCACTGCGCGCGGTTGCTGCTGGGGTCCTCGACCACGAACTTCAGCGTGCTGGCCACGCCGGGAGTCTATGTCGCGCACGTTGATCTGTGAGCAGCCTGCGGGCGTATGGGTGGCCGCGATTGGCCATTACCGCGCCGCCGACTCGGGCGTGTGGATTGAGGTCCAGGCGTACATGTGCGATAGCGGTTGGAGTCAGGTACGGGGGTTGGAAACGCGCACAGGCGTGAGGGGAATTCCGCCCGCCGATCTCCAACGTCCGTACCGATCTCCAACGCGTTTACCCAACTCTCACGCCTGCGCGACCAGGCCGCCGATTCGTCTGAAAGACCGGGCCAGGTTCAGTGCGTTGGCGACATCGGACATACCGGTCAGGAAACGGCTAATCTGCTGAACTGAATCGGGCTTGGTCTGCAGGACCGCGTATTTGCTTTGCGGTTCCGGCACAAGTGCTATTCCGCATGCGCCAACCGAAGCCTGAACGGCACTAACGCAAAGGAATCCGTCGTCGAATGCGCGAGAAGGTGACCGATTCGCACATTCGGACCTGCGAAGAGGATGCCGAAAGTGTGCACTTCTTGCTACCGTCAGATATTCCATCACGAGAAGCAGGCAGGACCCACATGACCGACACCGAACTCACCGACGCCACCCGTGCATGGCCGGACCACGATCCGGCGACCAAGCGCACCGTCCCCGAATCATCCGTTCCGGTCGACCAGGACCGGGTCGAGAAACTCATGGCCCAGGAGTGGGAGCGGTTCTCCTCCAGCACGACTGGGTCGTCGGCTCATCACGCGCGCGCGCTTGGCACGCTGCCGCTTGGTGTCACTTCCTCGTTCCAGTACTGGGAACCGCACCCCATCGCCATCGAGTCGGCCAAGGGCGCCTGGCTCACCGATGTCGACGGCCGCCAACTGCTCGACCTGTCGATGGGCTTCGGCGCCATGCTCGTTGGCCATCTGCATCCGCTGGTCGTCGAGTACGTGACCAAGGCCCTGGAAAGCGGGACCCTGTTCGTCACGCCGTCCCCGAGCGCCACGTCGGTGGCCGAACTCTTCCAGAAGCGGTTCAACCTGGAGCAACTGCGCTTCGCCAACTCCGGTACCGAGGCGACGATGTACGCCGTCAAGGCCGCTCGAGTCTTCACCGGCCGCCGGGGGATCATCAAGATCGAGGGTGGCTACCACGGTGGCTACGACGCGCTGTCGGTATCGGTCAAGCCAGAGGTTGCCGAGGCCGGTCCCGAGGAATCGCCGATTCCCGTCGTGCCGTTCGAGGCCGAGGCCGGCATCGTGCACGTGGTTCCTTACAACGACTTGGATCGCCTCGAAGCGATCTTCGCCGAACACGGTGATGAGATCTCGGCAGTTGTGATGGAGCCGGTCCTGGAGAACATCTCGATCGTCCTGCCCGACGCCGGATACCTGCAGGGCGTGCGTGAGACGTGCGACCGACACGGCGCGCTGCTCGTGTTCGACGAGGTCAAGACGGGTCTGACGGCGGGCTACGCGGGGGCCTCCCGACGGCTGGGAGTTACAGCGGACCTCATCACCCTGGCCAAGAGCATTGGCGGCGGGCTGCCCCTGGCAGCCTTCGGCGGCCGGGCCGACATCATGGCGACCATCAGCGATGGCCGCATGTGGCACTTCGGCACGTACAACGGCAACCCACTGGTGATGGCCGCCGCTGCTGCGGTCGACGAGATCTGCACCGAGGAAGCCCTCGACCACGCAGAAGAGATCAACAATGGCGCCCTGGACGCCCTCGACGAGGTCATCGCTCGCTACGAACTGCCGGCCCACACTGTCGGGTTCGGCGTCAAGGGCGCGGTCACTTGGGCGACGGCTCCCGTGCGCAACTACCGCGACTACAAGCGCACCGACTTCGGTACGGCCGAACTGAGCTGGCTTTGGGGAGTCAACCGCGGCATCCTCACTCCGCCCGGGCTCGACGAGCAGTGGCTGGTGTCCGTCGCGCACACGCAGGACGACATGGGCTTGCTGGTGCAGGAGTTCGAAGAACTGGCGCAGGCGCTCAGGGCCTGATCAGGAGACACTCCCACGTCCATGCCCGTGTGCGCTGCGAGATTGCGCAGCGCACACGGGCATGGGTGGGCCTCCGCATAGAGAATCAGGTCCGATCTACAAGCGGCGGTGACACACACGGCCAACGGGCCATTACGCGGCCCTTCGGA
>ERZ795053.3020-NODE-3020-length-19683-cov-7.058080_pt1 | contig 19683 bp, 16 predicted proteins | sample MGYA00375137_ERZ795053 | MGnify/ENA primary metagenome ERZ795053 (study PRJEB30182, sample SAMN05720284) | activated sludge metagenome | isolation source: Anaerobic digester | place: Hong Kong | collected 2014-12-17 ...
CGCCGGATTGATCGGGCTCTCACAACTCTGTTGCGGCGCGCTTCTCGTTGTGGTCGACACGGCACGACGCAACGGGTCGCATCGGCTCGCCGACCCAATCCGCCCATCTCGCAGGTAAAGCGTCGAACCGTCAAGTGACCGCGGCCCGTTTGGCCCCGGCCCCAGGTTGGCGATCGGTCAGCCCTTGAGCGGCAGGGCGATGCGGTCGAGCCCGTCCATGGTCGCATCGTCGGGCCCGACGGTGGGGCCGGCGCAGATGCCGATCCGGTTGCGGCCGGTGCGCTTGGCGTCGTAGAGCGCCTGGTCGGCCCGCGCCATCAGCGCCTCGAGGGCGGCGACCGGCCCCTTGGCCGAGGCGATGCCGACGCTCACCCGGAATGGCGGCCTGCCGCAGTCCTCGCGCACCGCCCGGCGAATCCGCTCTGCCGCCACCCGCCCGGCCTTGGGATCGGTGAGCGGCATGAGCAGGACGAACTCGTCGCCGCCGAAACGGGCGGCGAGATCCGTGGCGCGCAGGTTGGCGCGCAGCACGGCTGCCAGCACGACCAGCGCCCGATCACCGGCGGCATGGCCGAACCGGTCGTTGAGATGCTTGAAACGATCGACATCGACGACCGCGAAGGTGACCCACTGGTCGTAGCGCTGCGCGATGGCCATGGCCTCGCGGGCGCGCTCGACGAAATGGCGCCGGTTGCTGAGCCCCGTCAGGTCGTCCGTGGTGGCCAGCCGCCGGAGCTGCTGCTCGGCGACCATCCGCCGGTCGATCTCGACGAGCAGCCGCGCGCGCGCCCGCCCCAGATGCTCGACCAGGCGCAACGCCACCGCCAGGCCGGGCCCGGCGAGCAGCACCGTGACCGCCGCCACCACCAGGAGGTCCAGCGACAGAGCTACCGGCGGGACACCGAGCAGCGACTTGAGCGCCACGGTCATCACCGCCGCCGCAATCGTGAACGTCAGGGTGCAGAGGAGCGTCGCCCGCTGCCAACCGAGGCGTTCGACCAGACCGAACAGCGCCGCCATGAGCCTGCCGAGCGGCTCGCCCGCATCCATGCGCTGAACGCGCGGCACCGGAACGGCAACGTCGCGCCCGCGATCTGCCATCATGGGTCCCTCGTCTCCGTCCCGCGCCGCCACGGGCGATCAGGCCACCCCGGCCCCAGGTCGCCCTGACAACTATTGCGCGGGAGTTTGACGCATCACGCGCAAAGCCGCAATCCACATCGCGCAGATTTGAAGCCGGCGCGCGCTGTCGGCCAGGCGACGAAGAGCGCTGCTAGCGGCTCTTGCGACGATACCGCCAGATCGCCGCGGGCGGGACGTTCCAGAGCACGTAGCGGGCGAGCTCGGCCTCGAGGCCGAGCTCGTCCACCGGCACCGGCGGCACCGGCGAATAGGTGTACTGGAGCATGAAATGCCCCGCCGGCATCACCGTGAAGGCCTGGTCGACGATCGCCTTCTTGAAGGCCGGCGGCATGCCCACCATCGGCAGGCCCGAGATCACCGTCGAGATCCGCTGGATGTCGAGGCGTGCCGTGATCTCGGCGAGCCGGGTGGCATCCCCCTGGATGACGTTGACCTCGGGGTAGCGGCCAGCGAGATACTGGTGGAGATTGGTCTCGAGCTCGACGACCACGATGTTCGCCGGCGGGATGCCACGCTCGAGGAGGCCCTGGGTGATCGCCCCCGTGCCACCGCCGAGCTCGACCACATGATCGCCCGGCTGCCAGGCGGCCGCCCCGGCGAGGGCTCGCGCCAGCACCCGCGAGGACGGGATGATCGATCCCATCGACTTCGGCGAGCGCAACCAGTGCCGGAAAAAGACCTCGTTCTCGGTGACCGAGTTCGGCTGCGACATTTCAGTTCCTTCTTCCCGCACGCTGCGGGGGCAATTTCCCAGACACCGTCGCGAGCTGCGAATGGCTGGCGCCAGCGGTTCCCCATGCGATCAGCGGTCGTGGACCACGACGTGGACGTGTAGGTAGGCAAACTGTCAAGCGGCGGCAAGCACGACGTTCCGCAGCAGCTTGCCGGCGCTGTTGACCACGACGCTGAGCATGGCGAGATCGGGATCCCGGGCCGAGTCGATCTCGGCCAACAGCTCCCGGTAGCGGCCGAGCCCGTCGAGGGTGGCGTCGAGCCAGGCCGCGATCCGGCTTGCTGCCGCCTCCGGCGTCTCGGCGCGGATGCCGGAATGCCAGGCCGCCAGGGTGAGGGCGCGCAGCGCCATCGAGAGCTCGTCCTCGAGCCCGCTCAGGGCCATGCGATCCCAGCGGGTGCGGATGGGCGCCTGCCGCATGCGCTGGCGCAGGCGCGACAGGCTAAGGCCTTCATCGAGGGCGAAATACAGTCGGGCGACCGGCAGGGGATCATCGACCACCCCCCCCGCCACCGGCGCATCGCCGGCCGGGTCGCCGTTCTCGACACCCGGCCCGGTGGCCGAGCCGGCGAGCTCACGGGTCACCGTGACGATGTCGCAGCCGGCCAGCAGATAGGGCAGGGCAGCGACAGTGCGGGCGAGCTCCGGCGCCACCCCGGCCTCGACATGCAGCGCTATCGTCGAGGCGAGCTCACCCGACTGGCTCGCCGCGAGCGTGCTCTCCAGGGCACCCGCCAGCGTCGCGATCGGCGCGGCGAATGTGGCGACGGTGTTGCCGATCCGCATCGGCCGCGGCGTATGGGCGAGGAACCAGCGCGTGCCGCGCACCAGGGTCTCGCGCGCCTCGCCGAGCATCTCGATCTGCAGCGCGGCCGGCACCTCCCTGGGCAGGTCCTCGATCGCCGCCCAGAGCGGCAGGAGCGCGAAGGCGTCCCGGGTGATGACGTAGCCGAGGCAGATATCCGCGAGGCTGGCGCCGGTCTCGTCCTCGAGCTCGGTGCAGAAGACGTCGAGGCCGCGATTGACGAGGCTGTTGGCGAGCCAGGTGGCGATGATCTCGCGCCTGAGGCGGTGCTCGGCGATCGGCCCGGCGAAGCCGCGCCGCAGCGGCCGCGGGAAGTACTTGGCGAGGTCGCCGGCGAAATAGGGCCGGTCCGGCAGCTCGGTCGCCAGGAGATCGGTGAACAGCGTCATCTTGGCGTACGCCAGGAGCACCGCCGATTCCGGCCGGGTCAGGCCGCGCCCGGCCCGGCGCCGCTCGGCCAGCTCGGCGTCGTCCGGCAGGAACTCGATCGCCCGGTCGAGCCGGCCGGCCCGCTCCAGCTTGCGCATCAGCCGGGCCTGCGGCTCGGCGAAGTCGGCGGCGCGCGCCTCGGTCAGGCTCAGGGCCAGGTTCTGCAGCGTGTTGTCGCGCAGGCAGAGTGCCGCCACCTCGTCGGTCATCCGGGCGAGCAGCGCATCGCGCTGCTTCATGGTCAGATCGCCGGCGGCCACGACCTCGCCCAGCAGGATCTTGATGTTGACCTCGTGGTCGGAGCAGTCGACGCCGGCGGAGTTGTCGATGAAGTCCGTGTTGAGCCGCACCCCGCTCGAGGCTGCCTCGATGCGGCCCTTCTGGGTCATGCCGAGATTGCCGCCCTCGACCAGCACCTTGCAGCGCAGCTCCCGGCCGTCGATCCGCAGGCCGTCATTGGCGCGGTCCTGGGCGTCGTGGTGCGACTCGCTGCTCGCCTTGACATAGGTGCCGATGCCGCCGTTCCACCAGAGGTCGACCGGGGCCTCGAGGATGGCGCTGATCAGCTCGGTCGGTGCCCAGGTGTCGCGGTCGAGGCCGAGCGCCGCCTGGACCTGTGGCGACACCGTGACCGACTTCGCGCGGCGCGAGACGATCTCGCCGCCGGCGCTCAAGAGGCTCCGGTCGTAGTCGTCCCAGGACGAGCGCGGCAGCGCGAACAAGCGCCGGCGCTCGGCGAAGGAGCTCGCCGGGTCGGGGTCCGGGTCGAGGAAGATGTGGCGGTGGTCGAAGGCGGCGAGCAGGCGGATCCGGTCCGAGAGCAGCATGCCGTTGCCGAACACGTCGCCCGACATGTCGCCGATGCCGATCACCGTGAAGAGGTCGACGGCCGGGTCGAGCCCCATCTCGCGAAAGTGGCGCTTGACCGATTCCCAGGCGCCCCTCGCGGTGATGCCCATGCCCTTGTGGTCGTAGCCGGCCGAGCCGCCGGAGGCGAAGGCGTCGTCGAGCCAGAAGCCGTAATCGCGGCTGACCGCGTTGGCGACGTCGGAGAAGCTGGCCGTGCCCTTGTCGGCGGCGACGACGAGATAGGGGTCGTCGTCGTCGTAGCGGACGACCCGCGGCGGCGGCACCACGGCACCCTTCACCTGGTTGTCGGTGATGTCGAGCAGGCCGGAAAGGAAGAGCTTGTAGCAGCGGATCGCCTCGTCGACGATCACCTGCCGCTCGGTCGTCTCGGGCGGCCGCTTGACGTAGAACCCGCCCTTGGCGCCGACCGGCACGATGACGCCGTTCTTGACCATCTGCGCCTTCATCAGGCCCAGCACCTCGGTGCGGAAATCCTCGCGCCGGTCGGACCAGCGCAGCCCCCCGCGCGCCACCTTGCCGCCGCGCAGATGCACGCCCTCGACGGCCGGGCCGTAGACGAAGATCTCGAAGGCGGGCCGGGGCTTGGGCATCTCCGGCACCCGCGCCGGGTCGAGCTTGAGCGAGAGATAGGCCTTGGGCCCGCCCTCGGCGGTCCGCTGGAAGGCGTTGGTCCGGGTGGTGGCGTGGATGAGACCCAGATAGCGGCGCAGGATCCGGTCCTCGTCGAGGATCGCCACGGCCTCCAGCCCGGTCTTGATGCGCGCCTCGATCTCGACCGTCCGGGCCGCGCGATCGCCGGCGAAATCCGGGTCGAAGCGCACGTTGAAGAGGGCGACGAGGTCCGCGGCCAGAGCCGGGTTCGTCGTGCAGGTGTTCTCGATATAGGCCTGGCTGAAGGGCGTGCCGAGCTGCTGCATGTACTTGCAGTAGGCGCGCAGCACGACGACGGCGGCGGCATCCAGGCCGGCGGCGAGGATCAGGCGATTGAAGCCGTCGTTCTCGACGGCACCCGACCAGATCCGCTCGAACGCCTCCTGGAAGGCGTCGCGCACGGCGTCGACATCGACGACGGCGCCGCTGACCGGCCGCATGCCGAAATCGTGCATCGAGAAGAGCTTGCCCCTGGCGTTGCGCACCGGGTGCGCCTCCTCGTGCAACACCTTGAGGCCCATGTTCTCGAGGATCGGCAGCGCATCGGAGAGATGCAGCGGCAGCTCGCGGCGGACCAGCTTGAAGCGGACCATCTCGGGGCTGTCCTCGAGCCGCCGGTAGAGGGTCATGCCGAGGCGGTCGCCGGCCGCCTGCTCGAGCCGGTCCATCACGAGAATGTCCGGCACGGCGGCGCGCGCGGCATTGCGCTCCTGGTAGCTCGCCGGGAAGGCGCGGCTGAAGGTGCGGTAGAGCCGGTTGCCCTCCTCCTCGCCCTCGGCCTCGATCAGGGCCGCATGCAGGCGGTCGGTCCAGCTCTGCGAGAGCTCCTGGATCTGGCGCTCCAGGGCCTCGACGTCGAGATCGTCCGGCACCCCCTCGGGCGTGCGGACGATCACCATGATGCGGGCGAGGACGGCCTCCGTGACCTGCGCCTGGAACTCGCTGTCGCTGCCGTCGAAGGCCTCGAGCAGGAGGCTCTGCAGCCGCTCGCGCAGCGTCGTGTTGTAGCGCTCGCGCGGGATGTAGAGGAGGCACGAGACGAAGCGGCCGAAGGTGTCCTGGCGGACGAACAGGCGGATCTGCTGGCGGTCCTGCAGATAGAGGATCTGCGAGGTGATCTCGAAGAGCGTGTCCTCGTCGGCCTGGAACAGCTCGTCGCGCGGATAGGTCTCGAGGATGTTGACCAGCGCCTTGCCGGCATGGCCGGCGCGCACATGGCCGGCGCGCTCGACGATGGCGTCGAACTTGCGGCGGAGCAGCGGGATGAAGCGCGGGCTGCGGTTGTAGGCGACCGAGGTGAAGAGGCCGAGGAGGCGATGCTCGCCGATCACCCGGCCGTCCGGGGCGTAGCGCTTGACGCCGATGAAATCGAGATATGTCGCCCGGTGCACCGTGCTCTTGGTGTTGGCCTTGGTGATGGCGATGGCGGGCAAGGGCTCGGTCGCCCGAAGGCGGGCCGCGAGCGGCATCTCCATGAAGCTCTTCGAGGGCGCCCCGTCGTCGTGCGCGCGCAGGATGCCGAGGCCGCTGCCCTTCACCCGGCGCAGCAGGAGCGAGGTGCCCTCGCCTTCCAGCGCATAGGCCGAGTAGCCGAGAAAGGTGAAGTGGTCGTCGGCCAGCCACTCGAGGAACGCCTTGATCTCGGCGAGGTCGTCGGCCGGCAAATGCTGCGCCGCCGGCTCCAGCTCGGCCAGCATGTCGCCCACCCGCTCGCGCATCGACCGCCAGTCCACGACCGTCTTGCGGACGTCGCCGAGGATGCGGACGAGATCGCCCTCGAGCGCTTCGAGCACGTCGGCGTCGCTCTGGCGGTCGATCTCGATATGCATGAAGCTCTCGAGGCGGGCGCTCTCCGGGGCACCCTCGCGGTCGCCGATCCATTCCAGCCGGCCGGCCGCGTCGCGCTCCACCGCGAAGATCGGGTGGATGACGAGGTGCATGCCGAGGCCGTGCCGGCTCAGCTCCATGGCGACGCTGTCGACCAGGAAGGGCATGTCGTCGTTGACGATCTCGACGACCGTATGGCTCGACTGCCAGCCATGCTGGGCGATGCCGGGATTGAAGACCCGCACCTTCAAGGTCCCGGCCGGGCGCTGCCCGGCCTGGCGCAGATGGGCGAGCGCCGCGCCGTAGAGGTCCTGGACCTCACGCGACAGGACGTCGGCCGGGGCCACGTCGCGATAATAGGTGCGGACGAAGGCTGCAGCCTGGGCGGCTTCCTCGCCCGTCAGCTTCGCCTCGATCTCGGCGATCACCGCCAGGATCAGCTCCTGCTTCTGCTCCTCGCCCCGCAGCACCATGTCCACGCCCCCCTGTTCCTTCTGGCATCAAACCACAGCCGGATGCCAAGTAGAAGCGCAGCGGCGTGCATGCGCGGCGCCGGCGACAGCGGCGGGCTCAGCCGGGCCAGCTCTGCTCGCCGCCGTCGACCCTGAGCACCTGGCCCGAGACGAAGGCGCCGAGCGGCCCGGCGAAGAGCTCGACCACGCGGGCCACCTCGTCGACGGTGGCGATCCGCCGCAGCGTGCCCGCCTCGACCAGCCGGCCCTGGTCGACCGCCCGGGTGCCGAGATAGCGGCCGGTCCGCGTGTCGCCCGGGGCCAGCGAGTTGACGGCGATGTCGTGCGGGCGGAGCTGCTGGGCGAGGCAGCGGGTGTAATGCACGACGCCGGCCTTCGCCGTGGCATAGATGGCCCCCTGCTCGCGCCCCTTGAAGGCGGCGATCGAGCTGATGGTCAGGATCCGGCCCCGGTTGCGCGGGATCATCCGCTGCGCCACCGCCCGGCAGACCAGGATGGTCGAGAGGAGGTTGCTGTCGAGGACGGCGCGGACATCCGCCTCCTTGACCCAGACGGCGTCGTTCGGGTCGGGCTTGCCGCCGGCGGCGGCGATGTCGCCCCCGGCATTGTGGACGAGGATGTCGAGCGGACCGAGCCGCTCGGCCACCGTATCCACCACCCGCTCGACGACCGCCCCGTCGGTCAGGTCGCCGAGCACGGCCAGGGTCGGCACGCCGAATCCGGCGGCGATCGCCTCGGCGGTCGCGGTCAGCGTCGTGCCCTCGCCATACTCGGCCGGGCCGTGCTCGCGCCTTCCATGCACGCCGATGGCGCAGCCCAGGGCCGCCAGCCGCTCGGCGAAGGCCCGCCCGAGCCCCCTGCCCGCACCCGTCACCAGCGCCACCTGTCCCTCGAGCAGCCGCTCGGCCATCCCGCCCGTCCTCCGTTCGGTGAAATCGTCCGCACTGCCGCTATGGCAGCCCCGAGCCTGTCGCACCAGCCCCGGATTCGGTGAGCCGTCAGGGTGATTTGATTTGTGCACCGGCCGGTGCGGGCGCAGACTTCGACAAAGCTCGTTCACGATCCGGGAGGACAAGTCATGAAATTCGCCGCCGCGCGCACCGGTCTCCTCGCCCTGGCGCTGCTGTCCGGCACGAGCACGCTGGCGTCCGCCGATGTCGTGCTGAGGCTCGGCAACGACACGGACCCCGCCACCCTCGACCAGCACAAGACCTCGACCGTGGCCGAATCGCGCCTGCTGCGCGACCTTTACGAAGGGCTGGTCGCCGAGGACGCCGCAGGCAAGATCATTCCCGGCAGTGCTCTGAGCTGGGAGATCTCCGACGACGGGCTGACCTACACCTTTCACATGCGCGAGGATGCCAGGTGGTCGAACGGCGACCCGGTGACCGCGGACGACTTCCTGTTCACGTTCCGCCGCATCATGAATCCAGCCACCGCCGCGGGCTACGCCAGCGTGCTCTTTCCGATCCTGAACGCCGAAGCCGTCGCCAAGGGCGAGCGGCAGGCCGGGGATCTCGGCGTCGCGGCACCCGACCCGCAAACGCTGGTGATCACGCTGAACGCGCCCACACCCTACTTCCTCCAGCTCCTCACCCACCAGACCGGCCTGCCGCTGCATCCCGCGACGGTCGAGAGCTTCGGCGACGCGTTCACCAAGCCCGGCAACCTCGTGTCCAACGGCGCCTTCGTGCTCGAGAGCTTCGTGCCGAACGACAAGATCGTCATGAGGAAGAACCCGCAATTCCACGACGCCGCCAACGTGCAGGTCGACGAGGTCCAGTGGATCCCGTTCGAGGACCGCTCGGCCTGCCTCAGGCGCTTCGAGGCCGGTGAGGTGCACACCTGCTCCGACGTGCCCGCCGAGCAGATGAAGTACATGAAGGAGAACCTGCCCGAGGCGCTCAGGATCGCCCCCTATCTCGGCACCTACTACCTGCCGGTGAAGGTCGCCAAGCCCGAGTTCGCCGACCCGCGCGTGCGCCAGGCGATCTCGATGCTGATCGACCGCGACTTCATCGCCGACGAGGTCTGGCAGGGCACGATGCTCCCCGCCTATGCGCTGGTGCCGCCCGGGATCGACAACTATGTCGAGAACCCGCCCGAGCTCGACTACGCCAAGGCCGACCTGCTCGACCGCGAGGACGCGGCGATAGCGCTCCTGCAGGAGGCCGGGGTCGACCCCGCGACCCTCGACATCCAGCTCAGCTACAACTCGTCCGAGAACCACCGCAACACCATGGCGGCGATCTCGGACATGCTCTCCAACGTCGGCATCGAGTCGTCGCTCAACGAGATGGAGGGCACCGGCTACTTCAACTACCTGCGCGAGGGCGGCGACTTCGACATCGTGCGCGCCGGCTGGATCGGCGACTATTCCGACCCGCAGAACTTCCTCTATCTCAACGAGACCGGCGTCTCGTTCAACTATTCCAAGTGGTCGAACGAGGCGTACGATGCCAAGATGCGCGCCGCGTCGCAAGAGACCGATCTCGACGAGCGCGCGAAGCTCCTGGCCGAGGCCGAGGCGATCTATCTCGCCGAGGTCCCGACGATCCCCATCCTGTTCTACTCCTCCAGGGCGCTCGTCTCCGACCAGATCTCCGGCTACGAGGACAACCTGCTCGACCATCACGCGACCCGCTGGCTCAGCCTGAACCAGTGAGCGCCCGTCCGGCGGGCCCGTGCGCGGGCCCGCCGCTCATCGAGCCGGCGGTGGCGCGATGCTGACCTACACCCTGCGCCGACTGGCGAGCGCCGTCCCGACGGTGCTCGTCATCATCACGCTGACGTTCTTCATGATCCGCCTCGCACCCGGCGGGCCGTTCGATCTCGAGCGGCCGCTCGACCCGCTGATCATGGCCAACCTCGAGAAGGCCTACAATCTCGATGCGCCGCTCTGGTCGCAGTACCTGACCTATCTCGGCAACCTGCTGCACGGCGACCTCGGCCCGAGCTTCACCCGCCGCGACTTCTCGGTGAACGAGCTCTTCGCCGTCGGCATGCCGGTCTCGATCCTGCTCGGCGGCCTCGCGCTCGTCACCGCCGTCGTCCTCGGCACCCTGCTCGGCGCATGGGCGGCGCTCCGCCAGAACACCGGCGTCGACTACGCCGTGGTCGGGCTCGCCACCTTCGGCATCACCACGCCCACCTTCGTGGTGGCGCCGCTCCTGAGCCTCACCTTCGGCGTCGTGCTGGGCATCCTGCCCGCGGGCGGCTGGTCGAACGCCAACCCGGCCTACTGGGTCCTGCCCATCGTCACCCTGGCGCTGCCGCAGGTGGCGGTGATCGCGCGGCTGGTGCGCGGCGCCACCATCGAGGCGCTGCGCTCGAACCACGTGCGCACCGCGCGCGCCTACGGCCTGCCGACCCGCATCGTCGTCGGCGTCCACGCGCTGCGCGCGGCGATGCTGCCGGCGGTCAGCTATCTGGGGCCGACCGCGGCCGGGCTCCTGACCGGCTCGGTGGTGGTCGAGACGATCTTCGGTATCCCCGGCATCGGCCGCTACTTCGTCCAGGGCGCTTTGGGCCGCGACTACACGCTGGTGATGGGCATGATCGTGGTGATCGCGCTCTTCATCATCGTCTTCAACCTCCTGGTCGACCTCGCCTACGCCTGGCTCGATCCGCGCGTCCGGTTCGACTGAGCCCATGGCGGTCCAGCCCGACCTCATCGAGGACATCCCGGCGGTCGCGGGCCGCTCGCTCTGGCAGGACGCGTGGGCGCGGCTGCGGCGCAACCGGGCCGCCGTGGCGAGCATGATCGTCCTGGCGGCGCTGTGCCTGGTCGGCATCTTCGGGCCGATGGTCTGGCCGCACCCCTACGACCAGGTCTACCCGAAGTTCGTGCGCGTGCCCGCGAGCCTCGAGGCCTATCCCGGCACCGACAGCATCCTGCCGGGCTTCGAGGGCCTCCTGCAACGCGCCCGGCTCGAGCACGGCGAGCCGGTGCTCGAGGGCGGCGAGGTCAGCGTCGCGGTGGCCGCCGACGAGCCGATCGACCCGCGCATCCTGCGCTACTTCGAGCGCTCCGATCTCTTCAGCAATCCTCGCCTCGAGCTCGCCGACGACGGGCTTTCCGGCACCCTCGCCGTCGACGTCGAGCGGCTGTATTTCTACTTCGGCACCGACGCCATCGGCCGCGATCTGGCGGCACGCATCATGATCGGCGTGCGGATCTCGCTCGCCATCGGCATCCTCGCCTCGATCATGGCGCTCGTGCTCGGCGTCACCTACGGCGCGGTCTCGGGCTATCTCGGCGGCCGCGTCGACAACGTGATGATGCGCGTCGTCGACATTCTCTACTCGCTGCCGTTCATCTTCTTCGTGATCCTGATGGTGGTGTTCTTCGGCCGCTCGCTGATCATCATCTTCATCGCCATCGGCGCCACCGAATGGCTCGACATGGCCCGCATCGTGCGCGGCCAGACCCTCAGCCTCAAGCGGCAGGAGTTCGTCCAGGCCGCCGAGGCGCTCGGCGCCACCAAAACCGGCATCCTCATGCGCCACATCATCCCCAACACGCTCGGGCCCGTCGTGGTGTTCGTCACCCTCCTGGTACCCAAGGCGATCCTGCTCGAATCGCTCCTCTCCTTCCTCGGCCTCGGCGTGCAGGACCCCTTGACCTCGCTCGGCCTCCTGATCTCCGAGGGTGCCGCCAACATGCGCGGTGCCCTCTGGCTGCTGATCTGGCCGGCCCTGACCCTGACGCTGATCCTCTTCGCGCTCAACTTCCTCGGCGACGGCCTGCGCGACAGCCTCGACCCGAAGGATCGCTGAGATGGAGCCCGTCCTCTCTGTCCGCGACCTCCACGTCGAGTTCGAGACCAACGACGGCATGGTGCAGGCGGTCAGGGGCATCGACCTCGACGTCATGCCCAACGAAAGCGTCGCCATCGTCGGCGAATCCGGCTCGGGCAAGAGCCAGACCACCATGGCCATCATGGGGCTGCTCGCCTCGAACGGCCGTGCGATGGGCTCGGCCAGGTACCGCGGCACCGAGATGCTCGGCTTGCGCGAGAGCGAGATCAACAGGATCCGCGGCGACAAGATCACCATGATCTTCCAGGAGCCGATGACCTCGCTCGATCCGCTCTACCGCATCGGCGCCCAGCTCGCCGAGCCGCTGCGCTTCCACCGCGGCCTCACCCGGTCCCAGGCCCGCCCGCGCATCATCGAGCTGCTTCGCCTGGTCGGCATCCCCGAGCCCGAGCGCCGCATCGACGCCTACCCGCACGAGCTCTCCGGCGGCCAGCGCCAGCGCGTCATGATCGCCATGGCGCTCGCCTGCGACCCCGACGTGCTGATCGCCGACGAGCCGACCACCGCCCTCGACGTCACCGTGCAGGCGCAGATCCTCGAGCTGCTCGCCGGGCTGCAGGCCAGGCTCGGCATGGCGATCGTCTTCATCACCCACGACCTCGGCATCGTCCAGCGCTTCGCCGACCGGGTCTACGTGATGCGCGCCGGCGAGGTGGTCGAGACCGGCGAGACCGCCCGGCTCTTCGCCCGGCCATCGCATCCCTACACGAAGATGCTGCTCGCCGCCGAGCCCGAGGGCACCAAGGCGCCGCCGCCGGCCGAGGCACCCGACCTGATGACCGGCCAGGACGTGCGCGTCGTCTTCCGCTCGGGCGGCGGCTGGTTCTCGAAGGCCCACGAGCTGCGCGCCGTCGACGGTGTCAGCGTGCGGCTGCGCCAGGGCCAGACCATCGGCATCGTCGGCGAGTCGGGCTCCGGCAAGTCGACGCTCGGCCGCGCCCTGCTGCGCCTCCTGCCGAGCCAGGGCAGGATCGAGTATCTCGGCCGTCCGCTCGACCCCGACCCCGCCACCATGCGGCCGATGCGCCGCGAGCTGCAGCTCGTCTTCCAGGACCCCTTCGGCTCGCTCAGCCCGCGCATGACCGTCGGCCGGATCATCACCGAGGGCCTGCTCATCCACGAGCCCGGCCTCGCGGCGCGCGAGCGCGACCGGCGCGCCGGCGAGGCGCTGACCGAGGTCGGGCTCGACCCCGCCATGCGCAACCGCTACCCGCACGAGTTCTCCGGCGGCCAGCGCCAGCGCATCGCCATCGCCCGGGCCATGATCCTCAAGCCCCGGGTGATCGTCCTCGACGAGCCGACCAGCGCCCTCGACCGCTCGGTGCAGAAGCAGATCGTCGACCTCCTGCGCGACCTGCAGGCGGCGCACGGGCTCTCCTACCTCTTCATCAGCCACGACCTCGCGGTGGTGCGCGCGGTGGCGGACTACATCATCGTGATGAAGGGTGGCCGGATCGTCGAGGAGGGCCCGACGGCGGCGATCTTCGACCATCCGGAGATGGACTACACCCGCACGCTGATGGCCGCGGCGCTCGACTCGAGCCGGTTCCGCGAGTCCGCCGTCGACGGCTGATGCCGAAAGAGCCCTGCCGCCAGCGGTCTCAGAGCCCCTCGGCGGCCTCGCGCACCATGCGGTACTGGACCCGCATCAGGGACAGGCGGCGGTAGAAGTTGAGCAGGTCGCGGGCCGGGTCGGTCATGCGCTGGTAGCCCGAGGCGAAGGCGACGATGGTGCCGACCGTGGTCGAGCCTTCGAGCACCAGCCAGCCGCCGATGGCGAGGATGCTGAGCGGCCCCAGATGGCCGAGCAGGTTGTTGAACGACTTGAGCGCGAACTTGACGACGGCGAAGCGGATCCTGAGGCCGTAGATGGTCTCGACCAGCCGATCGAGCCTGGTCTCGGCGGCCTCGCTCCGGTCGTCGTCGAGCGCCGCGTCGCCGAGCTCGCGCGTGGCCTCGGTCTTGCGCCCGGCGAGCCGGTCGAGCCGCGGCTGCATCAGAGCCACGGCGACGATCGAGGGCACGAAGAGGCCGAGCGCGACGATGGCGACCGCCGGGTCGACGGCCAGCATGTAGCCGGCGACGCTGACGACGATGCCGGCCTGCAGCAGCGGGAAGGCGACGGCCTCGCCGACGAAGCCGCCGAGCTTCTCCGCCTCGGCGACGAGGATCGACTGGGCCGTGCCGTCGGCGAGCCCGTCGCCATCCTCGATGATGCGCCGGCGCAGCCGCCGGGTGATGCCCTGCGCCACGCGCTCCTGGTAGATGTTGCGAACCAGCTTCAGCCCGGCCTGGAGCAGCACGGCAGCGAGGTAGAGGCCGGCGAGGATCAGCAGCAGCCGGGGGTTGCGGCCGCCGATGGCATCGTCGATCAGCCGTCGCTGCAGGTCGATCGGCGCCAGGGTCAGGGGGAAGATGGCGAGCGTCAGCAGCACGAGCGGCACCTGCTGGCGCCGGCTCGCGGCCATCACATAGGCATAGAGGCCGCGCGGCAGCTCCGCCAGCGGCCGGCCGCCGACGGCCGGCAGCAAGGCCCGCAAGGGCGCCGTTCCCGACCCGCCCGCGGTCACCTGTCGCTTTCGCCGTCGAGCACCATCAGCCGACCGATAGACGGTCGGCGCCCTTCACGCCAGCGGCACGCCAAAGCCGGTTCGGCACCTGCCGGCCCGGCTCAGCCCCCGCTGCCCACGCTGAAGCTGGGAATGGTCGGCATCGTGGGCATGGTGGGCATGGCCGGCATGGCCGCCCGGCTGGAGAAGCCGTCGAGGGCCGACAAGGGCGTCAACGACACCGTCGTGGTCGGGGCGGTCACCGGCGGGCCGGCGGGCGCGGCCGTGGGCGCCGTCGTCGGGGCAAAGGTGAAGGTCCGGCCCGTCAACCCGCCGGTGGCGAACCCGCCGGTCCTGGTCGTGACGACGGGCGCCCCGTTGCCGTCGGAGCTGCTGGTGATCGTCTGCGAGGCGAAAGCGCCGGCCGTGCCGGGGCCCGTGCCGCTGATGACCGCGATCGTGCCGCCGCCGCCACTGGACGTGACCGTGCGGCTGTCCTCCAGGGTGGCAACCGTCGTGCCGCCGGCCGGCTTCGGCTGGGCGGTGGCGGCCGCCCCCTCGCCGACGAGCGTCTCCAGCTCATGCCTGGCGGCCTCGACAGTCGCATGGCCGTCGACCACGTCGCCGCCGCTCGGCCGTGCCTCCTGGAGGGCACGGACCGCAGCCGTGCTCGCGGTGATCCAGTCGAGCTGCGCCGCGTCGAGACGGGTCGGCTCGGCAGCGCCCGCGACATTGGTGAAGGTGAACGCGGCTGCTGCGAGCAGGATGATGCGCATGATCGTTTCCCTTCCCCCCTCTCGGTCGAAGGCTACAATTGAAGCCCGAACGCTCTCGCTGACAAGGTGAAAAACGACTAACCATGCCAGGGCTGCACCCGGCTATTGTCGCCTGGCAGAGCAGGTGACCGGCAGCCCAATCAGCGATGGAGACCCGACCTTGAGCCCGGACGTGCTGATCGCCCCCTCGATCCTCTCCGCCGACTTCGCCCGGCTCGGCGCCGAGGTGGCGGCGGTCGACCGCGCCGGCGCGGACTGGATCCATCTCGACGTCATGGACGGGCACTACGTCCCCAACATCACCTTCGGCCCCGCCATCGTCCGGGCGATCCGCAAGAGCTCGGCGAAGCTCTTCGACTGCCATTTGATGATCGAGCCGGCCGACCCCTTCATCGCCGCCTTCGCCGAGGCGGGCGCCGATCTCGTCACCGTCCACGCCGAGGCCACCACCCACCTCGACCGCTCGCTGCAGCTCATCAAGAGCCTCGGCAAGCAGGCCGGCGTCGCCCTCAACCCCGCCACCCCGGCCACGGCCATCGAGCACGTGCTCGACCGGCTCGACCTCGTCCTGGTGATGACCGTCAACCCCGGCTTCGGCGGCCAGGCCTTCATCCCGGCCATGCTCGAGAAGATCCGAAGGGTCAGGGCGCTCACCGCCGGCCGCGGCATCCGCATCGAGGTCGATGGCGGCATCAACGCCGAGACGGCGCCAGAGGTCATCGCCGCCGGCGCCGACGTGCTGGTGGCGGGCTCCGCGATCTTCGGCCAGCCGGACCACGCGGCCGCGATCGCCGCGCTCAGGCCCACCGCCGTCGCCTGACCCTTGGTCAGCCGCAGAAGGGCAGGCTCTGCAGCATCAGGATGAGGCTCGCGTCGCCGTAGCCCCGCCAGGCGAGCGCCAGGGCGACGACGCCGGCGAGGCCGAGGAGCCAGAGGCCGGCCCGGCGGGCGCGCTCCGTCATGCGCCGGCTCGCGCGGCCTCGGCTGTCACCGGGCGCTCGCGGATCGGCAGGTTGAGCAAGGCCGCGATGAGGCTCAGGGCGATCGCCATGCCCCAGGCGAGGTCGTAGGAGCCGAGCCGGTCATAGGCGACACCGCCCAGCCAGCCGCCGAGGAAGGCGCCGACCTGGTGGCTGAGGAAGACCACGCCACCCAGCATCGACATGTTGCGCGCCCCGAACATGGCGACGACGACGCCGTTGGTGAGCGGCACGGTCGAGAGCCAGAAAAGGCCCATGAGCACGCCGAAGAGGATGGCCGAGCCCGCGGTGATCGGCAGGTAGACGAAGAGCGCTATGGCGGCGGCGCGGCCGAGATAGACCCAGGCGAGCAGGCCGGGCTTGGCGAAGCGGCCGCCGAGCCAGCCGGCCGCCAGCGTGCCCACCACGTTGACGAGCCCGATGAGCGCCAGCACGGTGGCGGCGACGGAAGCGTCGATGCCCCGATCGCCGAGGAAGGCCGGCAGGTGGGTGGCGATGAAGGTCACCTGGAACCCGCAGACGCCGAAGCCGAGGGCCAGCAGCCAGAAGCCGCGATGCGCCATGGCGGTCCGGAAGGCGGCGCCGGCCGAGGGGCCGGGCGCCTGGCCGGCATTGCCGCGGTCGGCGCCGAGCATCGCGGCGAGCGGCAGCATGAGGGCGGAAAGCGCCGCGAGGGCCAGCAGGGCCGCGGCCCAGCCCAGGCCGTCGAGCAGGCCCAGCGCCAGGGGCAGCATCACGAACTGGCCGGCCGAGCCGACCGCCATGGTGAGGCCGAAGGCCATGCTGCGCCGCTCCGGCGGCAGCGCCCGGCTGACCGCGCCGAAGACGATCGGGAAGGTCGTGCCGGCGAGCCCGAGCCCGACCAGGAGCCCGGCGGCGACGAGGAAGGCCGGCGCACCCAAGGGCTGCGCCATGAGCGCCACGCCCAGCACGTAGAGGACCGCACCGGTGAGGATCACCCGCCGCGCCCCGAGCCGGTCGGCGGCCATGCCGGCAAAGGGCTGCGCGAGGCCCCAGACGAGGTTCTGCGCCGCCATGGCGAAGCCGAACACCTCCCTGCCCCAGCCATTGGCCATCGAGACCGGCTGCAGGAAGAGGCCGAAGGTGAACCGGATGCCGAGCGACAGGGCGACGATGACAGCACCGCAGACGAGGAGCGCCGCGACCGAGTCCCTGGCGCTGCCCCGGGTCATGACCGGAGCCCTCCCGAAGCCGGCGCCCGCAGGCGTCGCAGCGCGCGGCCGAACGCCTCGAGCTCGGAGATGGTCCGCTGCCCGAGCCCCGAGGGTCTCAGCGCCGCGTCGTGATTCCCGGTCGGCGACCGGGCGGCGCGGCGGGCATTGGTGCAATGGCGGGCGTTCTCGGGCATGGCGCCGGTATAGACCCGCATCCTGCCCGGCCTGCAAGAGCGACGGCGGCGCCCCGCGGCCCCGGATTGGCTCCTAGAACCTGTACCCCAGGTTGAGCGCGAAGAAGAGCGCCCGGTTCTCCTTGTAGCTGCCGCCGAAGAGGTCGGCGTCGATGTCGGCGTCGCCGAGATCGGCGTAGACCAGCGAGCCGCCGACGGTGACGCGTTCCGAGACCGCGTACTGCGCCCCCACCGAGTAGCGGTACTGGCGGTCGACCGGCAGGTCCGCGCGCCGGTTCCTGTCGGAGACCGGGCTCGTGTCGTAGCCGAATCCGGCCTGGAGCAGGAGGTCGTCCACGGGCCTGTAGTGCACGCCGAGCGAGAACCCGTATGTATCGCGCCAGTTGGCGGGAATCGCGGTCGAGCCGCGATCGGCCGAGACCGGAATGTCGCCGAAGGCGCTCCAGTCCTCCCAGCGCACCGAGCCGAGCAGCGCCACGCTGTCGCTCAGGTCGTGATAGACGCTCGCCTTGACGTATTGCGGGAAGGTGAAGTCGAGCCCGGCGCTGGCCTGCTGCCCGAGCGGGCGGACATCGACGTCGCCGGAGAGGTTCAGCTTCGCCTCCGAGTTGTAGATCACGCCGAATCGCGTGTCGTCGGTCAGCTCGAAAAGGGCGCTGAGGTTGAAGGTGACGTCGGTGTCGTCGGCATCCTCGACCCTGACCCGCGCATTGCCGCCGACCGCCGATGGCCGGATCGTCTCGTTCAGGTTGGCATACCAGAGCGTCGCCCCGACGCCGAGCGACAGCCGGTCCGTCACCGCGTAGGCGACCGACGGGGTGATCCCGGCGACGACCAGCGACACGTCGGTCACCTGGAACCGCCCGACCCAGTCGTCGTCGTACTCCAGTGCTGCACCAGTGATGCCGCCGGCCGAGAGGCCCACCGCCCACCTCTCGTCGAGCTCGAGAACGCCGGCGAGGGTGGCGAGCGGCGCCAGGGTTCCCGCATCGCCGCCGTCATTGCCCTGGATGGCCGACCGATCGGGGTCGAACTTGACCTCGGTCAGCCCGAACCCCGCCCCGACCATGAGCGCACTGCCCTCGAGCCGGGTCATGCCGGCCGGGTTGTGCAGGGCCGTCGACGCATTGTCGGCCCAGGCCTGGGCGCCGGCCGAAGCCGTGCCCATGCTTGGCGTCGCGAACTCCGAGATGTAGAGCCCGCCGGCCTCGGCGGGCCCACCGGCCGCGAGGCCGACGAGGAAGGCCCCGCTGACCCAGGCCCACGACGTCCGCTGCAACATCGGCAAATCCCATCATGCACGTCTCGACGTCCATGGACCGCTCGGGCCCGGCGGCCATCGGCCATCGCCATCAAACTCGACGGTCCCGTCGATTTGACAAGGGAAAAAGCCTGGCCGACCCTTGGGCGAACCCCACGGCGCGGTGTCGCGGCGGCCCTTCGCGATGACGATGGCCCGTCCGGCTCGTGTCCACGATCCACCAGACCGTCGGGAGATCTCCCATGTCACTGGCTCTTCTGCGCCGTTCGCTCCTGGCCTCGGCCCTGGCCGGCCTCCTCGTCGCCCCGCTCCCCGCAGCACTCGTGGCCCCGACCGCCACGGCCCAGGTGCCGCCCGACGTGCTGGTCGTGGGCCAGATCGCCGAGCCCGCGTCGATGGACCCGCATGTGGTCACCGCGGTCAACGACTTCCGCATCCTGGTCAATGTCTATGATGGCCTGGTCCGCTATCGCCCCGGCACGCTGGAGGTCGAGCCGGCGCTCGCCGAGAGCTGGGAGATCAGCGAGGACGGCACGACCTACACCTTCAAGCTCCGCGACGGCGTCACCTTCCACGACGGCACGCCCTTCGACGCCGCGGCGGTGAAGTTCAACTTCGACCGCATGCTCGACGAGAGCCATCCGCAGCATGGCACCGGCCCTTTCCCGCTCTCCTTCTTCTTCAGCGCCATCCAGGAGACCGAGGTGGTCGACCCGCTGACCGTGCGGTTCCACCTGAACGAGCCCTACGCGCCCTTCCTCTCGAACCTCGCCTATCCCACCGGCCTCATCGTCTCGCCGACCGCGGTCGAGACGCACGGACCCGACTACGCCCGCAACCCCGCCGGCACCGGGCCCTTCGCGTTCAGGGTCTGGGAGTCCAACCGGCAGGTGGCGCTCGAGCGCAACGAGGACTACTGGGACGGCGCCCCACCCCTGCGAGGCGTGGTAGATCGGAAGAGCGTCGTGTAGGGAAAGAGTGTGTTCGGTTGTGTAG
>ERZ795053.3023-NODE-3023-length-19667-cov-15.453243_pt1 | contig 19667 bp, 21 predicted proteins | sample MGYA00375137_ERZ795053 | MGnify/ENA primary metagenome ERZ795053 (study PRJEB30182, sample SAMN05720284) | activated sludge metagenome | isolation source: Anaerobic digester | place: Hong Kong | collected 2014-12-17 ...
CAGGGCGACGAGGCCCCGCCCGCGCCGGAAGTGGCGCCCTGAAGCGCATTGCGGTAGTGCCATAGTCGTTTCCCATTGCCGGGGAATTTCGATCCGTGATAAATTGCCCGTGTGGATAGGGGACGGGGGCTGGATTTGCGCGACAAATTCCTGGGCGTTGGGTTCATTTTGGTCATCGCCTTCTCTGCGCTGCCTGCGCAGGCCCAGACCATCACCGTACAGGAAGATCCGAAACTGAACCGGTTCGTTGGCCGGTTTGACGGACAGGTTGATTGTGCCCGCCCTATCGTGACGGTGCGGGTGGAGGGCCGGACGACCCAGGCGGCTTCACCGATTGCGGACCCTGCCGAAGAGCTAATTCAGCTGACATGGAGCAGCTATGACCGGGCCGCATTCCAGCAGGTGTACGATGCCTGCGGGACCAGTCCGGGAATTGTGCGGATACTGACAGAATTTGCTGATGGCGGAAGACTCGAGCACGATGAGTTTCCGGGAGTGGAATGGGCCGATTGGCGGCAGGTTGCCCCCCTGCTGGTTGCGGGCAACTCTTCACTGACTGGCATTATGCCTGTCGTCAGGCGGGACGAAGCCAACGATTTCGTGGCGATTGGAAAGTTCGTCCGGGTTCCGTATGAGAACACCATCGTCTGGAAGAACTATATGCGCGCCCTGGACAAGGGGAAGAACCGGCCGCTCCAACAACAGATCGACATGTTCGAAGACCGCTTCTCGCAGGTTTGCGACGTGAGCATCCTGGACCGTAGTTCAATGCCTCATACCCTCGCGGCGTTGCTGCTGGCGCGGCATTGTTCCGCGGGGCTCCACGAACTTGAGTTGCCCTTGCCGGCGAGTGTCCCCGACCCGGCGATCCGTGCAGCCTATACCAAACACTTCGGCACCCTCATTGCTGCCGCTCTGGCGCCAGCGGAATGGCTGAATGCCATGCCGGAATCGCAGATCGTCGCGCTTGAGGCGTACATGCTTCAGTCCGGGGACAGCCAGCGTTTGGTGCTCGGAAGCCAACTCGACCCCAAGCGGACCGCGGTGAAACCGGAGCTGGCCGAACGGCTTCGCATTTCGCTTTCAGCGGCCGACCGGCAGGCAAAGGCCGACTCTGTCGAAAAGCTCAAGCAGTATCGCGAACAGGAAAAGCGGAAGGAAGCCGAGAAGCGAGCAGCAGACGAGAAAGCACGTGCCGCGCGTCTGGACGAAGTGCGTCCTCTTGCAGACGGTCCGAGCGCCATGGACATGGTCAACGCTATTCGCAACGAACATTTCGCCGTCGGCTATGTCGAGGCGGGATTGCTGGGTGTGATGATATCCGCTCCCACGTTCGGCGGTCAGGCGGCCATGGATGCACAGGAGTTTTCCATCGCCGAGCCGACGTGTTCAGCGCAGGGCGACGGCGCGTTCCAGTGCAGCTACCAGCTGACTCGCAAGTCGCTCACAGCCACCTTCGATGAAAGCGGCGCGATGGCGACGTATGAAAGCATTCAGTCCCTCACCGCCGCGCTGGTTGGAGCGCCGGACGTCAACAATTTCAACCTCATCCGGGTCGATACTTTCCTGGGTTCAGGCGATGACTGGCGGTCGCCAACCTGGGCTATGACCATAAAAGACCGGCTGGAGGCGCAGGGTTGTCATACCGTCTGGACGACTGAACAGACGGAAGTTCAGGATTCGCAAGGAAACACGATCGGCTACCTGCCGAAGAATCGGGCCGGGCTTCGCTGCGACTGACGCCGGTCCCGCCTTGCCTTGCGCCTGCTGACAGGGGAGCACAGGCGTTGAACTTCATTCCGGAATTCTAGCTGCCACGCCCGTCAGTGGGTTGCAGCTTCTTCGGCGTCGAGGCGCGGCGGGTTCTGGCACTTGCTTTCGGCTTGGGGAGGAGGCGGAAGCGGGTCTGGCACCAGGCGAAGCCCACGCCGACATCAAGCAGCGCATCGGATCGCCCGCACGGGCAGGCGAACTCCATCACTTCGAGAACACGATAGGTCTCGCCGGCCACGAGGGGCACGGGTTGTCCGGTCACGTGGTTGGGGGCCGCGTTCACGCACAGGACCAGATCGCCGGGGCCAAGGGCATCGCTCATCGCCTCGATCCATTACCACAAAGGGCGTGGCGAGCCTATGCGGGAGGCAAAGGGATCAGGCGTCCACCCGCGCGTCTTCTTCGTGCCAGCGGATGGCGAGCTGGCCGAGGCCGTCGAGCACGTCTTTCAGTTCCATGCCGCGCGGCGTGAGCGCGTAGTAGACCGAAGGCGGGATGGTGGGCTTGTAGTCCCGGCTCACGAGGCCGTTTTCCTCCAGCATGCGCAGCCGCTCGGTCAGCACCTTCGAGGAAATGCCGGGCATGTTTCCCTTCAGCTCGCCGAAGCGCAGCGTGCCCTGGCTGGCCAGCAGCCACAGGATGTAGGTCGTCCACGGGCCGGACAGGGTCTGCAGCAACGCGTCCATCGGGCAGGACGTGTGGGCATGAGACTTATTCGGATTCTTCGTGGTCATGGGAATGCACCTGTTTCCGGCAAGACGTACCGTCCGGTCCTTTAGTTACTTATAGGAACCTACTTTTTCAAGGGAAGTGTGGTGCCATATCTGCGTCGCCGGCCTGCAGGGGTGGGCCGAACAGGATCAGATCACGCGGAGATAAGCGCCATGACCAAAATCGGAATTGTCTATTACAGCGGCTACGGCCACACGGTGAAACAGGCTGAGGCCGTCGCGGCCGGTGCGGCCTCGGTCGAAGGGGCGGACGTTCAAGTCTTCCGCATCGACCAGGACGGCAACCTGCCGGACGGGACTTTCGAAAAGCTCGCCGAGCTGGACGCCATCATCTATGGCAGCCCGACCTACATGGGCGGACCGGCCTGGCAGTTCAAAAAGTTCGCCGACGCGACCTCCAAGCCCTGGTTCACGCAGGTGTGGAAGGACAAGATCGCCGGCGGCTTCACGAACTCCGCCTCGGTGAACGGGGACAAGAAATCGACCCTCGATTACTTCTTCACCCTGTCGCAACAGCACGGACAGGTCTGGGTCGGCACGGGCCTCCTGCCGTCGAACACCAAGGCCCACGGCCCTGACGACGTGAACTGGACGGCCGGTTTCAGCGGCGCGCTGGCCATTTCGCCCTCCGACGCCTCGCCGGAAGAAGCCCCGCGCAAGGGCGATCTTGAAACGGCCCGCGTTTACGGCGTGCGGATTGCCGAAGCCGCCAAGCGCTGGGCCCGCGGCAAGTAATGTGACCGGAGGCGGCAGGTGCGATGCATCTGCCGCACTCCCATTCCCGCGCGGGGCGCTCTATAAGAGCCGCCATGCGCGCACGCACTCGACGACTCTACACGTTTGCCATCGCCGCGGTGCTGCTGCTTGCGGCCGCCGGGCTTGCTTTTGTGGCACTTCGCCAGAACGCTGACCTGTTCTACACGCCGCGGGTCCTTGCCGAGAAAGGCCTGCCCAAGGCCGGCCGCGAGGTGAAAGTGGGCGGCTGGGTGGAACCCGGCTCGCTGACCTATTCCGATGACGGCGCCACGATGGTGTTCACCGTGATCGACAATTCCGACAGCAACATCCGCGTGGCCTTCACCGGCATCGCGCCGGACCTGTTCCGCGAGGGGCAGGGCGTGGTCGCGATTGGCGAGTTCCAGCCGGACGGCAGCTTTGTCGCCCGCCAGATCCTGGCCAAGCACGACGAGAACTACCAGCCGCGCGAATTGCGGCCCGAGGCGGCCGGCGGATGATCGAAGCCGGGCATTTCATGGCCTTCCTCGCGCTGGGCGCATCGCTGGCGCAGATGGTCTTCGGCCTGAAGGGCGACCGGCGCTGGGCGGGCATGGCGGCGATTGCCGGATTCGGCGTCATGGCCCTGTCCTTCCTGACGCTGGTGCACGCGTTCGCGGTGTCGGACTTCTCCGTACTGCTGGTGGCGCAGAACTCCCACACGCTGAAGCCGATGCTGTACAAGGTCGCCGGCACGTGGGGGAACCATGAGGGCTCGATGGCGCTCTGGGCGCTGGTGACGCTGGGCTTCGGCGCCGCAGCCGCCGCGCTGATGAAGACCGGGCGCGAGACGTTCGAGGCGCGGGCCCTTGGCGTGCAGGGCCTTCTGGCGGCGGGCGCGATGGCCTATCTCCTGTTCGCGTCTTCGCCCTACCTGCGGCTCGACCCCGCGCCGTTCCAGGGCGCCGGCCTCAATCCGCTGCTGCAAGACCCGGCGCTCTCCTTCCATCCGCCGATGCTTTACCTTGGCTATGTCGGCTATTCCTTCGTCTTCGCGCTGGCGGCGGCCGGCATGATGGAAGGGCGGATCGACCGCGTGTGGGCGAAAGAGGCGCGGCGCTGGTCGCTGGCCGCCTTCGTGCCGCTTACGTTCGGCATCGCGCTCGGCTCCTACTGGGCCTATTACGAACTCGGCTGGGGCGGCTGGTGGTTCTGGGATCCGGTGGAGAATGCCTCGCTGATGCCCTGGCTGATCGGGGCGGCGCTGCTGCACTCGGTGATCGTGACCGAGAAGCGAGAGAATTTCGCGGCCTGGACGGCGCTGCTGGCCGTGGTCGCCTTCCTGTTCTCGATCATGGGCGCCTTCCTTGTGCGCTCCGGCGTGCTGACCTCGGTGCACGCCTTTGCCGTCGACCCGAAGCGCGGCACGATTCTCCTGTTCGGCCTGATGGCCTATGGCATCCTGGCGCTCGGCCTGTTCGCCTGGCGCGGCCCCGGCCTGAAGGGCGCCAAGCCCTGGCTGATGGTGAGCCGCGAAGGCGCCTTGATGGCGAACAATGTCGTCCTCGTCGTCGCGGCGCTGACCGTCCTGCTCGGCACGCTGTTCCCGCTGATGGCGGAGGCGACCGGGCGGACAATGTCCGTAGGCGAACCGTATTTCCGGCTGACTTTCGTGCCGATCCTCGCCTTGCTGCTGGTTTTGCTGCCGGTGGCGCAGAACTGGGCCTGGGGCAAGGCGGACGTGAAGCAATGGACGCGCTGGGCGATTGCCGGCGGCGTCCTTGTGGCCGTGTTCGCGGTGCTGGGCGTCGGCGTCTGGAAGATCTCGCTCGGCGCCGCCCTCGGCATCGCGCTCGGCGTCTGGCTGATCGGCGGAGCGCTGTGGGAACTGAAGCGGCGCGCCGTGACGCTGAAGCGCGTGTTCAGCGTGTCGCCGCGCGTCTGGGGCATGACGCTCGCGCATATCGGTATCGGCCTCTTCATTATCGGGGCGGTGGTCGAGACGACCGCGCGGTATGAAACCACGGTGGCGCTGGCGGAAGGCGCGTCGGGCAAGGCGGCCGGCTGGACGCTGACGCTGGACGATGTCGGCTCCATCGAAGGGCCGAACTGGTATGCCGACAAGGCGGTGCTGACCGCGGTGAAGGGCGGCACGAAAACCGTTCTGGAGCCGATGAAGCGCTACTATCCCGCCGCGCGGATGCCGACCACCGAGACCGCAATCTTCAAGACCGGAACGGGCGACCTCTACGCCGCGCTCGGCGAGCAGCGCGTGGTGGACGGGCAGACGCGCTGGGTGTTCCGGGTCTACTTCAACCCGCTGATCGACCTTGTGTATGCCGGTGTCCTGCTGATCGGCCTCGGCGGCTTTCTCAGCCTGGTGAAGGTGAAGAGATGAAGGCGCTGATGCTCTCGCTCGTGATCGCCATGATGGCGGACGTGCCGCTGCAGGACCCGGCCGAAGAGGCGCGGGCGCAGGCGCTGATGCGCGAGCTGCGCTGCGTTGCGTGCGAGAACGAGCCGGTGTCGCAATCCTCCGCGCCGATCGCCGAGGACATGCGTGCGCGCGTGCGCGAAATGATCATGGAAGGCTCCAGCGACCAGGACGTGCGCGACTGGTTCGAGAGCCGCTATGGCGAGTTCGTGCTGTTCCGTCCGAAGGGGCGGGGCTTTGGCGGGACGATTCTCTGGGCGGGCCCGTTCCTGCTTCTGGTGGCCGGTGCGGCCATCGGATTTCTCACGACTCGGCGCAAGCGGACCGACGCTGCGGCCATCGAGTCGGAAGACGCCTGAGGCATCTCACAGGAATTTGTTCGCAGGGTTTGCCGGCGCCGACCCCCGCGGGAATAGCCGTCAGGCTGGGTGGGGACATTGCTTGACGTCTGGATGGGACCTCGCATGGAACCTTGGCAGTAGGCCCGTACGAGATGGCGAAAGACGCCGGTGGGCCCGGGGAATGGGCCTTTTCAGCGCCGGCAACTGGCAAGGGACTGGCGCGCGACCAGGCAACGGCCTCTTCGGCGTGCAGTAAATCAAGCGCACAAATCAGCCCCTTCGATTTGTCGTATAGTTAAGTATGTAACACAGACCGTTATAGTTCAAGAAGTTTTTCTGTTCTGCCGTACCATCGGTATGATTATTCCCCGTCGCTTTTAGGAGGTTTTCTAAACCGGACAGCGCCTCTCCGGGAGCGGGAAAGCCCCCCTGGTGGACCATGCCCGGCGCGAGGGTGCAGGCGTGGGGCAGGCGGCAGCGGCGCGCGAGCGGTGCGCTGGCGAACGCGCGTGCCCCGGATCAGGGCCGGTCCGGCGGCGCGAAACGCTGACGATCTGAATCCATTCGACTTACTGACATTTAATGACCACATTACCACGCGTATGATTATGTAACGGCCGTCCGTACAAACGGCGATATTTCAGCGAGTTGGAGAGACGTCACATGAAACTTGGCATATCGCGGCAGGCCATGGTTGCAGCGCTTTTCGGGGCGGCCGCAGTCGGCACGTTGTGGATCTCGCCCAAGATTCTCAGCCCTGAGGCGGGCGCGCAACCCATCGCGATCCAGCCGCCTTCGGGCGCACCGATGAGCTTCGCGGACCTGATCGAGCAGGTTGAACCTGCGGTTGTCAGCGTCAACGTCCTCTCGGAACGCAAGGTCAACGACCTCGGCGACATGGAGCAGTTCTTCGAACAGTTCCGCGGCCTGCCCGGCCTCGACGACTTCCTCGAACAGCGCCGCCAGCAACAGGAAGGCGAGGAGGAAGAGCCCCAGACCCAGGAAGCCCGCTCGCTCGGTTCCGGCTTCTTCATCTCGCAGGACGGCTACATCGTCACCAACAACCACGTCGTCGAGGATGCGGTTCAGATCGAAATCGTCACCAAGGACGGCAAGGAACTCGAAGCCGAACTCGTCGGCACCGACCCGGATACCGACCTTGCCGTGCTGAAGGTCAAGGAAAAGGGCGCCTATCCCTATGTCCGCTTTGGTAACTCGCACGCCCTGCGCAAGGGCGACTGGGTGGTCGCGCTCGGCAACCCGTTCGGCTTCAGCGGTACCGCGACGGCCGGCATCCTCTCGGCCGATGGCCGCGAACTCGGCAATGACAGCCCGTACACGGACTTCCTCCAGATCGACGCCGCCATCAACCGCGGCAACTCGGGCGGCCCGACCTTCGACCTTCAGGGCAACGTGGTCGGCGTGAACACGCAGATCCTGTCGCCGACCGGCGGCTCGGTCGGTATCGGGTTTGCCATCCCGGCGGAACTCGCCGACGAAGTCACGCAGGCGATCATCAAGAACGGCCACGTCTCGCGCGGCTGGCTCGGCGTCTCGATCCAGGACCTCACCGAGGACATGGCCGAAGCGCAGGGCATGCCGGACAATGACGGCGCCATCATCGCCGACGTCACCGTCGACAGCCCCGCCGAAAAAGGCGGCCTGCAGCGCGGCGACATCATTCTCTCGGTCAACGGCCAGAAAGTCTCCGATGCGACCACGACGACCCGTCTCGTCGGCCGCCTGATCGCGAACACGTCCAACAAGTTCGACATCATGCGCGGCGGCAAGCGCCAGACGATCAGCGTCACCGTCGGCGAACGCGGCGATACGACCAGCACCCAGCGCGCCCCGGCCGCTCCGTCCTCCAAGGGCAGCGAGACCAGCCCGGACGAGTCGACCATGGACTCGCTCGGCGTCACCTTCGTGCCGCTGGATGCGGACATGCGCGAGCGCCTCGGCCTCGACAAGGATGAAGCCGGCCTCGTCATCACCGATGTGAAACGTGGCAGCATTATCGAGGAGGCCGGCCTCCAGCGCGGCATGGTCATCCTTGAGGCCAACAGCCAGCCGGTCAGCAGCGTCGACGCGCTCCAGAAAACGATCGACGCCGCGAAGAAGGCCGGACGCACGAAAGTGCTGATCGCCGTCCGCATCGGCCAGATCACCCAGTACCGCACCATCGACATCGGCGACAAATAAGTGAGGCGTAAATGTTCGACACAGACCAGGAGAATCCCATGCGCGTCCTCGTAATCGAAGACGATGCCGAAATGGCGAGCTTCATCGAGAAGGTCCTCGTCGAAGCCGGTCACTCGGTCGACAAGGCGAACGACGGCGAACGTGGCCTGGAGAAGGCCCGTTCGGAGGATTTCGATGCCATGGTGGTCGACCGGATGCTTCCGGAGAAAGACGGCCTGACTCTGCTGAAGGAGTTCCGTGACGCAGGCGGCACGACGCCGGCCCTGTTCCTCTCGGCCCTCGGCGACGTCCAGAACAAGGTGCAGGGCCTGAAGGCCGGCGCCGAGGACTATCTCGCCAAGCCGTTCGCGCCAGCTGAACTCGCGGCCCGCGTCGAGGCACTCGGCCGCCGCCAGCCGTCCGGCCAGGAAGCCCCGGTCACGGTTCTCAAGGCGGGCGATCTCGAGATGAACCTGCTGACCCGCAAGGTCACGCGCGCCGGCAAGAAGATCGACCTGCAGCCGCGGGAATTCCGCCTGCTGGAGTTCCTGATGCGCCATGCCGGCCAGGTCGTGACCCGCACGATGCTGCTCGAGAAGGTGTGGGACTATAATTTCGACCCGCAGACCAATGTCATCGACGTGCACGTCTCGCGCCTGCGCGCAAAGATCGACAAGGACTTCGACGAGCCGCTGCTGCACACGGTCCGCGGCGCCGGCTACCGCCTCCAGGGCTAGACGGACGGGCAGGGCGCTGGCACCTAGCGAGCCATGAAACTCGCCCTGCCGTCTTTCCTTCGGACGACCACGTTCAAGCTGGCGCTGCTCTACAGCGCCATGTTCGCGGCCTTTTCGGCGGCCCTGCTGATCTATCTCTACTATTCGACGGTCTACTACATCCGCGCGGAGTCCGACCGGCGGATGGACCTTGAGTTCGAACAGCTCGGCAATGCCTACTTCACCGGGGGCATGGAGCGCCTCAGCGAGTCGGTGTTCGAGCGGATGACCCGCAACGGCTCGACGTTCTTCTACTATCTCGAAGATGCCACAGGCCGCCGCATCGCCGGCCATTTCCAGCGCATGCCGGCGCACAATCCCGAACTCGATGTGCAGACGGTCTACTTCGACATCGACGTGCAGGAACCGGACGGGACAACCGTCGTGCGTCCCGCGGCCGGCCGCATCGTGCGCCTGCGCGACAATGGCGGGGCCCTGCTGGTGGCGTTCGATACGGCGCAGCAGACGGCCATTGTGGGCCGGATACAGAACGCGATCTTCATTGCGGCGCCGATCGGCCTGGTCCTGTCTCTGCTCGGCGGCCTGCTGATTTCCCGCGGGGCGGCGCGGCGGGCCGACGAACTGGCGCGGACGGCAGAGGCCGTCATGGGCGGAGAGCTTGGCCAGCGCGTGCCTGTGCGCGGTTCCGGCGATGAGTTCGACCGGCTTGGCCAGCGGATCAACGCCATGCTCGACCAGATCGAGAAGCTGATCGAGTCGACGCGCAACACCGGCAACGCCATCGCGCACGACCTGCGCTCGCCGCTCTCGCGCCTGCGCAACCGGCTGGAGATCGCCCTGTCGGAACCTATGTCGAAGGAAAGCGCCGAGGCGACGCTGAGCGAGACGGTCGAGGAAGTCGACCGCGTGCTCGGCACGTTCAACGCCATCCTGCGCCTCGCCCGGCTGGAGGCCGGCGCCGAAGGCGAGCGTATACGCATGGATGTCAGCGAACTCGCCGAGGAACTCGCCGAACTGTTCGAGCCAGCCTGCGACGAGGCAGAGCAGAGTTTCAAGAGCCAGATCACCAAGCACCTTACCGTTCTGGGCGACCGCGACCTGATCGGCCAGGCGCTGTCGAACCTGCTCGACAATGCTATCAAGTACACGCCCGCCGGCGGCACGATCAGCCTGACCGTGGCGCGCGGACCGGACGGCATGGTGGACCTCACCGTGGTCGATACCGGGCCCGGCGTGCCGGCGGAAGCGCGCGACCGCGTGGTGCAGCGCTTCCAGCGCATGGATTCGGCGCGCACCCAGCCCGGCAGCGGCCTTGGGCTCGCGCTGGTCGACTCTGTCGCCGAAATGCATGGCGGCCAGCTGATCCTTGCCGATGGCAACGGCCCTGCCAATGCACCGGGCCTGAAGGCCACGCTGCGCCTGCCGCGCGCGTGAGGGTCTCATGCTGAACGTAAGACCGATTGCCGAGACACCTGCCGCTGCGCTCGAGGCGGCGATGCCCTATGCGCCCTACCTGCGGCGGCTGGCCGGGCGGGAGGTCGAGGGCGACTGGCGGGAGGCGCTCGAAACCGTCCGTATGCTGGCAAGACCGCCGCAGCCCGGCCCGTCCTATGAGGACGCCATGCGCATCCTGCGCCAGGCGAAGCTCGCAACGCACCTGTCGCTCGCAGCCGAAGACCTGTCGGGCACGCGGGATGTCATGGACGTCACGCTGGTCCTCACCGAATTTGCGTCCGAATGCCTTGACGCCGCGCTGCGCGTGGCGCTCGCCCATCATGGCCTCTCCGGAGAGGGCATCTTTGCCATCGCGCTCGGCAAGATGGGCGCGTTCGAGCTTAACTATTCCAGCGATATCGACTTTGCGGTCTTCTACGATCCGAACACGTTCGATGGCGGAGCGCGTTCGCCGGGCGAGGCGGCGCAGCGCGTGGTGCGCGACATGGTCCGCATGTTCGACGAGACGACCGAGGACGGCTACGTCTTCCGCACCGATCTGCGTCTGCGGCCCGATCCGTCCTCCACGCCGCTGGCCGTCTCCACCGACATGGCGGAAGTCTATTACGAAAGCGTCGGCCAGAACTGGGAGCGCATGGTCTGGATCAAGGCGCGCGCCGCGGCGGGCGATCTGAAGGCCGCGCATCGCTTCCTCGACCGCATGGTGCCTTATGTCTGGCGGCGCAACCTGGATTATTGGGCCATCGGCGACATCCAGGCGATCAAGCGGATGATCAATACAAAGGCCGGGGCAAAGGATTTCGCCATTCCGTGGCCGGACGTAAAGCTCGGGCCCGGCGGCATCCGCGAGATCGAGTTCTTCGTGCAGACGCAGCAGCTGATCCTCGGCGGGCGGCGGCCGGAACTGCGGGACAATACGACGCTCGGCGCGATGGAGGCCCTGCGCGCCGGCGGCGTGGTCAATGACGAGACCGCGCGAGCCCTGTCCGAAGCCTATCGTCAGCTGCGCAATGTCGAGCACCGCATCCAGATGCGGCATGACGAGCAGACCCATACCGTGCCGAAAGACCCGGCCGAGCGGGAAGCCGTCGCCCGTCTTTGCGGCTATGACAGCCTGGAAGCCTTCGACCGGGACCTGCTGGAGACGCGCCGCCGGGTGCAGGCGGCCTATGATGCGCTGTTTGCGGCGGAAGACCGGGCCGTTGGCGAAAGCCGGCTCGGCAACCTCGTCTTCACGGGCGTCGATGACGATCCGGGTACGGTGGAAACGCTGAGCGGGCTCGGCTTCAGCGATCCCAGCGCCGCGATCGACACGATCCGCAACTGGCACCGCGGCCGGGTTCCGGCAACGCGGACCGCACGGGGCCGGGAATTGCTCACCGCCATCCTGCCGCGCCTGCTCGAGGACATGGGCAAGACCGGCGAGGCCGATGAGGCCTTCCGCTGGTTCTCGCGTTTCTTCGGCGGGCTCTCGTCAGGCGTGCAGACGCTGGCCATGCTGCTTGCAGAGCCGGACCTGCTGGACGATCTCGTCGCCACGCTGGCGCTTGCCCCTCGCCTTGCCGAAATCCTGTCGCGCCGGCCCGACCTGCTGGAAGCGCTGGTCAGCGGGCAGGCGCCGCCGCGGCCGGAGATCGGCCCGGGAACAAGTTTCGATGCCGCGCTCGATAACTGGCGGCGCTATCACCGTGAACAGAATTTCCTGGTCGGCCACCGCCTGTTGCACGGACTGATCCCGGCGAAGGATGCCGCGGAATACTGGACGGGACTTGCCGACGACACGATCCGCGAGATGTCGGCCGCCGCGATATGGGAGACCGAGCGGCGCAACGGGCCGCAGCCCGGCCGCTGGGGCGTGTTCGCAATGGGCAAGCTGGGCGGGGCGGAACTGACGGCCGGGTCCGATCTTGACATCATCGTCATCTACGATGCCGATCCGCTGGAGGCGCAGACCTGGTACACGCGGTTCACGCAGCGCCTGATCACGGCGCTGACCGCGCCGACGGCCGAGGGGGCGCTCTATGAAGTCGACATGCGGCTGCGTCCGTCGGGCCGTGCAGGCCCGGTCGCCGTCAGCCTGCCGGCTTTCGAGACCTACCAGAACAAGGAAGCCTGGACCTGGGAGCATATGGCGCTGACGCGCCTGCGCCCGGTGGCCGGCGACGCAGGGCTCGGCGCGACGGTGATGGACATCGCGGCGGATGCGATAACCGGCCGTGCCCGGACGAATGCCGAGCGGATTCCCATCGACATCACCGACATGCGCCGCCGCCTGCACCGGGAAAAGCCGGGCAAGGGCCTGTGGGACCTGAAGACGGCCGAAGGCGGCCTGATCGATGTCGAGTTCGTGGTGCAGCAGGACATGCTGCTGAGCGGCGAGCGAGATGCCATCTGCGCCTCGACGCTGGAGGCGATCGCGCACACCTCCTTTGAGGCCGAAGACTGCACTCTGCTTACGGAAGGTACGGAGCTGCTCCAGGCGCTGCAGCAGATCCAGCGCCTTGCCATCGGTGCCGAGACAAGTTCCGACGCGATGCCGGCCGGCCTGCGCGACCGGCTGTGCCGGGCCGTCGGGGCTGACACATTTGTGGCACTCGAGGCAGAATTATCCTCCATGAAATCAAGGCTGCACGCGCTTGCGGTTAAAAAACTGCATCTGGATGCGACGGAAAGCTGACCCCTCCTCGTTCAATTGACAATGGTTGCCGGCAAGCAAAGGCGACCGCCAAGGAGAGGAGTTTCCCCCTATGAAACGTATCATTCTGGCCACTGCATCTATGGCGGCAATTGCCGTTCTGGCCCTTCCTGCAGCAGCGCACGGTCCGCGCGATGGCGGCAAAGGCCATCCCGGCATGATGAAGGAAATCGACACGAACGGCGACGGCGAAATCTCGGATGCCGAGATCCAGGCCCATCGCGATGCCATGTTCGCCGAGATCGACACCAACAAGGACGGCAAGCTGTCCGAAGCCGAAATGACCGCGCATCACGACGCCAAGCGCGCTGAAATGCAGGCCAGCATGGCCGAGATGCGCGCGAAGCGGATCGACGACATGTTCGAGACCATGGACGCCAACAAGGACGGCCTCATCTCGCGCGAAGAAGCTGAAGCGCACCAGGCGACCCGCATGGCCGAGCGTCAGGAAGAGCGCGCCGAATGGGTCGAGAAGCGCGGCGACATGGCGGACAAGCGTTTCGCCGAACTCGATACCGACAAGGACGGCACGGTCAGCAAGGCTGAATTCGACGCCGCGCCGATGATGATGAAACGGATGGATGGTCCGGGCAAAGGCCGGCGCTTCATGTTCGATGGAGACATGCCGCCTCCGCCGCCGGAAGCCGAGTAACGGAGAGGCCTCCCGGCCGGGCTGAGTGCATGCGATGCGCGTCCCCCGCAAATTGCGTATCAGACACGTGCATTCAGCCCGCACTGGGGTAAATTCCGCTTCGTGGCTTTTTTATCGGACCTCGACCAGATCACACGGGCGGCGGCGGGAGACCCGTCCGCCGTCGCATGGCTGGTCGACAGGTATTCACCGGGAGTTCTGGGGCTCGCCACGCGCATGCTGGGCGATCGGATGGAAGCAGAGGACGTGACACAGGAGACCTTCCTTCGCGCATGGAAAGCGCTGCCGGGCTGGGAGCCGCGGGCAAAGTTCTCGACGTGGCTGCACCGCGTCGCGTTGAACCTTTGCTACGACGTCCTGCGCAGGCGGCGCGAGTCCCTGCCGGGCGAACTGCCCGATATGGAAGATCCCGGCCTCACCCCGCACGAGCATCTGCTGCAGACCGAACGCGTCCGCGCCATCGAGGCCGCCATCGCCGCGCTCCCGGAGCGCCAGGCGGCTGCCTTGACGCTGTGCGCGCTGCAGGGACATTCTCAGGCAGAGGCGGCGGAGATCATGGAAACAAGCGAGGAAGCGCTGGAAAGCCTTCTGGCGCGTGCACGGCGCAGCCTGAAGGCGACTCTGGCTGAAAGGAGTGTTGCATGAAACCGTCCTTGATCAGTGATGCCCGTATCCTCGAGCTGATCGGGGCCTATGGCGCCGATCTTGCTGCCTTCCCGGAAGCCGAGCGCGCCGGGGCTGCCCGCCGCATCGCCGAGGTCCCGGCCGTATTCGCCGCCGCCCTCGAAGAGGCGCGCCTTCTGGATGACGTTCTGGGCCGGATGCCGGACGTGACGGTTTCGCCCGCCCTGCGCGAGGCGCTCGTATCGTCCGCACCGAAAGCAAAGACCGCGCCTGTCCGCAGCGGAACCGGCCTCCGCCGTTTCCTGCCGGGCTGGCTGCCGGCCGGGGCCGTGGCCTCGCTGGCCATGGGCCTGCTGATCGGCGTGAACGTCTCGATGCCGGCAACGGTTGCGACCGCCTCGGCCGACGATGAAGCCGACGCCGTGATGTATGCGGCGCTGGGCTTCGGTGACTATTCCCTCATGGATGAGAGCACGCAATGAACGACAAGCCCGCATCCTCGCGCAAGATACCGTTCTGGCTGGTCATTTCGCTGATGGCGAACATGATGCTGCTCGGCCTTCTGGCAGGTGTCCTGCTGCGGCCGAAGCCGCCGGCCCCGGAATTCGACCGGCGGCACGAACGCTTCACCTGGGTGCCGAAGGAAGGCACCGAGCGCGATACGATCATGAACGTCCTGCGCGAAGCGTTCAAAGCGTCCGAACAGCCGCGCGAGGCCCGCAACGCCGCCCGCAAGGCGCTGGCCGACGCCGTGACGAAAGAGCCCTATGACGAGCAGGCCGTGCTGGATGCCTTTGAGCTGCTGCGCTCGGCCGACGATGCCGTGAACACGTCCACCCACCGGGAGATGGCGCGCCTGTTTGGCGGCCTGACGCTGGAAGAGCGCACCCGTATGGCCCGGTTCCTGATGCGTGGCCCGCGCGAACGCGAACTGGACGGTCCCGGCCGCCGCGGCGGTCCCGATGGTCCGGACCGGATGCGCCTCGGTCCGCCCGGATCGATGCCTGAACCCGGCCCGGACGCACCTCCGCCCGAACTGGAGCCCTGATCGGGGTTTCCTTTCGGCCCCCGGCGTTCCACACTGGAACCAGATAAAGGGAGGGCCGAATGAAAGAATACGGCGACTATGATGCACTGGGCCTTGCGGAGCTTGTGCGCACGAAACAGGTCAGCGCCGGGGAACTGCTCGATGCGGCCCTGACGCGCGCGGAAGCCGCGCAGGCGAAGCTGAACTGTTTCAGCGACCTCTTTGCAGACCTTGCCCGCAGGCAGCTGGAAGCCGGCACCGGCGACGGACCCTTCGCCGGCGTGCCTTTCGTCACTAAAGACCTCGCCGCCGAAGTGAAGGATGCGCCGCTGACCAATGGATCGGTGGCGTGGAAGGGCTATGTCTCCGCGCGCGATTCCGTGCTCGTCGGTCGCTACCGCAAGGCGGGCCTCGTCTTCTTCGGCCAGACGACCAGCCCGGAATACGGCCTCACCACGACGACCGAATCCACGCTCTACGGCCAGACGCGCAATCCCTGGGATGTGACGCGCACCTCCGGCGGTTCGTCTGGCGGGGCGAGCGCAGCGGTCGCGGCGGGCGTCCTGCCGCTGGCCCATGCCAGCGATGGCGGCGGCTCGATCCGTATCCCGGCCTCGTGCACGGGCCTCTTCGGGCTCAAGCCTTCGCGCGGCCGCGTGCCCATGGGGCCGGGCCGCACCGAGGGCTGGAACGGCATGTCCACGGTCCACGCCGTCAGCCGCAGCGTGCGGGACAGTGCCGCCCTGCTGGACATCTGTCATGGCCGCGAACCCGGCAGCCGCTATGTCGCGCCGCCTCCGGAACGTCCGTACCTTGAGGAAGTGACGCGCGCGCCGGGCAAGCTGCGCATCGCGCTCTGGCGCAAGGCGCCGAACGGCACGATGCCGGATGCCGATGCCGCCGCGGGTCTGGAGGCCACGGCGAAACTCCTGGAAAGCCTTGGCCACGATGTGGTGGAGGCAGGGCCGGTGCTCGACGGCGAGACGCTGGCGAAATACGCCCTGTTCACGATCTCCGCCAACATTGCCGCCGCCTTCGACGACCGCTCCGCCATGCTCGGCAGGCCGGTGCGCGAGGACGAGATGGAGCCGATCACGGCCGCAATGGTCGGCCTTGGCCGCTCGGTGCCGATGGTGGAACTGGCGCGCGCCAACAATCTCTTCAATGCCGTGGCGATCACCTACGAACAGTTCCTGGACGATGGCGGCTTTGACCTGACCCTGTCGCCGGTCACACACCGCGCGCCGGACAAGCTCGGCACGATGGCGCTCACCCAGTCCGGCGACGCGATGGGCAAGGCAATTGCCGGCTTCGGCGCGCACTGCCCGCTGTTCAACCAGACCGGCTGCCCGGCCATGTCGGTGCCGCTGCACTGGACGGGTGCAACGGATGAGGCGCCGGGCGGCCTGCCCATCGGCATGATGTTCGGCGGGCGGCTCGGTTCGGAAAGCCTGATGTTCCGCCTGGCCGGGCAGCTGGAACAGGCAAGGCCCTGGGCCGGGCGGCGTCCGCCGGTCTGGGTCGGCTGAAGCTTGTTATTGCAGCGTTCATCTGGCGTGTGACACTAGAGGCCGGAACCTCCATGGAGACGAACGTGCTGAAACCTGCCCTGATTTCCCTTGCTGCTGTACTGGCGCTTGCCCCGGCTGCCCTCGCTGCGCCGATCACGCCGGAAGCGGCGGCCGACGTGCTGCGGGCGGCGGGCGATACCGACGTCGTCGTGAACGAGGCAAGCGATTCGTCCGTCCGGATCGATGCGAGCCGCGACGGGATCTTCTACAGCGTCCGCCTGTTCGGTTGCGACGAGACCAGCACCTGCGAAGGTGTGATGATCTTTGCGACCTATGCCGAGCCCGGCGCACTCGACCTGTCCGTGTACGAGCGGAACAACCTCTACAATGACAGCTTCCCCTTCGGCCGCGGCTTCCTGCTGCCGGGCGACGAAGGTGACGGCACCTACACGATCGGGCTCGACTACTCGATCGACCTCGGCGGCGAGGCCACGTTCGACAATAGCGATGTGGAACTCTTCTTCGGGGCGCTCGGGGCCTATGTCGTCCATATGGAAAGCGCGGAATAGATGCTGACGACCCATTCCGGCGGGTGCCATTGCGGGGCTGTGCGCTTCGAAGTGGACCTGCCGGACGCCTTCGACGTCGAGGACTGCAACTGCACCATCTGCGCGATGAGCGGCAACACGCACGTGATCGTGCCGTCGAGCCGGTTCCGCCTTCTGAAAGGCGCGGACAATCTCGGCGAGTACACGTTCAACACCGGCGCGGCGAAGCACCTGTTCTGCAAGACCTGCGGGATCAAGAGCTTCTACATCCCGCGCTCGAACCCGGATGGCTTTGCAGTCACCTGGCGCTGCCTCGACGACTGGGAAATGCTGGACGTGACGATCAACCGGTTCGACGGCCAGAACTGGGAAAAGCACGCCCACACGCTGGCGCACAAGTCGAAGGACTGAGGCTCAGTCCATACTGTCCAGCAGGCGGTGCATCTCCGCGTCCGACCAGCCGAAATGGTGGCCGTATTCGTGGATCGTGACGTGTGCGACCAGGTCCTCCAGCGTGACGTCGCCGCGCGCCGACCATTCGAACAGGATCGGCATGCGGTAGAGGAAGACCAGCGGCGTCTGCAGCGACGGCTGGGTCACGCTCTCGTGCGTCAGCGGCACGCCAGAATAGAGACCCGTCAGGTCCAGCGGGTCGTCGATGTCCATCTCGTCGAGCACATCGTCGTCGGCATAGTCCTGGACGATGATGCGCACGTCGCGGGCGGCAGCCTGCATGTGCTCCGGCAACTGCTTCAGGCAGGCCTCGGCCGCGTCGAGAATGTCCTCCGCTGACGGAGCGGTCGTGGGCAGCCGGCTCACGTCAGCGTCACCGCCGTACCGGAGACCGCCACCATCATCATTGAGCCCGACTGGCCGATGACCGTGTAGTCGAACTTCACGCCGACAATCGCATTGGCGCCCAGCTTCTTCGCTTCGGAAACCATTTCCGCCAGCGCATCGTCGCGCGTCTCGCGCAGCGTGCTTTCATAGGCTTCCGAACGGCCGCCGACGATATTGGTGAAGCTGGCCAGGATATCCTTGCCCAGGTGCGCCCCGATCACGACCTCGCCACAGACGACGCCGAGATATTTCGTGATGTCATGACCCTGAACGGTCGGCGTCGTGGTGAGCAGCATGGCTATCTTCCTTTAGATACGATCATCCGCACAAGTTGATGCGTCAGGTATGCGTTCAACATATTCAGCCAAGGTCGCTGGGCAAAGTTTTTTTGGATGAGGAGCACAGAGAAACAAATGGCGCCGACGGCAATGCCGAGCTTTGGCTGCACATGGCTCAGCCCGATCACCACCGCAAACAGCGTTCCGCCGAGAATGATGGCAACGCAGGTGAACGATATAAACTCAGCCAACGCCTTTTCCGAAGGTGTCGGCTTTCGATCCACACCTTACTCCGCCGCCGTCTTCGCGCCGTCGCCGGTCAGCAGGCCCAGCATCTTCAGCGCGCTGTCGGCGATGACCGTGCCGGGCGGGAAGATCGCGGCGGCGCCGGCGGCATAAAGCGCGTCGAAGTCCTGCGGCGGGATCACGCCGCCGACGATGATCTGCGCATTGGCCGCGCCTTCATTGCCGAGCGCGCGTTTCAGTTCCGGCACCAGCGTCAGGTGGCCGGCGGCGAGCGAGGAGGCGGCGACGATGTCCACGCCGGCCTTGCGCGCATCGGCGGCGGCTTCTTCCGGCGTCTGGAACAGCGGGCCGATCACGACATCCCAGCCAAGGTCCATCAGCGCCGAGGCGACGACCTTCTGGCCGCGGTCGTGACCGTCCTGGCCCATCTTGGCGATGTAGACTTTCGGCCGGCGACCATGCGCCTTCTCGAAGGCCTGGGCGAGGCTGAGCGCTTCGTCGGCTTTCTCCGTGCCCTTCACGCCGCCGCCATAGACGCCCTTGATCGAGCGGATGACGGCCTGGTGGCGGCCCTGGCTGCGCTCGACGGCTTCGGAAATCTCGCCCACGGTTGCCTTGGCGCGCGCAGCGTCCACGGCCAGTGCGAGGAGGTTGCCCTTCGTTCCCGCGGCGGCCTCGGCGATGGCGTTCAGCTTGGCTTCGACTTCGGCATTGTTCCGCTCGGCCTTCAGGCGGGCGAGCTTGTCGAGCTGCATGCGGCGCACGGCGGCGTTGTCGACCTTCAGCACCGGGACATCCTCGTCCTCGTCGAGCAGGAACTTGTTCACGCCGACCACGGTCTGCGTGCCGCTGTCGATGCGCGCCTGCGTGTTCGCGGCGG
>ERZ795053.3024-NODE-3024-length-19656-cov-8.663180_pt1 | contig 19656 bp, 18 predicted proteins | sample MGYA00375137_ERZ795053 | MGnify/ENA primary metagenome ERZ795053 (study PRJEB30182, sample SAMN05720284) | activated sludge metagenome | isolation source: Anaerobic digester | place: Hong Kong | collected 2014-12-17 ...
GTTTATGTAGGAGCGCCGGCAGGCGCGAAAGCGGCCTCAATCGTCGATCACCGCGGTGTGGGGCACGCGGCCGACCGGCACCGAGCGCAGCACCTTGTTGGTCTTCGTGTCGACCAGCGAGATGTCGTCCGACAGGCCATTGACCACCACCAGCATCGACTCGTCACGGCTCAGCGTCGCGCCCCAGGCGCGGTTGCCCACCAGCACGTAGTCACGCACCTTACGGGTGGCGACGTCCACCACCGCCACGTGGTTGGCGCGGCCCAGCGTGACGTAGGCCGTCTTGCCGTCGCGCGTCATGGTGATGCCGACCGGCGTCACGTCGTCGCTGCGGAAGCCCTTGGGCGCGAACGTCACCGTCTCCTTCACCACGTTGGCCTTCGCGTCGAGCACCGTCACCGAGGCGCCGAGCTCGTTGGTCACCCACACCTCGCTGCCGTCGGGCGTGTCGGCGAAGCGGCGCGGGCGGTTGCCGACCACCACGTTGGCGAGGATCGCGTTGCTGGCGGTGTCGATCACATGAACCATGTTGGCCACCTCCGAGGTCACGTAGAGCCGGCTGCCGTCCTTGCCGACGAGCACGCCCTCGGGCTCCTCGCCCACCTCGATCTTCGCCAGCACCTTGTTGGCGACGACGTCGATCACCGAGACCTCGGCGTCCTCCTCGTTGGAGACGTAGATGCGGCCGCCATCCTTGGCGAAGTCGAACATCTCCGGGTCCTCGCCGACGTCGATGCTGCGCACGACCTCCAGCTTGGCGATGTCGATCACGTCCACGCGCTCGCTGTTGCTGGCGATCACGAAGACCTGGCTGCGGTCGGCCGAGAGCTTCATGTCGCGCGGGCGCTCGCCGGTGGCGATGGCCTTGACGACCTGGAAGCTCTTGCCGTCGAGCACGGTCACCGCGTTGTCGTTCTCGCTGCTGACGAACAGGTAGCCGGTGTCCTTGGCGAGCGCGGCACCTGCGAACAGGCCGAGGCTCAGCACCGCGGCGAGGCAGCGGATCGGGGTCGTGGGTCGGGTCATGCGGGTCGTCTCCTGGTTGTAATGGCCGCAGGGTGTGGTCGCAGCGGCCTCTTGCGGCGGAATGCCGGTTGTCTAAATCATTCGCGTTCGGACGCCTGCGGCGCGCCGGTGAGTTTCAGGAAGGCCTCGGACAGGCTGGCGCACTGCGCGGCGGCGGTCAGGCCGGCGGGCGGGCCGGCCGCAAGCAGCTCGCCGCGATGCAGCACCAGCACGCGGTCGGCCGCCTCGGCCTCGTCGACCAGATGGGTGGCCCACAGCACGCCGACGCCCGCAGCGCGCAGCGCCAGCACCTCGTCGAGCAGATGGCGGCGCGAGGCCGGGTCGAGGCCGACCGTGGCCTCATCCATCAGCAGCACCGCCGGCCGGTGCAGCAGCGCACGCGCGAGCTCGACCTTGCGCCGGTTGCCGCCGGAGAGCTCGCGCACGCGGTCGGCGCGGCGCTCGGCGAGGCCGACGCGCGCGAGCACGTCGGCGATGCGCGCGCGCGACTCGGCACCGCCGATGCCGTGCAGGCGCGCATGGAAGACGAGGTTGGCCTCCACGCTGAGGTCGAGGTCCAGCGTCATCTGCTGGAACACCACGCCGATGCGCCCGAGCGCGCGCACCGGCGTGCGCCGCATGTCCTCGCCGCACACCCGCAGCTCGCCAGCGTCGGCGTCGAACAGGCCGGTCAGCAACTGGAAGAGCGTGCTCTTGCCGGCGCCGTTGGGCCCGAGCAGGGCGACGAACTCGCCCGCATGCACCGCCAGGTCCACCCCCTTCAGGGCCGGACGCGCGCCGTAGGCCTTGCGCACCGCGCGCGCCTCGAGCAGCACCGCGCGCGCCTCAGTCATGGGCGGCCTCCGCGCGCAGCGCCGGCAGGCCGGCGAGCAGCTCGGGGTGGCGGGCGAGCAGCTGCGCATGCAGCTGCTCGAGCTGCGCACCGGAAGGATCGCGCGGGCGCGGCAGATCGACCGTGTACTCGAGCACCACCCGCCCCGGCGAGGGCGACAGGAAGCAGATGCGGTCCGCGAGCGCGAGCGCCTCGCGCAGGTCATGGGTGACGAAGAGCACGCTCGCCTGGCAGCGCTGCCACTGCGCCACCAGCATCGCGCGCAGGCGGTTGGCGGTCGGGCTGTCGAGCGACACGAAGGGCTCGTCCATCAGCAGCAGTGCGGGTTCGTTGACGAAGGCGCGGGCGAGCGCGACGCGGCGCATCATGCCGCCCGAGAGCCGCCCGGGGTAGGCGTCGAGCACGTCGCCGAGCTCCATCGCGCGCAGCAACTCCACCGCCCGCGCCCGCGCCTGCTCGCGCAGGCCGTCGGGCACCACCAGCAGCACGTTGTCGAGCACGCTCATCCACGGCATCAGGCGCGGCTCCTGGAACATGAAGCCGAGGTCGGCCGGCGCGGCGCCGTCCATGCTCACCTCGCCCGCACAGGCGCGATCGAGCCCGCCGACGATGGCGAGCAGCGTGCTCTTGCCGCAGCCCGAGGGCCCCACCACGCAGACGAACTCGCCGCGCGCGACCTGCATGCGCAGTCCGGACAAGGCCAGGTGCGGCCGCCCGCCGCGGTCGGGGTAGCGCTTGGTGTCGATGCGGATGTCGAGCATGTTCACGCCCTCCAGGCGCCGAGCCGGCGCTCGAGCGGACGCAGCACCCAGCCCTCGGCGGCCAGCACCACGCCGGCGAAGACCAGGGTGTAGGCGAGGATGCCGGTGATGTCGAAGAACTGGAAGAAGACGTTGAGCTGGAAGCCCACGCCCTCGCTGCGCCCGAGCAGCTCGACCACCAGCACGATCTTCCAGATCAGCGACAGGCCCGCGCGCGCCGCCGCCATCAGGTAGGGCACGAGCTGCGGCAGATACACGCGCAGGAAGGTCGTACGCCGGCCCAGGCGGTAGGCGCGCGCGACCTCGAGCAGCTTGGGGTCGACCGCGCGCGCACCCTCGCGCACGGTGACGACGACGGTGGGGATCTTGTTGATCGCCACCGCGAGGATGGCCGCCCAGTCGTTGAGGCCGAACCATACGTAGCACAGGATGATGGTGACCAGCGCCGGGATGTTGAGGCCGAGTACCAGCCAGGCGTCGAGGAAGGCGTCCACCTTGCGCCAGCGCCCCATCGCCATGCCGACCAGCGCGCCCACCAGCATCGCCACCGCGAAGGCGACCGCGACCCGGCCGAGGGTCACGGCGAGGTGCCCGGGCAGGGCGAGCGAGGCGGTCTCGGCGCCGATGCGCGCCAGCACGGCGAGGGGATCGGGCAGCGTGCGGCTGTCGGCGAGGCTTGCGCCGAGCTGCCAGAGCAGCACGAACACGAGCAGCGAGGCGATGCGCAGCCGGCGTTCCTCGCGCCAGGCGGGTGCGCCCTGCGCCGCGGCGGCGGCCGGCTCGTGCGGGGAGGTCGGCGACGGCACCGGGGGACGCGCGGGCACGGCGGATGCGGGCGGGGCGAAGCGCTGTGCGCTCACCGCCCGCCGCCCCCATGCCAGAACGTGCCCGGCGCGAGCTCGCGGGCGCGCCCCACCAGCGCCTCGCCGCCCTCGGCCGCGAGGATCGCGAAGGCGCGCGCTGCGGCGCGCTCGCCCTCCTCGCCCGCCCCCTTCGGGATGCCGGCGCGGAAGCCCTCGCGCAGCGCGGCGAAGCTCGCCTCGTCGTCGACGCGCATCGACGGGCGCAACGCCTCCCAGGCGGCGTCGGACTCGCGCAGCAGCGCCTTGGCCGCGGTCGAGGCGCGCAGGAAGCCCGCCACCGCCGCCGGGTTGGCCTGCGCCCAGCGCTCGCCGAACACCCAGCCCACCAGCGGCATCTCGTCGCCGATGCCGAGGGTGGCGAGGATCTCCTTCATGCCCAGCACCTCGGGCATGCCGGCGGCGGCGAGGCGCGCGCCGTAGTGCCAGAAGTTCATCGCCGCGGGCAGCTCGCCGCGCGTCACCAGCTCGTTGAGCAGCGGTGGCGCGGCGAACTGCGGACGCAGGAAGCTCGCGGCGTCCTCGCCGACGGTGCGGCGGGCATAGGCGCGCAGCAGCAGCCAGCTCTTGTCGAGCGCACCGCCAGCCACCCCGAGGCGCTTGCCGCGCAGGTCGGCAAAGCCGGCGATGCCGGCATCCGGGCGCACGTGGATGCCGCCGACCGCCTGCGAGAAGGGTACGAAGACGAAATCCGCGCCCTCCGAGCGCATGCGTGCCACCCACAGCCAGTCGTTGACGATGACATCGACCTCGCCGCCCTGGAGAGCGACGTTGGCCGCGTCCTTGAGCGCGAGCGGCACGACGCGGACGTCCACGCCCTCGCGCTCGAGCAGGCCGTGGCGCTGCATGGTCTCGAGCTCCCAGCTCACCGTGCCGAACTGCAGCACGCCGACCCGCACCACGGGCCGGTCGGCGGCGAGCGCGGCGCTGCCCGCGGCGAGCGCCAGCAGGACGACGCCGATCAGGCGGGCAAAGAGCTGGGGCATGGGGTCTCCTCCGTGGTGGTGCGCGACCAGGCGAACGGGCGCATGTTTGTTGTATGCGTCTCCCAGCAGGTTCCGTGCCAGCGCTCGAGATCCCCCTGTCGGGCATACGGCTGCCCGCGGCGTGACAGGGCTGGCGCAGCGGCGACTGTTCCGTTTGGGAGCAACTCTGCTCAGGGACGCAACAACGGCGCGCCGACGGCCCCGTGCAGGCAGGCCCCACCGCGGGCGGAACCCCCTCGTCATCCTCGGCACGAATCCTGCATGGGCGAGGACGGGCGGCTTTGTCCGCAGCGACTCCAGGATCACCACAGCGATGTCCAGTCTTCCCACTCCCGCAGCCTCCGCAGTTCCCGCTCCCACGCGGGGGGCACCGACCACGCTCATGCTCGGGCAGCACACCGACGATGCGCCGCACGAGCGCCGCGTCGCCGGCGTGGCGCTCGACCGCGAGCGCCTGCTCGCGCTGTCCGCACCCGCGATGGAGGATCTCCACCGCCAGCTCGACAGCCCCGGCATCACCGTGCTGCTCGCCGACAGCGCCGGCGGCGTGCTGCGCGCGATCGGCGCGCAAGGCGGCACGCTGCCCGCAGGCGCACGGCCGCCCGCCACGCCGCAGGCCGACGCCCCGGCGGCCGCGGCCCAGTCCTCTCCCACCACCCCTGCCAGCGCCGCGCTGCCGCCCGGCCAGCTCGGCATCGCGGTGCCGATCCTGCCGCCGGCCGGCGCCCTGCTCGGCTTCCTCGACGCCGACGCGGCTCCGGTGGAATGGCTGGGCCACGCCAACGCGCTGCTCCACACCGCCGCCTGCATCATCGAGCACCGCCTCATCGAGACCGAGCCGCAGGGCTTCCTGCTGCTCCGCTTCCACCGCTACGCGAGCGTGCTCGGCACCCCGCTCGAGGCGCTGGTCTTGTTCGATGCCGAAGGCGCGGTCATGCTCGCCAACCACACCGCACGCGCCCTCCTCGCCCCCTGCGCCTTCAGCGCGGGCGGCGCCGCTGCCTGCTTCGCCACCCAGTGGTGCGGGATCGTCGGCTATGCCGCGCTCGGCCTGCGCCAGCCCTTCGTGCTGCGCGACCGCCGCGGCGGCGGCTTCTCCGCGCAGGCCAGCCTGCGCCGGCACGCATCATGAATCGCGCGCGCACGCCCAGCCTGCAGGCCCGCCTGAGCCTGGTGCTCACCGTGCTGATCGCGGTGCTGATGGGGATCGGCGCGGCAGTGTGGATGCGCGAGACGCGCCAGGCCATCCACGAGGAGGTCGAGGCCGCGACCCGGGTCGCGCAGCAATGGCTCGTCGTCGTGCTTGCGGAGCGGCGCGAGGGTGGGGCCGAGGCCGAGGCGCGCGAGCGCCTGCTGGGTCGCCTCGCCGCGGTCGGGCGCATCCGCGCCAACCGGCTCGAGGTCTTCGCTGCGGGCGGGCAGCGGCTCTACGTTTCGCCCGAGTCGCCCTACAAGGCGGGCCGCGATGCACCGGCCTGGTTCGCGGCGCAGATCGCGCCCGAACTCGGCGCGCGCCGGCTCGACGCCGGCGCCCTGGAAGTCGTACTGACGCCCGACACCTCGCGTGCGGTGCTCGACGCCTGGGACCACCTCGTCGCCGCGCTCGGCTGGGCGTGCGCGCTGCTGCTCGCGCTGTGGCTCGCCACCCGCCTGGCGATCCGGCGCGCGCTCGCGCCGCTGCAGCAGATCCACGCCGCGCTCGAACATGGCGCCAGCGGGCGCTTCGACCAGCGCCTGCCGCAATACGCCACGCGCGAGCTCGCGCTGCTGGCGCGCAGCTACAACCGCCTCGCCGACAGTCTCGACGAGTCGCGCGCGACCAACGCCCGCCTGGAAGCGGATCAGAACCTCGCGCGCACGATCCAGGCCCGGCTCGAGCAGGAGCGGCGCGCGATCGCGCGCGAGCTGCACGACGAGCTCGGCCAGAGCATCACCGCCGTGCGCTCGATCGCCGGCGCCATCCTGCAGCGCAGCGCCGAACAGCCCGGCATCCACGGCAGCGCGCAGGCCATCCTCGCCATGACCGGCCACATGCAGGACGGCGTGCACGCGATCCTGCAGCGCCTGCGCCGCGACGCGCCGGCCGCGCACGAGCGCATCGAGGACACCCTGCAGGCCTACTGCGCGCTGTGGGCCAGCCATCACGAAGGCATCGAGCTGCGCTGCGCGATCGAGCCCCTGGGCGACGCTCGCGACGAGCCACTCGACGACGGCGTCGGCCTCGCCCTGCTGCGCGTGCTGCAGGAGAGCCTGACCAACGTCGCCCGCCACGCCCATGCGCGCACGGTCGAGGTCCGCATCGGCCTGCGCCGTGAAGGCGTCGATCGCAACGGGCAGGCGGAGATCGAGGTCGAGGTGCGCGACGACGGCCGCGGCCTGGGCGCGCAGCCCACTCCCGGCCGCCACGGCCTCGCCGGCATGCGCGAGCGCCTCGCCGAACTCCACGGTCGACTCGAACTGCTCAGCCCGCCCGACGGCGGCCTGTGCGTGCGCGCCCGCCTCCCCCAACCCGTCCCGGTCACGTGATCATGAAACCGCCTTCCCTCCACGCCCTGCGCATCCTGCTCGCCGACGACCACGCGGTGGTGCGCATGGGCTTTCGCCTGCTGCTCGAAGGCGCCGGTGCCGAAGTCGTCGGCGAGGCCGACTGCGGCGAGGCAGCCGTGCAGGCCTTCGGTCCGCTGCAACCCGACCTGCTGCTGATGGACGTGTCGATGCCGGGCATCGGCGGGCTCGGCGCGCTCGAACGCGTGCTCGCCCACCACCCCGGTGCGCGCGTGCTGATGCTGTCGGCGCACGACGACGCGCAGATCCCCGCGCGCGCGCTGCGCGCCGGTGCGGGCGGCTACCTGTCCAAGCGCGCCCATCCGGACGAGCTGCTGCATGCGGTGGCCACGGTCGCGCGCGGCCAGCGCTACATCGACCCGGCGATCGCGCCCGCCCTCGCGCTCGCGCAGTTTGCCGGCGGCGGCGATCCCGTCGCCGCGCTCACCGAGAAGGAGTTCGCCGTCTTCCTGCAGCTCGCGCAAGGGCGCAGCGTGGCCGAGATCGCCGAGAGCCACAGCCTGAGCCCGAGCACGGTGGGCACCCACCTCTACCACATCAAGCAGAAGCTCGAGGTCTCCAACGCCGCCGAGATCGCGCTCGTCGCGGTGCGCTGCGGGCTCATCGAAGTGTAGCCGCAGGCGAGTCGGCCCCCTGTTGCTGAAGTCCCTTCGCGCGAATTTTGTTGACGCGCACGTCAACTTCCCCTGATACACTCCCGTGACCACAAGGACACACCGAGGAGGAGCGGGAATGCGCAAGGAGACGGATCCGCAGGACTTTCTGGCACCAAGTTATTACTTCGACTTCGAGCACCCGCGCGTGCGCGCCTTCATCGAGGAGAGCCTGGGCGACGCGGTCGACCCCGTCGAGCGCGCCGTGAAGCTGTACTACGCGGTGCGCGACGGCATCCGCTACGACCCCTATCGCTTCTACATGCGCAGGGAGTACTTCACCGCCAGCCGCACCCTCATCGAGGGCGCCGCCTACTGCGTGCCCAAGGCCAACCTGCTCACCGCGGTCGCGCGCGGCGCCGGCATCCCGGCGCGCGTGGGCTTCGCCGACGTGCGCAACCACCTGAGCACCGAGCGCCTGCGCCAGCTGGTCGGCGGCGACGTGTACCGCTGGCACGGCTACGTCGCGATGTACCTCGAGGGCCGCTGGGTAAAGGCGACGCCGGCCTTCAACCTGCAGATGTGCGAGCGCTTCGACGTCCACCCGCTCGAGTTCGACGGCCGCGCCGACTCGCTGATGCACCCCTACAACGCGCGCGACGAACGCCACATGGAGTACGTGAAGGAGCGCGGGACCTTCGACGACTTCCCCTTCGAGGCGCTCGTCGCCGACATGTGGAAGCACCACCCGGGCCTGGTCGAGGCGGCCGAGGCCGACCTGAAGGGCGACTTCGAGCACGAAGCGATGGTCGACCGCTGAGCGGGCGCGAGCGGCACCGCGGCGTGCGCGCCACGGTTTTGCGGGTGACGCATTCGGCGCCGCTTTGATATAAAGCGGACATGAAATACGCATCCCGTTCGGACGGCCGATGAGCGCGCCCACAGCCGCGACTCCCAACCCCGTGGGCCACGACTCCAGGGGCCCCGACTCCACCGACCTCGTCCTCGCCGGCCCCATCCTGCGCCGGGTCGAGGCGCGCCGGGTCGTGCTCTGGCTCGCCAGCACCCGCCCGCTGCGCGCGCGCATCGTCCTGCACCCGGACGGCGGCGGCGAGATCCGCCCCGCCGGCGCTGCCGACGCCGCCGGGCGCGCGCAATGCCGCAGCCTGCGCGCCGGCGACCACCTGCACTACCTGCTGCTCGACTTCGCGCTCGCGGCCGAGCTGCCCGCCAGCCGCTGGATCGGCTACGCGCTCGAGCTCGCCCCCGCCGACGACGAGGCCGCGCCCTGGCTGGGCTGGCAGGACTGGGCACCCGACCTGTGCTATCCGGGGCGCACGCTCCCCGGCTTCGTGTTCGCGCCGCGCGTCGCTGCGCTACTGCACGGCTCCTGCCGCAAGCCGCACCACGACGGCGGCGACGGCCTCGTGCGCGTCGACCGCCTGCTCGCCGAGCTGATTGCGCGCGGCGCCACCGACGCCGAGCCGGTGCCCGGCCCCGACGGCCTGCCCGGCTGGCCCTCGGCGCTCGTGCTGACCGGCGACCAGATCTACGCCGACGACGTCGCCGGCCCCATGCTGGGCGCGATCCACGCCCTGCTCGACCGCCTCGCCCTGCCCGCCGAGCGCCTCGAGGCCGCAGGCGAGACCGGAGTCCGCGACGCCGACGCGCTGCGCCGCCACCCCGCCTGCTACTACCGGCGCGAGACCCTGCTGCCCCGGCACAAGCGCAACTACGCCCTGCTCGAGGTCCTCTTCGGCGGCGTGGAGAAGCCGGTGTTCACCTCGGCGAGCGCACACAACCACCTGATCACGCTCGCCGAGGTGCTGGCGATGTACCTGCTGGTGTGGTCGCCCGCGCCCTGGAGGGAGCTGCGCGTGGCGCCGCCGCCGGGCCTCTCCGAGGAAGACGCCGCGTTGTGGAAGAAGGAGCAGGGCCTGATCGAGGCCTTCGTCGCCGAGCTGCCGGCGGTGCGGCGCGCGCTCGCGCATGTGCCGGTGGCGATGATCTTCGACGACCACGACGTCACCGACGACTGGAACCTGAGCCGCGAATGGGAGGAGGTCGCCTACGGCCACCCCTTCTCGCGCCGGGTGATCGGCAACGCGATCGTGGCCTACGCGATCAACCAGGCCTGGGGCAACCGCCCCGACGTCTTCGACGACACGCTCTTCGAGCATCTGCAGCGCAGCCTGGACGCGCCCGGCGCGCAGGCGCACGACGACTGCATCGACGCCCTGCTGCGCTTCGAGGACTGGCACTACACCTGGCCGACCACCCCGCCGCTGGTGGTCATCGACACCCGCACCCGGCGCTGGCGCTCGGAGCGCACCGCGCGCCGCCCCTCCGGGCTGATGGACTGGGAGTCGCTCACCGACCTGCAGCAGGTGCTGCGCGGCCTGCCCGCGGTGCTGCTGGTGTCGCCGGCGCCGATCTTCGGCGTCAAGCTGATCGAGACCATCCAGCGCATCTTCACCTGGTTCGGCCACCCGCTGATGGTGGATGCGGAGAACTGGATGGCGCACCCGGGCTCGGCGCAGGCCATCCTCAACATCTTCCGCCACCGCCGCACGCCGCGGAACTTCGTCGTGCTCTCGGGCGACGTGCATTACTCCTTCGTCTACGACGTCGAGCTGCGCGGCCGCGTGCGCGGGCCGGACATCTGGCAGATCTGCAGCAGCGGCGTGCGCAACGAGTTCCCGCCGCGGCTGCTCGGGGTGCTCGACCGCCTCAACCGCTGGATGTATTCGCCGCGCTCGCCGCTCAACTGGTTCACCCGCCGCCGCCACATGCGCGTGACCCCGCGCCGCTACGAGGGCGCCGCGCGCGGCCGCCGCCTGCTCGGCGGCGCCGGCATCGGCCTGGTGGAACTCGACGCCGAGGGCGTGCCCTGGCGCATCCGCGAGTTGCTCGCCGACGGAGCGACGATCGCCTTCGAGCGCGAGGAGGACTTCTCGCGCTGGGCATGAACGCCACGGCGCCCGCGGCCGCCCGGCGGCCGCGCCGGCCTCAGCGCACCGCCTGCAGCTCCCACACCCCGGCCGGCGGCGTGTTGCGCCACACCACCGCGCGCCGATGCCAGCGCAGCTGGCGCGGCACGGCGAAGGGCGCGCGTGGCTGGTAGGTGAACTGCACGAGCTTGCGCTCGCCGTCGTGGGCGAGGAATCGGCAGAGGCTATCGACCGTCTCGGCCGCGACCTCCCTGGGCAGCGAGCGGAAAGGCAGGCTGGACACCAGCACCACGCGCCCCGGGCGCTCGATGAGGCCGTCGACGACCTCCTTCGCCGCCGCCTGGCGCACATCCACCGTGGGAAAGCGCGCCTGCAGCCGCCGCGCCAGCGCGGGCTGGAGCTCGACCGCGATCAGCGGCACGCCGGGCAGGCGACGCAGCAAGGCCTCGGTGACCGGGCCGGTGCCGGCGCCGAGCTCGACCACGGTGTCGGCACCTACCGCCGCGCCCGCCATCGCATTGGCCAGCGTGCGCGACGATGGCATCACCGCGCCGGTGGATGCGGGGTTGCGCAGCATGGCCAACAGCAGTTGCACCGGCATGGGCGCTCGTCCCTTCGAGATCGACAGGTGCCCATGGTAACGCCGCGACCACCGCCCGCGCACCCCGAAATTGCTCCGCGAAATTGTTCCGGAATACGCCGCGCGGCAACGCGCGCACCGGGTCGGGCGACGCCATGGCCACGGGGCGCGGCTGCGGGCGCCGGTTTTCTGTCACCATCACGCCTTTGCCTTCACACCCTCACATCATGGCTGGAACCACCCTGCTCGCACTGATCGACGACATCGCCACCATCATGGACGACGTCGCCACCATGACCAAGGTCGCCGCCAAGAAGACCGCCGGCGTGCTCGGCGACGACCTCGCCCTCAACGCCCAGCAGGTCACCGGCGTGCAGGCCAGCCGCGAGCTGCCGGTGGTGTGGGCGGTGGCCAAGGGCTCGCTGGTCAACAAGGCCATCCTGGTGCCGGCCGCCTTGCTGATCAGCTGGCTGGCGCCGTGGCTGATCACCCCGCTGCTGATGCTGGGCGGCGCCTTCCTGTGCTTCGAGGGCTTCGAGAAGCTCGCGCACAAGTTCCTGCACTCGAAGGCGGAGGACGAGGTCGAGCACCGCGAGACCCTGCAGGCGGTCGCCGACCCGAACGTGGACCTGGTCGCCTTCGAGAAGGAGAAGATCAAGGGCGCGGTGCGCACCGACTTCATCCTGTCGGCCGAGATCGTGGTGATCACCCTCGGCACCGTGGCCGCGGCCTCGCTCGGCCAGCGCGTGGCGGTGCTGGTCGGCATCTCGCTGCTGATGACGGTGGGCGTGTATGGGCTGGTGGCGGGCATCGTCAAGCTCGACGACCTCGGCCTGCACCTGCAGCGCAGCACCTCGGCCTTCACCCGCCGCATCGGCGGCGCCATCCTGGGCTTCGCGCCCTGGCTGATGAAGACGCTGTCGGTAGTCGGCACCGCGGCGATGTTCATGGTCGGCGGCGGCATCCTGCTGCACGGCTGGCCGACGGCGGCGCACGCGGTGGAGCATTTTGCGGAAGGCTTCGGCGGTGTGGGCGGCGCGCTGATCAACACCGGCGCGGGCGCGGGGGTCGGCATCCTCGCCGGCGCCGTCGTGCTGGCGGGAGTGATGCTGGTGCAGAAGCTGCGCGGCGCCCACTGAACGCACCCGGCGCCATCGCCCCACGCGCGCATCGACCGCCGCTCGCGCGTGCGCCACGCCTGTGACGGCCGCCCGCAGCGGAAGTCCGTTCAGCAGCGGCGCGGCCCGCGGATCGCCACCTCGCACTGGCTCAGCATGATCGCGTCGGCCATTGCCCATAGCACGTCGAGCTTGAACTGCAGGATGTCGAGCGCGCGCTGCTGCATCGCCCTGCTCCGGCTGAAGTACTCGAGCGTGAAGCGCAGGCCGTGCTCGACGTCGCGCCGCGCCTGGGTGAGGCGGTTGCGGAAGTACTGCAGGCCGGCGGCGTCGACCCAGGGGTAGTGCGTCGGCCAGGTGTCCAGGCGCTGCTGGTGGATGTGCGGCGCGAAGAGTTCGGTGAGGCTGGAGGCCACCGCCTCCTGCCAAGGGCGCCGGCGGGCGAAGTCGATGTAGGCGTCGACCGCGAAGCGCGTGGCGGGCGCGACGAAGCGCAGCGAGGTGACGTCGTCGCGGGAGAGACCCGTCGCCTCGCCCAGCCGGATCCAGGCCTCGATGCCGCCGGGGTCCTTGACGTCGCCGATCTCGAAGCCGTCGTGGTCGAGGATGCGCTGGATCCACTCGCGGCGGATCGCGCGCTCCGGGCAGTTGGACAGAATGGCGGCGTCCTTCACCGGGATCGAGATCTGGTAGTAGAAGCGGTTCGCCACCCAGCCCTGGAGCTGTTCGCGGGTGAGCTTGCCCTCGGCCATCATCACGTGGAAGGGGTGGTGGATGTGGTAGCTCGTGCCCTTCTCGCGCAGCAGGGCCTCGAACTCGGCCGGGCTCCACGGCGGCAGGTCGTCGGCACGGGCGGCGAGCGCCGCGGTGTGCTCGATGCTGGTCTGGTCGATGTAGCTCACAGCGCGATCTCCATGCCGTCGAAGGCGACCTCGATGCCGTGCGCGGCCAGTTCGGCGCGCTCGCGGCTGTCCTCGTCGAGGATCGGGTTGGTGTTGTTGATGTGGATCAGCACCTTGCGCGTGGTGGCCGGCAGCTTGTCCAGCCACTCGAGCATGCCGCCGGGGCCGGATTGCGGCAGGTGGCCCATGGCGCGCGAGGTCTTCGGCGAGGCGCCGAGGCGGATCATCTCGTCGTCGGTCCACAAGGTGCCGTCGACCAGCACGCAGTCGGCGGCCTGCATCGCCGCCCACAGTTGGGGTTCCATCTCGCCGAGGCCGGGGGCGTAGAACAGGCGCTTGCCGCTGGCCGCATCGACCAGGGTGACGCCGATGTTATCGCCCGGCTGCGGGCGGTCGCGGTGCGGCGAGTAGGGCGGCGCATTGCTGGTCAGCACCAGGGCCTCGAGGCCGAGGCCGGGCGCGCCGTCGATGGCAAAGCGCACCTGCAGCGGCAGCTCGCGCCAGTCGACTCCGCTGTAGTGGCCGAGCACGCCGAACACCGGGTTGCCCACCGACAGGTCCTCGCGCACGCAGGCGGTGCACCACACCGGCCAAGGCTCGCGATGCTCGCGCAGCATGTAGAGGCCGGTGGTGTGGTCGATCTGGGCATCGATCAGCACGATCGCCGCGATGCCGGTGTCGCGCAGCGCGCGCGCCGGCTGCAGCGCCGGGAAGCTCCGGATCTGCTGCAGCACGTCGGGGGAGGCGTTGAACAGCACCCAGTTCTCGTCGTCGCCACTGGCGGCAATCGAAGACTGGGTACGGGCCTGGGCGCGGATGCGTCCCTTGCGCAGGCCGTCGCAGTTGGGGCAGTTGCAGTTCCACTGCGGAAAGCCACCACCGGCTGCGGAGCCGAGCACGCGGATCTTCATCGCTTCTCCTGTCTTGTGTCCCTGCGGGATGGGGGACGCTCGCAAGCACCGCCGACCGCTTCGACGACGATGCCTGCAAGATTGACCGGGAGAAGAACGCTCCGCATCGTGAAAGCCCGGAACCGGGCCTCGTGAAAATACCGAGTACGGTGGCGGCATGACTCGAGAGGTACTGCATGGGCGGAGGTCGGCGCGATGCGCGGCACTGCGTGTCCGCAGCTCGGCTGCCTGCGATCATCGGCCCCAAGCGAGTCCCGCCAGCGCGAACAATTCGGCGACGGCGGCGCTGCCTCCCCACCACAGCAGCAGCACCGAGGCGGCCGCCACCAGCGTCACCAGGTAGCCGACCAGCAGCATCAGTCCATCGCGCAGGCGCAAGCCCCAGGAGATCAGCACGATGGCCAGCGCGGGCAGCACGTTGTCGAAGCTGATGATGGGCACGGGCGTCATCATCGACAGCCCGGCGATGGAGAGCATGGAGGCGTTGAGCACGCGCGCCGGGCGGTCGCTCAGGCGCAGCAGGCGGGGGCGGCCGAGGGACGCGACGATGCCGACGACGCGGCCGAACATGCGCTGCAGCAGCGCCCTCGCGCGACCGTCGATCTCGCGCCGGGCGAGCCAGCGCGGCAAGGGCACGGGCTGGCCGACGCACAGCCCGAAGGCGATCAGCAGGCAGAAGCCGCCGACGACCGAGGCCATGCCCGGGAGCGCGACCGGAAAAAGCAGCGGCATCGCCAGCAGGGACAGCCACACCAGCCGCTGCCGGTTGCTCTGGCCGAGGGCCTCGGCCATCGTGCCGTCCATGGACGCGAGATGCGCCCCGGCAATGCGTTCCACGCTTGCCCGCCGTTTGGCCTTGAGGAACTCGGATCGGCTGGGTGCGCGGGGGTCCTGGTCTTCCATGACGGTCCAAGGGTGATCGATCGGTACGAGACACGAGGGTGTCTGCGCTGCTGCGGGAACATCGAATTTTCGCTCGAAAGTTCGGACAGGTTCCGACCTTCGACGGTTCCCCCGGGTCGAGCCCCGCTGCGGAAGGCGCCGCCGCGACCGGCGCGCGCCGTTTGCGCGCCGGGGTCGGGAGAGCGTTTTGGTGGTACGGTTGGGCCCTCCTCGTCCGCAGGCCCCATGCCGCGGGCCCTCCTACGACGTTCGCCAACCGGGTGCAGCATGAGCGATGCCTTCCAGCCCGCGTCGATCGGCGCCGACGGCACACGCCGCGCCGCGATGCCGGTCCCGCGCCTCGACCCGGAATCCGCCCTGCTGTTCGTGATCAACGCCGCCGCGGGCGCGCTCGACGTCGATGCCAAGCGTGCCGTGATCGAATCGACCCTCGCCGCCCGGGGCCGCAGGGGCGAGCTGCTGGTCTGCGCGCCGGACGAGCTTGCGCGCGTGGCCACCGAAGCCGCAGCGGCGGCGCTGGCGCGCAACACGGCGGTGGTCGCCGTCGGCGGCGACGGCAGCCTCGGCACGGTGGCACAGGCCGCGCACGCGGCGGGTTGCCCGATGGGAGTCATCCCCTACGGGACCTTCAACTACTTCGCGCGCACGCACGGCATCCCCACCGAGCCCGCGGCCGCGATGCGCCAAGTGCTGGATGCGCATCCGCGACCCGTGCAGGTAGGGGCCATCAACGACCGCGTCTTCCTGGTCAATGCCAGCCTGGGCGTCTATCCCGAGCTGCTGCAGGACCGCGAGGCCTACAAGGCCCGCTTCGGCCGCAGCCGCTGGGTGGCCTTCGTCGCCGGCTGCGCGACGCTCTTGCGTGCGCAGCGCCGGCTGCGCCTGCACATCGAGATGGGCTCCACGGTTCGCGACGTGCAGACGCTGACCCTCTTCGTCGGCAACAACCGGCTGCAGCTGCAGCAGCTCGGCGCGGAGCCCGCGGACACCGTCGCCGGCACCCCCGGCGACGGCTGCCTGGCCGCGCTGATGCTGCGGCCCATCGGCACGCTGTCGATGCTCGGGCTGATGCTGCGCGGAGCGATGGGTCGGCTGGGCGAAGCCGCCGGCGTGGAAGGCTTCGAGTTCACCCACATGGCGGTGAAGCCCAGGCTGGCGCGCGGTCGCAGGGAGGTCATGGTGGCCTTCGACGGCGAGGTGGCGCGAATGCGCGCGCCCATCCACATTGGCGTGCTCGACAAGCCCCTGTACCTGCTCCAGGTGCTTGGCAGGGCGAACTCGCCTGCGGCCGGCGCATGAGGGCGGCGGCATGAGCGTCCTCCTGCACATCGCGGACACGCATTTCGGCACCGAGCGGCGATCGGTGGTCGAGGCCCTGGTCGCGCTGGCGGCGCAGCAGCGGCCGGATCTGGTGGTGCTCGCGGGCGACGTCACGCAGCGCGCGCGCCCCGGCCAGTTTCGCGCCGCGAAGGCCTTCGTCGACCGGCTGGGCGCGCCGGTCCTGGCGGTGCCGGGCAACCACGACATCGCCCTGTTCGACCCGTGGGCGCGCCTGACGCGCCCGTACGCGCGCTGGGCCGGGGCCTTCGGCGCCGATCTCGAGCCGGTGCACGCGTCGGCAGAGCTGCTCGTCGTCGGGGTCAACACCACGCGCGCCTGGCGGCACAAGAACGGCGAGGTGTCGGCGGCGCAGATCGATCGCGTGGCAGGCCTGCTGGCCACCGCGAGTCCGCAGCAGCTGCGCGTCGTGGTGGTGCACCAGCCCGCAGCGGTGATCCGCAGCCGAGACCGCGCCAACCTGCTGCGCGGCCACCAGGCCGCGCTGCAGGCCTGGTCGGTCGCCGGCGCCGACCTCGTCCTCGGCGGGCACATTCACCTGCCCTACACGCTGGCACCGCCGGGGCTGGCGCGCCGGCTCTGGGTGCTCCAGGCCGGCACCGCCGTCTCCTCGCGCACGCGCGCCGAGGTGCCCAACTCGGTCAATATCGTGCGCTGGAACGAGCCATCCGGAGCCCACGACGCACCGGCGCAACAGGGGTCGGCAGCGGGTGGAAGCTGCCTGATCGAGCAGTGGGATTTCGTGCGCCGCGATGGCTGCTTCGTGCGCAAGGCGGTCACGCCGGTACAGCCGGAGCGCTCCTGATCGCGCGTCCCCTGCGGGTACATGGCAAGCCCCTCGTGCCCTCGGGCAGCCGGTGCGGCGCGGGCGCGCCGAGCCGGCGCCGCCACCCTCGCGCGCCGTGCATGCGGCTGCGGGCGCGAGACTCATGATTTTCTGTAGGCGGCGCTGGAGCTTGTGTCGAGGCCGGGGCGAGCGGCGATCCGCGACAATCCCCTGGAAAGTCACGCCCGCAGAGGAGTCCGACCGTGAAAGCCGAGCAGCGCGCAATCCCCACCGCCCCCACCCTCCCCGTCGCCAGCCACGAGCCCCCGCGCGCGAAGAAGCTCGCAGCCCTGCTCCGCCTCGGCGTTCCGGGCGCACTTGCGGGCTTCGCCTGCCTCGCCGGCGCACAGCCGGCGGACCCGGGAGCGGTGGCGCTCAACCCGGTCGTGGTCACCGGCGCACCCGCCGCCACCGAGAGCTTCGAGCTGCCCTACTCGGTCGATTCGGTGGACATGCGCGCCAACCAGGCCGGCAACCTCGGCGTGAACGCCTCCGAGGCGCTCGCCGGCGTGCCCGGCCTGGTGATCCAGAACCGCCAGAACTATGCCCAGGACCTGCAGATCTCGGTGCGCGGCTTCGGCGCGCGCGCGGCCTTCGGCGTGCGCGGCGTCAAGCTCATCGCCGACGGCATCCCGGCCACCAACCCGGACGGCCAGGGCCAGGCCGCGACCTTCAACCTCGACACCGCCGAACGCATCGAGGTGATGCGCGGCCCCTTCGCCACCGTCTACGGCAACCACGCCGGCGGCGTCATCCAGCTTTTCTCGCGCAAGGGCGAGGGCGATCCGCGCGTGCGCGCGAGCGTGCTCGGCGGCAGCTGGGGCACGACCAAGTTCGGCATCGGCGCCGAGGGCGAGAAGAATGGCGTCGGCTTCGTGCTCGACGCCTCGCGCTTCGACACCGACGGCTACCGCGACCACAGCAAGACCCGCCGCGACCAGGGCTTCGCCAAGCTGACGCTGAACCCGGACGAGGACAGCACGCTGACCCTGGTGGCGAACGGGCTGCGCCAGCCGGAGACGGAGGATCCGCTGGGGGTGACCTGGGAGACCTACGAGCGCGATCCGCAGTCGCTCACGATCGATCCGCTCGACCCCGCGACGCCGAAGCGCTCCTATGCAGCCCGCTACAACACACGCAAGAGCATCCACCATGTTCAGGGCGGAGCGACCTACGAGCGCCGGCTAGGCGAGGACCGCCTGCAGTTGTCCGCCTATGCCGGGCGCCGCGCGGTGACCCAGTACCAGTCTTTTTCCAAAGGCTTCCAGTCCAGCCCGCGCCATGCCGGTGGCGTGGTCGATTTCGACCGCGACTTTCACGGCATGGGGCTACGCTGGATTTCGCAGCGCACGATGGGAAGCGGCGAGCTCACCCTGACCGCCGGCATCGACTACGACCACTCCGAGGACGATCGTCGCGGCTACGAGAACTTCGTCGGCAGCACGCTCGGCGTGAAGGGGCGCCTGCGCCGCGACGAGCTCGACACCATCACCAGCATCGACCCCTATGTCCAGGCGCTGTGGAAGAGCGGACCGTGGCAGTGGTCGCTCGGCGCCCGCCATTCGCGCGTGTCGTTCAAGGTGGAGGATCGCTACATCAACACCGACAACCCGGACGACAGCGGCAGCGTACGCTTCAGCAAGACCACGCCGGCGCTGGGGGTTAGCTACGCATTGAGTCCGGCGACGAACCTCTATGCGAGCGTGGGCGCGGGCTACGAGACACCCACCCTCAACGAGCTCTCGTACGCGACACCCACCACCGGCTTCAACTTCGGCCTGCGTCCGAGCACCAGCCGCCAGGCGGAGATCGGCATCAAGACCTTCGTCGGCGACGACGCCCGGATCAACGCCGCGCTGTTCAGGATCGAGACCGACGACGAGATCGTCGTGTTGGCCTCGGAAGAAGGCCGTACCAGCTACCAGAACGCCGGCCGGACATTGCGCCAGGGGATCGAGATCGCCGCCCAGGCGGAGCTCACCCGCACGCTTACGGCGCGGGCCTCGCTGACCTGGATGCAGGCCGAATACGACGAGGCCTTCAAGAGCCGCGGGACCACCGTGGCGGCCGGCAACCGTATCCCAGGCGTTCCGCGCATCGCGGCGTTCGCCGAACTCGCCTGGCAGGCGGCCCCCGGGGTGACGCTCGCCGGAGAGGTCTTGCATCGGGGCGAGGTCGAGGTGAATGACCTCAACAACGACCGCAGCGCGCCGGCCTACACGCTTTTCAACTTGCGGCTGTCCGCGGAGCAGCAACAAGGGCCCTGGACCTTCGGGCAACTGCTGCGCGTGGATAACGTGCTCGATCGCAAATACGTCGGCTCCGTGATCGTCGGTGATAGCAACAAGCGCTATTACGAACCGGGCCCCGAGCGCAGCGTGTATGCCGGGGTGAGCGCGAGCTACCGGTTCTGAGCGCGGCCGCCGGCGCTCCTACCTGAACCGGCGCGGATCGCGGGCTCTTGTAGGAGCGCCGGCAGGCGCGAACAAGGCCGCGGGGAAAGG
>ERZ795053.3028-NODE-3028-length-19651-cov-5.099000_pt1 | contig 19651 bp, 15 predicted proteins | sample MGYA00375137_ERZ795053 | MGnify/ENA primary metagenome ERZ795053 (study PRJEB30182, sample SAMN05720284) | activated sludge metagenome | isolation source: Anaerobic digester | place: Hong Kong | collected 2014-12-17 ...
TCGTACTGGTAATATTATCAAGTGCTACACAACAGATTGGAACGATACCGAAAATTATGTAGCCGCATCCGAGATAACTATTGACCTTGATTCTGATCTCGATCTTGCCAAGTTTAAGGGGGCAATGCCTTACGGTTACGTCTCCTTCAGTCAACCGAATAGTACTTATGAAGATATAAATATCGAAGGCGGTCTTGATGCCAGTACAATGTCTCTTATTAACTGGGGCGAGGGTGGCACTATTGAGGTTTGGCGTTACGACGAAATGCAGAGCCAATGGGTTCTTGATGAGAGCAGTACCCTACAGGATGTCTATGGTTATGTGCGTGAAGTTGTTAATCCTGTAACCGGTGCTCGCTATCTTATCAAACAAAACAGTGTCGAGGTTATTGAAGAGTAAATACAGTCTAATAAATTATAAAATTGTAATATTATTTCCGCGGCAATGCCGCGGATTTTTTTTGCTTTTAGAAAACTTTGATAAATTATTAGAGAAGACTTTTTATGTATTGACGCTGTAGTAAGGTAAATTTTTATACGGCTATCATAAATTGTGACCGACCGTGGAGGCGCCATGAAAAAAGAAGTGAAGATCTATTTTGTAATACTTGCTCTAACGGCTCTCGGTCTGGCTCTGAGCCACGATCTTTTTTCGAATTACTTCAAAGATGCTTATAATGTTACAACTCTTCAGCGGGGAAGTATCGAGCTTCCCAGAGAGTTCCCGGGTGTGCTATGTTTTCTGTTAGTCGCGATGCTTTCTTTTATTAGTGATTTAAAAATTGCCTTTATCGCGCAAATCCTTGCTTTTGCCGGTGTCTTTGTGCTTGGTTTTGTTACCCCCTCGTTTTTATGGATGCTCTTTTTTCTTTTTATCAATTCAATGGGCATGCATCTCTTTTTACCGCTTCAGGACAGTATTGCCCTCTCGCTTGTGGACAAGAACCGTGTTGGTAAGCGAATGGGGCAGTTTAAGGGAACCATGACAGCGTTTCAGATGATTGGAGCATTGATTGCCTTTGTGGGGTTTAAAAGTGGTGTTTTTTCATTTACCGGAAAGATAAAGCATATCTTTATTATCTCCGGTTTTATTTTTCTTGTCGTGGCAGTTCTTTTTCTTGTTTTGGACAGGATGATAAATCACAAGGGAATTCATCATGTAAAGACACGTTTCGTTGTGCGAAAAGAGTACAGTCTGTATTATGTGCTTGTTGTGATGTTTGGTGTACAAAAACAGATGATGATGGTTTATGCTCCATGGGTTCTGATAGAACTTCTGCACAAGAAAGCCGATACTATATCGATGCTCTATATGGCTGGCTCCTTTGCAGGAATATTTTTTATACCGGCTCTTGGCAGATGGGTCGACCGTTTTGGTGTGCGAAAGCTTCTATTCGCGGATGCCATCTCGTTTATTGGTGTATACTTTGCTTATGGTGCTCTTGTTATGGGTTTCACCGGTGGTTTTTTTGCTATGGCAGGATTACCTGTTTTGGCAGCTTATCTGCTCTTTATTGTAGACCGTATGTCTACACAAATGGCGATTATACGTGTTGTTTATCTTAAGCAGATCGCTTTAACCGAAAAAGACATTACACCTACCATCTCTTTAGGAATCAGTGTCGATCATGTCGTTTCGATCAGCTGTGCTGTAATTGCAGGGTGGGTGTGGACACAATTTGGCGCACACTATCTTTTTTTTGGTGTTGGCGCACTCTCCTTTGTAAACCTTTGGGTTGCGTTTCGAGTAAAAGAGAGTCGTAAATAGATTTGTTGACAGAGTAATAATTATATGTTTTTTTGTATGAAAAAATGTAAAAGGTAATTATATGAAAAAGATACTGTCTTTGCTTCTTGTTTTTTTATTTGTTGGCTGTAATGATTCAGGCAATAAGGATAAACCTTCCGACATCTCGACTGATAACATTTCTTTAGTTGATAATGGATCATATTATCAGGTTGTTCTGGATTATCGGGATAAAACACCTTATGAAATGGGGCAGCAGTATGGTACTGTTATTTCTTCGAAAGTTGAGGGCTATGACAAACTTATTGATCCGTATCTGATTGATCTGGCAAATAACTCGGGTATGGACTTTTCGAATAGTGTAATCTTGTCTATTGTCAGCAAAAGAATTAATGATATTAAAACACAAATACCTAAAGAATATATGGATGAATTGGATGGTCTTGCTTCGGTACTGGTGAATAGTGATTCGATGGTAATCGGAGATGGAAAACTTTCCAAAGAAGAATTTTTATTAGTAAGCCTTCTACCGGATGTTGTAAGAGGTACCGCTTGCTCCGCTCTGTCAGTTTTTGGAGACCGTTCTGAAAGCGGAAGTCCAGTTGTCGCAAGGGTTCTTGACTGGTTTGGAGGCAACAGTGATCAGCTTGTTAAAATTCAGGCAGTTGTGGTATATAAAAAAAGCACAGGCTCTGTATGCACAGTAGGCTATCTCGGATTTATGGGGGTAATCACAGGGTTTAATGACAAAGGGGTTTTTGCTGGTATTCTTGATTCACCTACGGGGGCAACTTATAATTCTGAAGGTAAGTATTCGTATCCATTTGATATAAGATATGCCTTAGAAAACAACGATTCACTGCAAACGACAGCTGACTACTTGTCAAAACACCCATACACGTATTCACATCTTGTGTTTTTGGCGGATAAAGAGTCTTCCAAAGTTCTTGAAAACAATATATCAGATGATTTTAGACAGCTAAGGGAAGATATGTCTCCGCTAAATGGAGGCATTGTTTGGGGGCTTGAAAATACAGTTGCTGCCGTAAACTCGTTTTTACTAAAAGATAATTTTGATAATCATACTGTTTACACAGGTAATTACAATAGATGGGAATACTTCTACAATCAAATTTCAGCTTTGGCTGGTCAGAAGCTTGATTCAGAAGATCTAAAAACCTTGATAACATATAGAAGTGATAGCGGAGCTTTGCATCAATATGGATCGATATATGTTACCAGCACCCAACAGATGATTCTTTTTTCTCCCGAAAGTTTTAAACTGGAGGTCTTTTTTAGACCAGAAGGGGGGTTGCCAGAAACACCGGTTTTCGAAGATATTGCTGTGACCTGGTAAATTAACTCATCAATTAAGCTTAAAACGGATTGTCTGTGTTATCTTAACGGACGATCCGTTAAACGGTGATTCTCCTTCAAAGAATATCCATCCCTTTGCGGCATCAATAGCTGCACGGTCCAAGGATGGGTACCCCGAGCTTTTTATTACCGAAACATGGCCGCTCTTGCCGTCAGACGTAATTTCTATTTCGAGTATGACTTCTCCTTCGTGACCGAATCTTCGAGCACTGTATGGGTAGTTGGGCGGGTTGTTGTGTGCAATAATATCGGCAAGTCTGGTTAGGGCTGACAAGTCAGAATTATTTTTTTTTGAACCGGGTTTTTTTGTTTTAATATCTTCGTTTATTTCAAGTGTTTCATTTTTTATAAAAAAAGATGCTTCTTTGTTTGAAAATATTACAGTAAAGTTGCTCTTGTTCTTTTTATCAATGGTTTCGGTAGGTTTTTGTTCAGTAAATTCAGATGAATTGCTAATAATATTGACTGTAACCTCTTGTAAGCTGTTCTGTTGTTTGATGCTGGGCTTTGTAAAAAAGTTGGTATCACTATAATATTTTGCTATACCAAAGACAGCTAAATGAGCGATAACACTTGCGTATAACGACACAAGAAAGCGGTTCATCTTATGTTCCTGCCAGGGGAAATATTAAAATCGACCATCACTGGCGGAAGTCCGGTGTTAAGAGGTTTGCCGTCAAAAAGATGTTTGGGATCTTCACTAATATCAATTATATGTATGCCGGGGTTTGTTGCGGTTCGGTCGCTGACAAATAGAAGATTTGCCGTATGGAGTGATAAAGAACACAAATTTCCGTTTGTTCCTTTGTTTGACAAGATAGTTTTCGATACCGACTCATTTTGCAGATCATAGAGCAAAAGGTTTGATCTAAAATCACTACTTGAGGTGAGGATATACAGTTTCTGATCCGGTCCAAACTGAAAGTCGGTGATCTCTGTGTTAAGATCAGATTCTGAAACCAGATATCCCGGAAGGCATTCAAGGGTCTCCGGATCTATCGCGACGACTCCTCCATCCTCCTTGTAAAAATAGCCGAACTCTCCCGGGCAAGATATGTAGATCAATTCTTTACCGCTGTTGTTAATGTAATCGGGAGCAATTTTGAATCGCGAATAGGGATTAAGTGCGTTAACTGTTTCGTCGTTTTCTGTCCAGCTGAGTCGGATTTCTTTGATTACGATGTCTTGTTCGGCATCAATAACAACAACACTGCTATAATTGCTGACTTTAAATGAAGAATCAAGGCGCTGAAGGGCAACGAAAAGCAGGTTTTCGTGGACATGCATCATACACATGTGAGGATGATTCATTCCGGCAGCCGAGTATGATGACAGGTCTATCGAACCACTTTTTTTGCCAGTTTCGGGATTAACAACAAGCAGCTTAGAATTTCCATAAACAGAAACATAGGCTTTATTTTTTCCCGATGTATCACGGTAAATGGCTATATCCTGTGGGTTGGAAGAGGTGCCGGTAGAAAATTCTGTTACTATCTCGTGATTCTTTTTAGGGTCGAGCACTTGTATACTGTCCCTGCCAGCCCGGTTGATTATATATACAATATTGTTAAATATTCTAACTGACGCGTCGGCGTGAACATAGCCGGGAGTTGGGTTTTCAAATGTTTTGTAAGAATTCAAATCAATAAGAGAGAAAGAACCGGTTGTATAATCGCTTGTAAGCACAAATGCGTAATCAATTATAGGTAATTCTGTTTTTGATGGTTTATCATCGTCGCAGGCTGCTAGCAGCACTATCAATAATAGTGCTGCTATATATGTTGAAATTATTTTCATAAGGTTATTTTCTCCTTGTGAATCTTGCAGAATTTAAAACAGATATTCGGCGGTCAGGTAAAAAGCGCGCCCCGGTAAAGGATAACCTATCGTGTCTCGGCTTTTTTTATCAAGCAGATTGTTAATTTCTGCAATTAAAGACAGGTCTTTGAGTGGTCTAATCTCCCAAAGTAAATTGTGATAAATACGCCTGTCAATATAATAAAAATTACTGTTGGCACGGTCAAGATAGTTGCTGCCAATTACATCTATTGAGTATTGCAGCTCGTTATTTTGAAAAATCAATCTGGATAAACCGTTAAATTGATGAGTTGGTCTGCCTGGAAGTTGATTGCCTTTATAATATGGTATATCACTTTGGTCTTCTGTATGCTGGAAAGTGTATTCGCCGCTTAGTTTTAATCTTTTTTTGACTAAGACTTCACCGCTAACTTCGGTGCCATAAATTAATGCTTTTCCGATATTTTGGGCCAACATTGTGCTTTGAGAATTCTGTATAAAAAGAATCGTATCGTCAATTGTGTTATAAAAAAACAGTGTGCTAAACTTGATGACAGGTAATACTTTATTTTCTGATGATGATAAGCTAATACCGGCTTCCCTGTTAAATGCATTTTCATCCGCAAGATCGGGATTTCCTAGAACGCCGTTTTCATTTCCGAATAGCTCCATAAAAGAAGGGTGTCTTCCGGTTTGCGAAAAAGAGGCAAAAAACGCAAGGCTTGTTCTTTTTCGGTCAATGATGTTTAAACGTGCGGAAGTACTGTAATGTAGAAGGTAGCGATTGTTGGTGTCTTTTTCGGGACTATTGTCAAGAACCGTTCTTTGTGTGTAAAAATTGTCGTGTGCGACAGTTATGCGACATGCAGGCAAAACGGAAATTCTTCCATCAAAAAAAGAAAATTCGTTTCCGATGCCGCCTGCATAGTTATCCCTTTTTTGTGTGGGGTAGGTTGTTGAATCATCATAATAATCTTCGGTTTTTTTTGTGAATGTTTCACGGCTGTACGAGGCCGTTACATCAAAAATGCTGTTAAGTTTATCAATGACGGAATTAAAATAGAGAGCACAGCCTGCTGTGTGAAAGGTACCGGTCTCTTTTTTATTGGTCATCATGATCTCGTTTTCGGGATCTGACAAAATTTGCTCTCGATAAGAGTAGTTAATTTTTGCGTCCAGCCTGTTGCTTGTTGAGCCAAAATGGTTAAAGTCGAAGGCCGCTGATGAATCATATTTTTTTGATGTAAAGCTGCTATCAAGAGCCGTGTTACTGTTAATTCCGGATACTCCGTTTTTTTTGTACATAAATCCGTTATTCAATGATAGTGAAAAAGAATCGAAATTATATTTACCGTTAAGGTTCACCTTGCCGGCAAAGTATTGGCTGTTTTCCCGTTTTTCTGTTTTGTCATCTTCGGTGTTAATTACTGGGGTTCCATTGTCATTATGAAAATAAAAATCATTTTTACACGAATCGTATGCTGTGAAGAGAAGATAAGAATATTTTTTTGTACTGGATAATCTTTTGAAAGAGAGATGATAGGTGTCAAAAGAACCAATAGCAGTTTTGATGCGGTTTTCAGATTTGCCGTTTTGAAAAATATTTGCCGATAAATTTTCTACTTCCGAGCTGTCAGTAACAATATTAATAACACCGCTCATACCTGTTTTACCAAAACGCAGTGGAGTTATGCCCTTGTATATTTCGATTCGCTTGATTGATGCTACTAATATTGAGTCGATGTCAATTTCGCCATGAAGGGGGTCAGTAACCGGAATGCCGTCCACACATATTAGAATCTGGTTATAGTTGCTGCCTCTTATCGAGACCATGCTGCGTGAGCCTGCTCCGCCAGTGCGGTTAATTTTTATACCCGCGACCCGGTTTAAAAGTTGAGACACCGATGACGATTGCACAGCGGATGAGTCGGGAACAATTATTGTAACCGGATTAACACCTTGTGCCAGCTTTTCCGTTTCGGTAAGCCTGGGAGCGAAAACAGTAATTGCATTATTCTCTTCTTGCGCGCAAAGTATTGTACAGCAACAAAATTCAAAGATGATAATGATAGTTATAAACGGTTGCCAAAAATTAGAGTTCACTATTAGCTTTGCCAACTGCGTCAAGATCAAAACCGACAGATCCCATGGTTGGATAAGGGTCGTATATCGGGTTTCCAAAGGAGTCGAAATCATTTCCGTCTCCGGTTATATCAACAATTCTGATAAATCGTATTTCATTAATATCTACTCGATTATCGATTACTGCTCTATGATACGAGAGCTCGGAAAGATCAAAGGGGTTCCATATCCTTGGCGATATTTGCCGGCAAGCCCATGTATCAGGGTTGGATCAATAGTGCCGTAACCGTCTACTGGTTCTTCTGTCAAGCTTATGCTGTCGAAACGAACATAGTCTTTGCCGTTAGACGAAACCTCTACCCATGCAAGTTCAAGAAAATAATTGCTAAAAGAATTTTCAAATACCGCAAAATCGATACCAGTGCCGTTTGTGATGGGCTGGTTAAATGTTAAAACTATGGATCCGTTGTTGCCAAGTGAAACTATATCGGTGCTTGTTCCGGATGCTTTGCCGGTTGCCAAGACGGGGTCCTTCCATTCGTCGCTTACATCTTTACTTGGCAAATAGTCCTTATAGCCTGTTGCCCAACCGGTCAAAACGGAAGAGTCCATATGTACAGCGTTGTTGTTTGGCGTATCGGCGGCTCCAAAAAAACTATCCAATACGGTATAGTTTCGGCGGTAAATATCGCTATCTGCGCAATCGGCTGATGGTCGCGCAGCAAGATAAAAGGTGCCGGTTTCGTTAAACGTAAAATCATTGGTTGATTGCCATACTGGTGTAGCTTCCGCATCTTGAGTAACGGATATTTCGATATTGTCACTAAGGCTTTTAAAAGTAATCTTTGTACCAGTTGTAATAATTGTTCCACAGTAATCGGGTAAAGGTAACATTGTGATGGCTTCTGGAGAAAGAGACCCGTCCGCAGAGGAGCCGTCACAGAGGGTGGCGGCGGGTGCTGTTTCAGTTTCGCTTGGTGATTCTTTTTTGTCTGATGCCGTGCCCGAATCACAGCCGGTTGAACTGGAAACATAAAGAGTTAATATTACTATAGGAAGAAAGTTTCTCATGAATTGATCCATATGCTAATCTGTAATAAACAGATTTTCTTTTTATTCGAAAAATTATCGATTGTCTGAATTAAAAGAGAGCTTGCAAAGCTGTCAAGTAAGTTAGCCCTGTACTTTTTTAAATTATTCTGTTGTTGACAAAAGAAATAGTCATTAGCTAAAATTATTATCAGGAAACTTCGAAAAATTACAATGTTCCGGAGGGTTACATGGTTTAAGTGCCTATTCTAAAGGAATTTTTCGCAAGTTCCTTGTTATAAAGTTAATTAATAGAGGTTGTCATCATTAATTGCAGATCTTAATAAAGTTTGCCTACGAGGATCATATGAAGTACAGATCGGTTTTACTATTGTTTCTTCTGTCGTCGGGATTTATAATGTCGTGTTCTAGATTGCCACAGGATAATTCGGATGCCAATATAATTTATGTAAGTATCTTGCCCCAGAAGTATTTTGCTGACCGGATTTGCGGGGATAAATTTGATGTCCGGGTAATGGTTCAACCAGGAAAGAGCCCAGCCACATATGAGCCTTTACCTGCACAGATTACAGAATTATCCAAAGCCAAGATGTTCTTTGCCATAGGAGTCCCTTTCGAAAACTCCTTTTTGCCTAAAATTCGTAGTGCTATACCAGCCTTGGCAATAATAGATACATCATGTAGCATTGCCAAACGGAGACTAGAAGATCATGACCATCATGATGACCATGATCCTCATGAAAAAAACATAGCTGGTGATCTTAAAATAACAGGTGATTCTTGCAATTCTATCAAGAGTGATATAAAAAAGCATGATGCCAAGCAAGATCTGGTTAAGAGGTCAAATCATGGCAAGTCGGCCGAAGATCCGCATGTCTGGATGTCCCCAGTATTGGCAACTGTTGTTGCACAAACCATGCTAGACGAGATAATAAAAATTGATCCCGGTAACGAGGACTACTATAAACAGAACTTTTTGCTGCTTGAAGCCGATCTTGAATCTCTTCATAAAGAGTTAACTGAAAGTCTAAAAAGTCTTAAGGGAAAAACAATGCTGGTTTTTCATCCATCATTTGGATATTTCGCTGACGAGTATAAGCTAAAACAGGTGGCTATCGAAGCAGGTGGAAAAGAGGTCGAGCCCGCGGGACTTGTCAAGATAATCGAGTTCGCGAAAAAGGAGAAAGTGTCCATGCTTTTTGTGCAACCAGAGTTTTCGCAGAGGAGTGCTCGTGCCGTAGCAGATGCGGTTGGTGCCAAAGTTGTTGTCGCATCGCCTCTTGATTACGAGTATATCACGAATATGAGAAAAATTGCGATCCGATTAAGAGAGTTAAAATGACAGAAAACAACATTATAGAGATAAAAGATCTATCTTTTGCATACGGCAACGAAAGTATTCTTTCACATATTAATTGTGAAATTAAAGATAAAGAGTTGGTTTCGATAGTTGGGCCTAATGGAGGCGGAAAAACCACTCTAGTCAGATTGATGGCAGGGCTACTCTATCCGGTTAAAGGCAAGGTTTATATTGAAGGGGTATCCACAACCGAGAGGCATCCGATAGTGGGGTATGTTTCGCAAAACAGCATGATCGATGACAAGTTTCCGGTAACGGTTCAGGACATAGTACTAAGCGGAACAATGAAATCCGGCTTTGGATTTTATAATAAAAATGATCGTAAAAAGGCAAATAGTGCTCTTGAAAGCGTTGGTATGAGTAATTTTGTAAAAAAACGGCACAGTGATCTTTCGGGTGGCCAGCGTAAGCGAGTGATAATAGCGAGAGCACTTGCTGGTGGAGCAAAAATTCTGCTTCTTGATGAACCAACGGCTAATCTTGATGCCAATTCTTCTGCTGATCTGATAGAATTAATCAAAGACCTTAACAAAACCATAACTGTTGTACTGGTGACTCACGATTACGGATTTGTTTCTGATATTACCAACCGTGTTTTTTGTATAAATAATCATCTTCACGAGCATCCATTAAAAGAGGCCGAAGAGCGTTTCGCAATGAACCTTAAACGGGTCGATCACACAGTTGTACTCAATAAATGTAAAGGTTGCGAGGGAAAACAATGAGTTCATTTATAGCAGCGCTTTTGAATCCTGATATGGTTTTTATACGTTATGCCTTGTTTGCCGGACTAATATCTGCGGTACCATTTGGAATAACTGGAAGCTTCATCGTTGTAAAGCGTATAGGGTATGTGGCTGGAGCCATAAGTCATGCTGTTCTTGCCGGTATCGGTTTTGCAATGTATGTAAATGCAAAGTATGATAAAGAGGTGTTAAGCCCAATGCTTGGTGCGTTTATCGCGGCCGTGACTGCCGGAATTATTATCTCTTTTGTGTCTCGTTATGCCAAAGAACGGGAAGATACGATTATCGGAACAGTTTGGGCATTCGGTATGGCTATTGGGCTTCTGTTTATACACAGTACACCGACTTATATTGATCCAATGAGCTATCTTTTTGGGAACATCCAGCTTTTAGGATCGCTTGAGCTTAAATTGATAATTATTCTTGCTGTTATTGTTGTCTTTGTGGTGGTTCTGTTTTATAACCAGCTTCTTCTTGTGTCTTATGATCCGGAATTTGCGGCTTTAAGAGGACTCAATGTCTATTTTTATCAGGTCATGCTTATAATGCTTATTTCGTGTACAGTAGTTCTTATGGCAAGTTCTGTTGGTATTGTAATGGTTATTGCCTTGTTGACCATTCCGTCGGGAATAGCCTCATTTTTTACAATCAAGCTTTGGCACATGATAATTGTTTCGTCAATAGTTTGTGCGGTCTCTGTAGTGTCTGGATTGGCATTCAGTTATATGTTAGCGATGCCGTCTGGTGCGGTAATTATCGTAGTGTGCGGAATAATCTACTTTGCGGCTATGATGCTAAACGCCATATTCGGTATTATTCAAAAAAACAGAGCCGTTGGTAAGCGTGATCAAATAAAACCGTAATTCAAGATCTCTTCCAGGTGTTTAGTTCTGGATGTGCCTACCAGTACACGTGATATTTTTTTATTGTTGGTCACAAACTTAAGGGCTTCTTTGACAGTGTTGTCACCAAGGCTGTTTCTTTTTTTTAGGCATTGGGTGAAATTCGTACCTTTTGTATCATCCGGTTTAGTGCAGATGTTGCCATTAATATCAAACAGAGGGTTAAGCCTGCGAATATCGTTTTTGGCAAAACGGTACTCCTCGTTTACTGCTGGCGTAAGTAAGCCTTGCGCGAGAGGGCTGTAGGCGATGAAGTCTATCCTGTTATCATAACAGAAATCGATTAACTCTTCAGATTCCTGCTGCAGAAAATTGTACCGGTTTTGGCTTGAGCAGACAGGTCCAAGTTTCAAGGTCTCTTCAAGTCTGGGAATATCAAAGTTACAGACTCCAATTTTTTTAACCATACCTTCGTCTAAAAGCCGGGTCAGGGCTTTGAAGCTCTCGTCAAGCGGGGTTTGCGGGTCTGGCCAGTGCAACTGGTACAGCTCGATGCTCTCTCTGTTTAATCTTTTCAGTGATTCTTCACAATCGCGCAGTATAAAATCGTAAGAAAGATCGTGAGTTACGCGGCCGTTATCGATTTTAAGCCCGCATTTTGTGGCTACAACAATTTTGTTTGATATGCTGGAAGGAGTTCTATCAAGAGCCTCGCCCAGTAATTTCTCTGAAAGCCCAAAACCGTAGACGGGTGCGGTGTCAAAAAAAACAACACCAAGCTCGATCGCTCTGATAATCAAATTAATTGCCGATTCAGATGTGGCTCCTTTCCAGCCTTTGCCGCAAAGAGGCCAACATCCGAGTCCAAAACGCGGGTGGCTATTCAAATTTCTCAAGAATTCGTTCAAAGTCATCAAGAGAGTAGTAGTTTATTTCGATACGGCCTTTACCGGTGGAGGAGTGTTTTATTTCGACCTTTGTTCCCAGAGTCGAGACCAGCTTCTCTTCCATTTTTCTGATATGTGGATCTTTGTGCGGCTTCTTGGCTTTTGATTCGCCTGAAAGCTTATCCTGATCAGCCTTGATGATGTTTTCTAGGGCTCGCACACTCAAATTTTGAGAAAGAATCTGATTGAAGTAGTACTCTTTCTGACTGCCCGGTACGCCAAGCAGAACTTTTGCGTGCCCCTGGCTAATCTGTCCGGCAGATATGGCGTTGATTATGATATCGGGTAACGAGAGTAGTCGCAGTGAGTTAGCGATTGTAGCACGCTCTTTACCGACGCGTTTGGCTACATCGTTCTGTTTAAGATTAAAACGGTTGATCAGCACCTTGTATGCCTTGGCTTCTTCTATCGGGTCAAGGTCTTGACGTTGAATATTTTCAATCAAAGCTATTGTTACGTTTTCTTCTTCGGTGGCTTTTACAACTATTGCCCTTATGGTATCCATCTCCAGAACTTTTGCCGCTCTGAAACGGCGTTCCCCAGCAATAATAATATATTTGTCACCCGATTTACGCAGTAAAACCGGCTGAATTAAGCCAACCGATCGTATCGACTCGGCTAGGTTTTCAATCTCAATTTCATCAAAATGCTCGCGGGGCTGGTCTGGGTTGGGAGTTATGTTGTCTAGAGGAATTTCGACAACAGATTCACCGGCAACATGCGCGATAGTCTCTTCAACATGATCAGCAGCTCTTGTCGGTGGAGCAGTCGTTATGATTGCTCCCAGACCTTTTCCGAGTCGTTTAGCCATTATTGATTACCTCTTCGGCAAGTTTTTCGTATGTTTCACTTCCCGGACAACCCGAGTCGTAAACACCAATAGGTTGTCCAAAAGATGGAGCCTCTGACAGCTTGACGTTTCGGGGAATAATCGTTTCAAAGACCTTATCCTTGAAATATTCTTTAACGTCTGTTACAACATGTTGCGACAGTTTGGTACGTGAATCGTACATAGTTAGCACAACGCCTTCTATGCCCAGCTGCTTATTGATATTTTCTTGTACCATCGAAATAATTCTAAGAAGCTGACTTAAACCTTCCAAGGCATAATATTCGCACTGAAGCGGTATAAGAACAGTATCGGCCGCGACCAAAGCATTAAGTGTTAAAAGGCCAAGAGATGGAGGGCAATCGATTAGAACATAGTCATAAAAGTCGGCAATTTTTTTTACAGCTTCTTTGAGTTTAAATTCTTTTCCTTCCAGATCCATCATGTCTATCTGTGCTCCGGAAAGATGAATATTTGCAGGAACAATATCAAGATTTGGATATTCTGTATTGAATATAGCTTCTTCTATGCCTATCTCACCAATAAGCACTTCGTAGATTGTTGTCTGAAGCTCTTCAGCATTAACCGAAACACCGAACCCGGCGTTTCCCTGCGGATCAATATCAATAATTAATACTTTTTTACCTTTTGCTCCCAGAAAAGCCGCAAGATTTACGGTTGTTGTGGTTTTACCCACACCGCCTTTCTGGTTTGAAACTGATATTACTCTTCCCATGGTATAACCTCTTTTGCGGGGATTGTTTGCTTATTGTTTTATCAGATAGCTTCAATTGAGCGTCTGATCTCTGTGCGTCTATCTAAATCGTGTTCTAGTGACAGAAAACGGCATTCGTAAGCCATTTGATAGCAGAATGACAGCATACACTTAAAAAGACCGTCCCTTACTGAATCACTCATGATATATTTTCCGACAATGGTTCTAGCGAGCGGTGGAAGTTTATCCTGTTTGGCAATCTTCATATCGTAAAACGGAAGAAGAAAACCATCATCCTCATGGTCATGAACAACACCCGGTCGCAAAGGCTCTTTTGATGACTCAGGCCTTGTTGAAGGATGTAGCTCCATAAAACGCTGATGAGCACGGTAAACCGCATGAAGCTCAACAGCGAAAGCATAAAAAACTGCCCCCATATGGTCAACAAAAGATTTTATATGAGTCATAGTTGCCAGTTTTCCCTGCTGAATCTTGCGTACCTCGTCAAGCGATATAAGCGAATTAGGGTTTTTGGTGCGATAAGCGAACAGATCACGCTGAATATCCAGCAGCATGGATATTTTAGACTCAAAATAGCCGGGTGTAAAAATGGCGCCTTCAAATGTGGTCTGATCGGAAGATACAAATTTTTGTGGTGATCCGTTCAAAAGCGGCATATATACATGAACAAAATAGTTGGTACAGTCATCAAGAAAAAAGAAGAAGTTTTCTTCCGGATAGTTTCCAAACTCCTGGCGCTTATTGCTAAAAATATGCCAGTTGTCGCTAAAGGCTTTGTATGTTAGTTCTTGCCCGTCAATTTTGAGATTAATAAGTTCGACCATCTCGTCATAGGGCTCTAGCTCTTTCTTAAGAGCTTCCAGACTGGCTTTTCTTAATGATTCGCTATCTTTACCAGCATTTTTTAATAGCTCACGGCTGCATTCCCAGCGTGTTGGGTCGGCGTCTGGAGCTTTTATTGAATAGTAGCGTTTAAGTTCGGTACGGCTCATTTGACGTCGGAAGATAAGTGTCTCAACCAATACTACAGTTAGGTCGCGTAAATTTGCAATTTTCGTTGCGTTCTTAAGATAGCGATCCAAAGATCCTTCCGTGTTGGCGTCGGGCATGAAAGAGCGCAAAGTAACAATTATATCGTAAACAGCTTTTTCTTTGGCAAGGTTACGTTTTTGTTTTGATGAACTTTCCGGATCATTCTCTGATATGATATCTTTCTTGTAATCACCCTGTTCACGCAGCTTGGACTCAAACATTAAAATAATGTTTTCTCGTAATTCGGTTTCTATCATTGAAAAACTGAATACCATTCGTGCGTAAGGAAGCAGTTCGGCCTCAAACGCAGCTGTGTCAAACCAGAGACATTGGTTGTAGCCTGCGCTTAAAAAGGGAATATTTAGCATCCATTTGCGTAACAGCCTAAGGTGATTGAAAATTATTGGTGAGGTTATTGCAGGATCGTTTACAATATCTTCCATAACCTGGGGAAGAACGGCAGCAATTTTTTCCTGATATGAGTATATGGTACGAAAAACACGGAATAGTTTGCGTGAAGGAACAATTCGTTTTTTTATCCAGAATTTTAAAAAATTTGATGATTCGATAAGATAACGTTTTTTAAAAAGGCCTGTCTCTTTGTATGCTTTGAGCAGTGCGTTAACATGATAAGATCCGGACGCGGGAGAGGGAATAACAGTAGTTTTTTTTGATAACTTAACCGGTGTTTCCGTTCTGCGTGAAGCAGATTTGGGTAATATGGTCGTCTTTGGTTTGGATGCTGTAACAGATTTTACAGGGCGTGGTTTATCAGGGCAGTCCTGTATTAGTTGTATAACTGCGTTAAATTTTTCGTGAGGCTGAAGACCTGCGTTTTTTAGCAAAGCATTTACCGCCTCCATTTTGGAGTCGGGAATATCCTTGCGAGCGATCATTCTTTTAGTTTTTTCTTCAAGTCGCATATTGCTTTGATGCATCAATTACTCTCTCGTGCCACTTTTTTAGCCGATTCTTTGGTAAATTTTTCATTAGAATAGTCATTAATGTCAATTATTAATCGAAAGTATTTATAACAGCGCAGAAACCTTGGTATTTCTCTTTTTTATTGGAATTGAATATATCGCAAAATTTGTTGACCGAAAGCTAAGTCTACATTATCGTAAGCGAACATTATAAAAGTACAGTATTTGAGTAGGAACTTGGTTTAATAGTTAATTGTTAGAGGGTACCAAAAACTATGTCAAATTTATTTAGATGCTCCTCCTGTGGCAGTCCCGATGTGCGGTTAAATAAACAGAATCAGTATCAATGTTCGTATTGCGGGTCACTTTATGTACATAAAGAGCGTGCGTCGGTTTATGCCGCAAAAGAGATAGGTAATAATAAGAGTAAAATTCTTCTGGTTTCTGCTGCCATATTGTTTATAACGCTTTTGAGTATCGCTGTCTATTATGTGAGCGTTGAGAATAGGGCCGGAAAAAATCAAACTGTCAATATTAATAGTGTATCGGTGAATCAGGATAAGGAAGATCCGAATAAAACGACAGTTGATGGCTCCGTTGCTCGGCAGGATGTACTGACTGATAATACACCTGGTGCTGCCAAAAAAGCTGAAGCTGAAGTCGGGCCTCTCGCAGCAGTCAGGGATTCCATAGGCGGTATATATTTTAGCGGATTTTATCAAAACATTGGCGAGGCTGTTATTACCTATCCTAAGGTTACTGTAGTGCTTTTTGACAAATATGGTAAAGAACTTAAACGTGCGGCGGGATATGGAACCAGAAGCTTTTTGCTGCCGGGTGAGAAAACAATAGTCAGAGCATTAGTATCTGGTGCTCCGAACTATGATAAAATTGAGGTACTCTGTGAACCTCAATCAGCATCAAAATTCACAAGGTTGTCGCGTATTAAACTGACTATTTTAGAGTCCAAGATGAATTTTTCAGGCCGAGGACGCCTTGACATTACAGGTAAAGTAAAAAATATTGACAACAAAGATTGCCGAATGGTCAAGATCGAAGCTCTTGTTTATAAAGAAGGAAAGGTCATCGGTTCCGGACTTGCTCATATAACTGATACAATACGCTCATCCGAAACGGCGACTTTTTCGATGTACATACCTTCAAAGATTGACTCTGCCGATTCTTTTGTTCTTGATTGGCAAGGCACACCTGTCAGGTAATGTTGTTATAGCGGTGTACAAGATAATAACGTTTTATAAAGAGTTATATTACCTGTATTGAAATGAAGATAATGAAGATTTTTTGGTAAAGCGGTTTGATTCTGTGGAGAGAATAATTTGAATAATATAAAACATTGGTTAGATAAAACTTCAGAAAGAGGATTGGCGTATCATTTTTTCCTGTTTTTAATAGTGGCTATTTTGTTAAAACTGGTTTACCTTTTTGCCTCACCTATCTGGAGGGTGGATATCTTCTTTTATATTCAAGGTGCCAAAACCATGCTTGACGGAGGTGTTCTTTTTAAAAACTTTGTCGAGATTAAACCCCCAGGTATTTTCTTTATTTATTACTGGCTAAGTCTTGTTTTTGGATATTCGAATATTTTGGTTTCAATAAAATTGTTAGCTCTTCTGTCACAGAGCTTGACTGCTTTGTTTGTTTCAACAACTGCGTCACGTATTTATACAAAAAAAACAGGTTTTGCAGTGGGGATGGCTTTTCTTCTATCAAGCTCTATATGTTATAGTTTTTGGCCCCCAAATATTATGCTTATTGCGCTTACTCCGTTACTTGTGTCAATCTGGTTATGTTTTTTATACATACAAAAACCTATGATCGCTTATCTCTTTTTTACTGGGCTTTGTATGGGTATTTCTTCTGTGATAAGCACCAATTTGATTCTCTTCACTCTTATTGTTCCCATACTTTGTTTGATGAGTTATAGGTCCCTTAAGAAGTTTATAGCCGGATGCTTAATAGCGTTCGCAGGATTTATTGTAGTCTGGCTTTTGCTGGCAGTACATTTTTATCTGAATAACGCGTTAACTGATTGGCTATGGTGGAATTTCAAATGGGCCTCTATATATGGAGGCACACGTCCAATATATTTAAGGATTTTTAATTTTTTTTGGGGTATGATACGGTCATGGCAGATTTTACCTCTATATGTGTTATCATTTTATTCTCTGTATATAATTACAAAAAAAAGGTTGTATCAGAATCATCAGGATTATTTAGTTCTTGGTATATTGTTCGTTATCTCGCTCTTATCACGATTGGCTTTTGGTAAATCTGAACCGCGTTACTACCTTTATATGGTTCCATTTATGGTTCTTCTTTTGCCTTTGGCAATAAAAGGCTTTAAAAAAATTTTGGTAAAAAAAACAACTTTTATCATTCTTGCTTATATCATAATCGCATTATCTTACACTAGTTTTGAAGGTATATCAAAACCTTACAGACGGATTGTTACAAGAAAAGTCTTACATGAAGCGATAAAAGAATTCTCAGAACCGACTGATAGAATTTTCGTTTGGAGTGAAGGCTATGAGATATATTTAATGTCTGAAAGGTCAATGGCTGGCAGTTTTTTTTCGCCCGCGCAGCATCTTGCTAACGGATACATCTGGATGCGTAACGGATTTCGTAATATTGATGTTCCATGGCAAAAATTTATGATTGAGTTCGCCACCGATCAACCGGAACTGATTATTGATTTGACTGGAAATTTTAAGGGTGAAGGCGAAGAGTATTATGATAAATCATTATTTGGCTATATGAAAAGTTTCATTAAAGAGGTAAACGAAAAATATTCTATAGTATCAGAGTTTGGAAGTGCCGTTATATGGAAGAAGAAATAATCGATTTTGATCACAATTTTATGGTTTTGTGATATATTGATATTGCGACATCTTGTATAAAATTAATTGCTTGAACGAACCATTATGTTTTTTTCAAGAAGAGTCTGATTAATATAGATAGTTTTGAGATGTTTCCTTAAATCTTCTTTTTTTTGATTATACGCTTTTTTTGATGACAAATCGTTTTTCTCTTCGGGATCATCGTCCAGATTAAATAGATATTCCCTGCCGGTACGGTGGTGGTAGATGTATTTCCATGGGTGTACTACTATTGACAGATATCGACCGCTGTAGGGTTGTATTAAAGGAATGGGATGAGTTTTCTCGGGAAAAGAGAAAAAGGAGATGCCCTGAAAGGCGTTCGATTCATTTTCTATTCCTAGTAGATCGCATAGTGATGGAGCAATGTCAAGTTGAGAGAAGGCGGTTTTGTCAAGAGTTACGGGTTTTATATTGCCTTTGTGTAAAACAAGAAACGGTATTCTAAAAGATTCCTCGTAGTATCCATTTTCGTTACCTACAATGCCGTGATCACCAAGCGGATATGAGTGATCACCTGAAATTAATATTATGGAATTTTTTAGTTTTTCGGATTTGCGGATTGAATCAATGAAAGACCCCAGAGCTTTATCCGAATTATGGACAGAGTTATGGTAATGTTCGCGAATTGTGCGTGGGTTTTTGTACATGTGCCATTTTTCTTCGGGGTAGTTGTTAAAATTACGGTGATTAACTATAGTCATCAGAACTGCAAAAAAGGGTTTTTCGTCAGATAACTTGGTTTCGGCATATTTTAAAAATCTATTATAAAATTCTAAATCTTCGATTCCCCATGTTTGTCTCTCTTTTGTTGAGTAAACTGGATTGCCGTCTTTATCGTGCGGATCAGCAGTAAGAACCTTGTCAAAACTGTTGGAACTTAAAAAAGCTGCCGTGTTGTCAGAATGTAAACGGCGATAAGCCTGATAAAAAAGGGTTTGGTATCCGTTATTTTTTAAAACAGACGCAAGAGAAATAAAATCGTTATTTTTGTAATGAACAAAAACCTTTCCTTTATACGAAGGAATTCCCGAGAAAAGAGCCGCATATTGGCCCTTGCAAGTCTGTATAGAGTTCCCGTAAAAATGAGGAATATATAGCCCATCCTTTACAAGCCTATTAAAGTTTGGTGTTATCTCTTTACCGGATTCAGTATGGCTGTTAACGACAGAAGCATTAAAAGACTCGATCATAATAAAAATAATTGAGGGTCTGTCTGTCGAATGTCTTTTCAAGTCGACGTTGTTTGATTTTTTAATGTTGTGTTTAAAGAACGGGTAGGT
>ERZ795053.3029-NODE-3029-length-19642-cov-24.206668_pt1 | contig 19642 bp, 17 predicted proteins | sample MGYA00375137_ERZ795053 | MGnify/ENA primary metagenome ERZ795053 (study PRJEB30182, sample SAMN05720284) | activated sludge metagenome | isolation source: Anaerobic digester | place: Hong Kong | collected 2014-12-17 ...
GAGTAGACATGGATCAGGAAGCCCACGCCGGTGACGACCAGCGCCATGACCGCGCTGAGCGGGTCGATGAGCACGGCGGCCGGCACGTGGAAGGAGCCGATGGTCATCCAATCCCACCAGGTGACGGTGACGCTGCGCTCCTCGGCGGGCAGGCCGACCAGGCTCAGGTAGAGCCCCGCCGCCACCAGGAACGCGCCAAGCACCGCCGCCGAAGCGACCCAGCCGACGACCTTCTGTGACATCCAGCGCCCGGCGAAGAGAATAATCAGCGCGCCCAGGGCTGGAAAGGCGAATAGCAACCAGACGGAATCAAGCATAATCATTGCCTACCATTTCATCACGTTCACGTCGTCGATATTGGTGCTCTTCGACAGGTTGAAGTGGGCGATGAGGATCGCCAGCCCCACGGCGACTTCGGCCGCGGCCACGGCCATAACCATAAAGACAAAGACCTGGCCGTTGAGGTTGTCCCACTGGCGCGCAAAGGCGATGAGCGTGAGGTTGACGCTGTTGAGCATCATCTCCACGCACATGATAATGATGAGCGCGTTGCGCCGGCTCAGCACGCCGACCGCGCCGATGGTAAAGATGATCGCGCTTAGAATCAGATAATAGCCGGTTGGAACCACAGTTCTTCCTCCACGAATCACAAATCTCTAATCTCCAATCTCAGCGAACAAGAGATTGGAGATTAGGAGATTGAAGTCTCTTCCGTCTTCGGCCGCCGCGCCAGCAACAGCGCGCCGAGCAGCGCCACGAGCAGCAGCACCGCGGCCAGCTCGACGAGCAGGATGTTCTGCGAATAGATCTCGACGCCCAGCACGATGGGCACGCCGCCCTCGTTGGCCGCCGGGTTGATGGTGGCCGGCGGCATCTGCAAGACCGTGAGCGCCATGCCTGCCAGCATGACCACGCCCAGCGCCAGCCCGGCATAGGGCACCCACGAGCGATAGCCCGCCCGCGTCTCCAGCGGCGCCGAGCCGATGAGCATGATCACGAAGAGGATCAGGATCACGATGCCGCCGGCATAGACGATGATCTGCGCCGCGGCCAGGAACTGCGCGTTGAGCGTGACGTAGAGAATCGCCAGCGTCGCAAAGTGGACGAGCAGGAAGAGCGCGCTGTGCACCGCAATCCGGCTGGTCACGACGCCCACCGCCGTGCCGACGCTCAATGCGCCCACCAGGATGAAAAAGATCATTTCAAAGCTCATAAGCGACTCGCTTCACCTGCTAAAAGAATAGAACGCGGATGGCACTGATTCGACGGATGAACGCGGATCAATTCAGCGAAAATCTGCTGTATCCGCGCCATCCGCGTTCCATCGTTCATTTTCTACTCCGGCCGGATCACCACGTTGGGCTCGCCGGGATTGAGCAATTCCTGCTTGGTCAGGATGAAATCGCGGCGATTGTAATTCGCCATGGCAAAGTCGTGGCCGAGCACGATCGCCTCGGTCGGGCACGCTTCCTCGCAGTCGCCGCAGAAGATGCAGCGCAGCAGGTTGACCTCGTAGACCTTGGCGTGGCGTTCGCCCGGCGACAGCGGGTGCAGCGGATCGTTCTCCTCCGCCTCGACGTAGATGGCGCCGGTCGGGCAGGCCGCCTCGCAGAGCATGCAGCCGATGCAGCGCTCCATGCCGTTCTCGTAGCGGCGCAGTTCGTGCTTGCCGCGGAAGCGCGGATAGAGCGGCACCGCATCGCGCGGGTATTCGGTCGTTACCGGCTTCTCGGTGAGCGACTTGAGCGTGACGCCCATCGCCTTGCCGATCTCGGTTGCGCCTTTCAAAAAGTCACGTAGTGCCATGCCGAATTTTCCTTCTCAAAAACGCCATAGAACGCGGATGACGCGGATGCTGCGGATCAAGGCGGATTCAGTCAGATCAGCGTCAATCCGCCCGATCCGCGTCATCCGCGTTCTATTCTTGCTCGTTACTTAAAGAACACCGTCAACAGGGCCGTGATGATCATGTACACCAGGCTGATCGGCAGCAGGGTGCGCCAGGCAAAGCCCATCAACTGGTCATAGCGCGGGCGGCCCAGGCTGGCGCGCACCCAGATGAAGAGGAAGAGCAGCACGATGATCTTGCCCGCCAGGATGAACGGTCCCAAGATGGGCAGGAAGTCGCTGCCGATGCCAAAGGGTAGCGCGTAGCCGCCAAAGAACAACGTCGCCATGATCGCGCTGGTGGTGATCATGTTGATGTACTCGGCCATGAAGAAGAGCGCAAACTTGATGCCGCCATACTCGGTCTGGAAACCGGCCACCAGCTCGTTCTCCGTCTCGGGCAGGTCGAAGGGGCTGCGGTTCGTTTCCGCCAGGATGCAAATAAAGAAGAGCGGGAACATGAGCCACAGCCACAGCCACTCCCACCACTGGCGGCCGGACTCGACCAGGTTGACCAGGCTGAAATCGCCGGCCAGCAGCAGGATGCTGAGCAGGAAGAAGCCCAGCGGCAGCTCGTAGGAGATCATCTGCGCCGACGAGCGCAGCGCGCCCAGCAGCGAGTAGTTGTTGTTGCTGCTCCAACCGGCCAGGATGACGCCGTAGCTCTCGATGCCCGCCACCGCCAGGATCCACAGGAAGCCGATGGGCACGTCCGCCACGGCCGGGAAGCCCTTGCCCAGCGGGATGACCGCCCAGATGATCAGCGCCGGGACGAGGGCCAGCGCCGGCGCGATCAGGTAGACCACCTTGTCGACGTGGCCGGGAATGATCTCTTCCTTGAAGACGGCCTTGACCGCGTCGGCGATGGGCTGCAGCAGGCCCCTGGGGCCTGCGCGATTGGGGCCGATCCGCACGTGGAAGCGCGCCAGCAGCTTGCGCTCGTACCAGGTCAGGTACGCAAAGCCGGTCAGCAGCACCACAATCAGCACCAGCGACCGGATGGTGGGAATGATAATCAGATTCAACCAATCCATAAGTGCGATCCTAAGAATGGAAGGCGGGGAAGAGAGTCAACCGCTGCCACAAAGGCACGAAGACTCAAAGGTTCACAAAGGTTCATTAAGATAGGCTAGAAAAGGCTTTGTGCCCCTTTGCGCCTTTGCGTCTTCGTGGCTCTCTTCTCTTTTGTACTTCTCTACTTCTCAATCGTTACAGTCGTCACTGCGCTGCCGTTCAACAAGGCTCCCACCGGCGCGCCGGGCAGGCTCTCTGGAATCCACGCCGCGCCGGGCTTGACGGTGGCATCGAGCTTGACCGCCAGCTTGAGCGCGCCGTGGTCGCTGCGCACGGTTACTTCGGCGCCGTCGTCCACGCCCAGCGTCTCGCCGTCGGCCGGGTTCAGATGCACCATGGCGCCGAACGACATATCTTTCATGCGCGTCGTCAGCGCGAAGAGATTGCCGCCGTCGTAGAGCACCGTGCCGCCGATGAGCGCCAGCGATCCCTCCGTGGCCGGCACATCGGGCTGCTCGGCGCGGGCATAGGTCGCTTCCGGCAGCAGGTAGCTGTTGTCGACCGTGCTCCACTGCAAGCCCTGGTCACCCAGCGCGTCCCACAGCATCTCGGCATAGTTGGGCGCCGCCTTGGTGATCTCGGCCGTGACGGCCTGCGCGTTGGCGTGGCCCCACTGGGCATCGAAGAACGAAGCCAGGTGGTCGAGAATCATCCAGTCGGGCGCGGCCTTGCTCTGCGGATTGCCCAGCGCCTTGGGCGCGCGCTGCACGCGACGCTCCAGGTTCGTAAAGGTGCCATCCTGCTCGGCCCAGCTTACCGCGGGCAGCACCACGTCAGCCTGGGCCGCGGTCTCGGTCAGGAACAACTCCTGCACGACGAGGAAGTCGAGCTTGTCCAGCTTGTCGGCCCAGGCCGGCCGTTCGCTGGCCGGGTTGGCGCCCATGACGTAGAGCGCCTTGACCGTGTCGCCGGCGCCGTCGAGCATCTGCTTGTAGCTCTTGCCGGGGTGCACGGGTAGCGAGCAACTCCACAGCTTGCCGAGCAACTCGCTGGCCATAGTGTCGTCGAGCGCAGCCTGGCCGGGCAGGCGATCGGGCAGCACGCCCATGTCGCGCACGCCCTGGCTGTTGGCTTCCAGCCCGACATAGGCCAGGTTCTCCGGTTTGCCGAGGTAGAGCGCCAGGTTTGTCAGTGCCTGGCGCAGCGCCGCGCCAAACTCGCCGCGGGCGACCATGGGGCCGTAGATAATCAGCGGGTTCTGCGCGCCGGCCAGCACATCGGCGGCCTTGCGTAGATCGGCGGACTTGACGCCGCACAGGTGGTCGACCTGGCGGTCGCTGGCGCCCGATGTCAGCTTGTGCGCCTCGGATTTGGTCTCTTCCTTGACGTCGGTGACGGCGCGCAGCAGGCCATTGACCAGCGTCGTCTCCGTGCCGGGGTTGGCCTGGAGGAACGGGCCGTCGTAGCGCGTCAGCTCGATCTGGCGCGGGTGGACGATGACCAGCTTCGCCTTGCCGCGGCGCACCGCCCGCTTGAGATGCAGGTCGAGCACCGGCAGTTCCTCGCTGGGGTCGATGCCGACGAGCATGATGACGTCGTGCTTGGGGTCGGGGCCGTACTGCGGCTTCATGACGTCGGCCAGGGCGGGCAGACCCGTGGGCAGCGCCGCCACGTCGCCGCCGTCGCGGTGGTCGACGTTGTTGGTGCCGATCAACTGGCGCATGAAGCGCTGGAGCAGGTAGTTGCTCTCGTTGGAGAGCTTGGCGCTGCCGATGCCGCCGATGGCGTCGGCGCCGTGCTGCTGCTTGATGGCCTGCAACTTCTCGGCGACCAGGGCCAGCGCCTCGCCCCACGGCGCCGGCGTCAACTCGCCATTCTTGCGCACGAGCGGCATGGTAAGCCGGCCCTCGTCGTTGACCCACGCGTTGGCGAAGCGCCCCTTGTCGCAGATCCACTGGTCGTTGACGTCCATGTTCTCGCGGCCGATGACGCGGCGCAGCTTGTGCGTGCGCGTGTCCATGCGCAGATTGCAGCCCATGGAGCACTGCGTGCAGATGCTCGGCGTGCGCTCGATCTCCCACGGGCGGTAGGAGAAGCGGGCAACGCGGTTGGTCAGCGCGCCCACCGGGCACATGTCGATGATGTTGCCGCTCGTCTTGGCGTCGACCGGCTGGCCATCCTGGATGTCGATGATGGTCTTGCCGCCGCGCTCAAACAGAGCGAGCTGCGGCTTGTCTTCCCACTCCTCCAGGTAGCGGATGCAGCGCCAGCAGACGACACAGCGCTCCTGATCCAGCACGATCGTGTCGGAGATGAGATAGTTCTTGTTCTTCATGCGCTTCGGCTCGACCAACTGGCTGAGACCGGGGCCGAATTGCATGGTCTGATCCTGCAACGGGCATTCGCCGCCCTTGTCGCAGATGGGGCAGTCGAGCGGGTGGTTGAGCAGGATAAAGGCCAGGTTGGCTTCCTGCACTTCCTTCACCTGCTGCGTGTCGGTCTTGACGACCATGTCCTGCGCCACGGGCACGGAACAGGCGGTCTGCAACATCATGCCGCGCGGGCCGGAGATTTCCACCAGGCACATGCGGCAGCAGGCCACCGGGTCCAACTTGGGGTGGCTGCAGAAGACCGGGATTTCGATGCCCAGCTTGGCCGCGGCATCCACCACCAGCGTACCCTTGGGCACAGAGACCTGGCGGTCATCGATGGTCAGCGTTACAAGATCGGTCATAGCTTAGTCCGCTTCTCGTTCAAAATAAATGTCTCTCAACAACAAGCCTCAGTCGCCCAGCGCCTGCACCGGCGTATCGCGGTTGAGCGGCGACTCGCCGGCAATCTCAAACGAGCTGTCGGTCGCCACGCTGGGCTTGCCGCTGTCGGGCCGGTAGATGGGCCGGATCGGAATGACGGGCAGGTCGTTCTCCGGGTTGGTCAGCGCAATGTACTGCTCGAACTCGGCGCGATATTTGGCCAGGTTGCTCTGCAAGCCCCACACCGACGCCTCACCAAAGGGGCAGAAGCTCTTGCCGGCGATGAAGGTCGTGATGCGCGCCAGCAGGTCGATGTCCTTGACGCGGCCGCCGCCTTCTTCCATGCGGATGAGGATGTCCTCCAGCCAGCCGGTGCCTTCGCGACAGGGCGTGCACTTGCCGCAGCTCTCCTCGCGGTAAAAGCTCAACGTGCGCCGCGCCACCTTGACCATGGACTGGCTGGCGTCGATGGCGATGACGCCGGCCGAACCGAGCAGCGAGCCGGCCGCCTGCACCGCCTCATAGTCGAGCGGCGTGTCGAGCTGGTCGGCCGTCAGCATCTTCATGGAGAGACCGCCAGGCACAATCGCCTTGAAGGGGTGCTCGTCGCTCTGCGGGCCGCCGCCGTACTTGTTGAGCAGGTCGCTCAGCGGCGTGGCGTGCGGCAGTTCGTAGAGGCCGGGATATTTCACATTGCCGCTCAGGCAGAAGATGCGCATGCCCGGCGACTTCTCGGTGCCGAAGGTGCGGTACCACTCGACGCCGTGACGCATGACGTGGGTCACGTTGGCGATGGACTCTACGTTGTTGACGATGGTCGGCTTGGCGTAGAGGCCCTCGACGGCGGGGAAGGGCGGCTTCATGCGCGGGTGGCCGCGGTAGCCCTCCAGGCTGGAGAGCAGCGCGGTCTCCTCGCCGCACTCGTACGCACCGGCGCCGCGGTGGACGACGATGCGCAGGTTGGTGTCGGTGCCGAAGATTTTTTCGCCCAGGAAGCCCTTCTTGGTCGCCTCCTTGACGGCCTCGACCAGGCGTGTGTAGCCGAAGTAATACTCGCCGCGGATGTAGATGAAGGCGATCTCCGCCTTGATCGCAAAGGCGCTCAGGATGATGCCTTCGATCAACTGGTGCGGGTCGTACTCCATGATGATGCGGTCTTTGAAGGTGCCGGGCTCCGACTCGTCGGCGTTGACGACGAGGTAGCGCGGCATGGCCGGCGCCAGAAAGCCCCACTTCATGCCCGTGGGGAAGCCGGCGCCGCCGCGGCCGCGGATGCCGCTGGCCTTGACCTGCTCGACAACCTCCTCCGGCTTCATCGTCGTCAGCACGCGTTTGGCGTCTTCGTAGCCGCCGTCGGCAATGTAGGTGTCGATCTTGTGGCTGTCGGGCTTGTCGACGCGCGCGGTGAGGAAGCGTTCCTCCATGCCGCCAATGCGGTAGGGGCCGGCCGCCTTGCCGCTGAGCTTGGGGTCGCCTTCGGGTGTCCAGCGCTCCAGCGTGTGGAAGGCCTTGCCGCTGTTGACCAGGTCGAGCACCTTGGCCACGGCTTCGGCCGAGTCCAGCTCCTCGAAGTAGCGGATCTGGCCGCTACTCCGCTCGGTGACGGAGACCATGGGCGCCGTCCCGCACGAACCGAGACACTCCATGTGGTCGAGGCTGTACTTGTCGTCGGCGGTCGTCTCGCCGTGGTGGATGCCCAGCTTCTCCTCGAAGGCGTGCATACACTGGCCGGCGCCGCGCAACATGCACGGCACGTTGGTGCAGACCTCGACGTGATACTCGCCCTTGGGCTCAGTGTGGAGCATGTGGTAGAAGTCGACGACCGCACCCACCTCGGCCGGCTCGAGGTCCAGCATGGCGGCCAGTTCGTTCTGCGCGTCGACCGGGCAGTAGCCAAACTCGCGCTGGATCACGTAGAGCGACGGTAGAATCGCCGAGCGCTGGCGACCGGCGGGGTAAAGATCCATCCACTTCTTGATTTCGGTGCGGGTTGGTTCGCTTAACATCATTTATCGAAACCTCTCTAAACACTCCTTGTTGCAGTCTACCATATGACTTCTTTCTAGAGTGCGTTACTTGCGTGCGGTTGGGATGTACAATGTACTGCAATCCATGTGAACCGGTTCAGGTGCAGGAATATGAGCAGGTAGTGGAAAGGTAATATCGATCCTATCAGGTAAAGTCAATAGGTTAGCTGCCCAATACTCAGTTGCAGGATTGAGCGGAGGCGCATAGTTTGGCGGGTTTGCTGCATATCCCCAGATAAGTTCCTGGTATGGATACCAGTTTTTCGGTTGCGTTCCATCGAATGGAGGACGATTGGGGTTATTAGCATAGCTACACTCTGGGTTACTTGCTGGGCAACTATTGTTTGGGTTGTTGTCATTGGTAAGACCATTGTACGCCCAAACTGCAAAATACCAGTGTTCTGCGATTCTTGGGTTGTTATCACCAACATATGCTGTTAAGTGATTCCACTTGTCTGCCAGCACTCTAGCACCAGTGCCAATATTGTATACGTCTTCTTGCACAACACGATTTCTATCGACATTGCCATCTTCGCCCGTCATAATTGGGGCGCCAGTGATTTGCATGATTCCATAGCCACAGTCATAACTGATGATTGTGTAGCCGCTGGCGCTGTAAGCTGCATCAAACTGCTTCCACCCTGGACTTTCCTGATAGGCGATCGATTTGAGCAAAGTACATGGGACATAGCCTCGGATCTCCCGCGCATTTGAGGGGGGATACCCTGCCCATACCCTAGGTAATTCTGGCGCTACTGCGCTGCTTCCAGCGGTTGAGAGTCGATTTTGGCTGGCAAGTTCTAGTGAAACGGCAATAGCGCTTGGATATCTCTGCGTACCTACAGCAGCAGGCACCGGGCAGTTATTCTGCGCCAGCGCCGAGTGTGATGGCTCCATTTCTGCCACAAGAAGCATAGACATCACTATAACCCGCAATATACGAGAAAACCCTAACATTTCAATCTCTGGCTGTATGGTGATTGCGTTATCACTGCAATTTAAATCGTTTACTCTTGCCATCCCAATATAGAAATCCAGTTACTGGGATATGCCTTTGGTATTTGGCGCCAACTTTGGCGAGTCAGAGAATAGACCAACAAGATAGACGGATCGCCTGGTAAGGTTGTCATTGCTATCCACTGCTCGCTCGGTGACCAGGCCACAGGTGTAAAAGAATCATCAATCATGTCCACTGGTGTCACACTGAGGCTTGGCTGGTTGTCCGAACCATATACTGCAATCTGTAATGATGCCTTTTCGCTTGCAGGTGTAATTGCCTCTGCATCAGAAAGCGGCGAACGAATCAAGACTTTTTCACCGATCAAAGAGGGGATCCCAATGATCGTGTTTCTCCTCTCTGAGCTTTTCGGCGCTACAGAAAGAACATTTGTATTCCCGCTCGCAAGTTCGGTAATGATCAGCAGTTGTTCAGAGTCCGTAAATCCGTTATAAAGCACAAATCTTCCATTAGTAGATAGTACAGGGCTTTCCGCAATTGTCGTCATCGCTTTCAGAATTGGCCGAATTTGACGGGATTCATTATCAACCTCCCAGATTTCCCATGCTCCTGGCATGGTTTCCCACTTCGCAAGGTAGAACAATTTACCGTTCTGTGACCAACCAACGGGATGAACTATTTCACCTGTCTGACCGCCAGTTAGAAACTGTTGCACGCTGCCATCGAGTGTCACCGTATAAAATTCAGGATGTACTACATCTGCACTTGCAGATGAAACGGGGGAAGACATTCTAGCAAATGCAACTTCCTGATTGGTGACCCATCCAGCAATAAAGCTGACGTTGTCCGCCAAAATTCGGGTTGTGCCATCGTTGATTTCTACTATCCATAATTGACTATCATCAAAAGTAGATGAATCTCTTGAAGATCTCGTCGCGTCTGGCTTGACAAGAAACGCAACGCGCGTACGGTCAGGGGAAACCAGCCCTATGGGTTTATAACCAAAGAGATGGGGTATAGTAGTTATTCTTCTCCGTACTTCAAGATTTTCAACATTTGATATCTGAACAAGTGTACTTCTCAGGGTCTCATCAGTCTCTGTATAAATGATTTTTTCGCCAGGCGGTAACTTATCGACGAACGGCAACGTTGGAACAGGTGTGATTGTAGGAAACACTTCTGGCGTGGGAGTCTCGATTGGCGAATCAAATGGGTCCCCTGCCTGAGGTAGCGGCGAAATCTGGGTCAACGTCGTTTTGTCTGCGCTGTCTCTACTCCACGTCAAAACCAACCAGATAGTCGCAATTGCCACTATAAGCATTCCGGCTAAACTTATAGATTGAGATTGACGACGTTTCACTGTTGATGCTTTTCTTGGACGCAGATTCGGCAACTGCGTCATTGCGACTTGAAGCTCTTGTCAAGCCTCTGGTGACGTGACCCTCTACCGATCCACTTCTCCCAGCACAATATCGATCGAGCCGATGTTGGTCACGATGTCCGAGAGCATGGCGCCCTGGCTCATCTTGCTCACCGCGTACAGGTTGTTGAAGCTCGGCCCGCGCACGTGCAGGCGATAGGGTTTGGCCGAGCCGTCGCTGTAGACGAAGAAGCCCAGTTCGCCCTTGCTCGACTCGATGCCGTGGTAGTACATGCCCGGCGGCACCTGGAAACCCTCGGTCATCAGCTTGAAGTGATGGATGAGCGCCTCCATGCTCACGTCGAGTTCGGCGCGCGGCGGCGGCGTGACCTTGCGATCCTCGACACGGTAGGGGCCGTCCGGCAGGTTGTCGATCGCCTGGCGGATGATGCGCAGGCTTTGGCGCATCTCCTCCATGCGCACGAGATAGCGTGCGTAGGAGTCGCCCTCGGTAAAGACCGGCACCTTGAAATCGTACTTCTCATAGCCGCTGTACGGCGCATCGCGGCGCAAGTCCCAGTCGACGCCGCTGCCGCGCAGCATGGGACCGGTCAGCCCCATGTTGATCACCTCGTCGCGCGTCAGCTTGCCGATGCCGCGCAGACGCTCCTCCCACAGCGGGCCGTGGGTGAGCATGGACTCGTACTCGCTGATGCGGATCGGCATCGCGCGCAGAAACTCCTCCAGGTGGCCGAGGAATGCCGGCGGGATGTCGCGTGAGACGCCGCCGATGCGCATGTAGCCGACGGTCAGGCGCGCGCCGCACGCCATCTCGAAGAGGTCGAGGATGCGCTCGCGGTCGCGGGTGGCGTACATGAGCAGCGCCATGCCCGTGCCGGAGACATCTAGCGCGTGCGTCGACAGCCAGAAGAGGTGCGACGCCACGCGCTGCAACTCGGCCATGATGACACGCAATCGCTCGGCGCGCTCGGGAATGTCGATACCGAGCAGCTTCTCGACGGTCACACAGTAGCCGAGGTTGTTGCTCATGGCCGACAGGTAATCCATGCGGTCGGTGTAGTAGACGAAGTCCTTGTAGCGCTTGTTCTCGCCGGTCTTCTCAAAACCGCTGTGCAGATAGCCGAGGTCGGGGTCGACGTTGACGACCGTCTCGCCGTCCAGCTCCACCACCAGGCGCAACACGCCGTGCGTGGAGGGGTGGTGCGGCCCCATGTTGATGATCATGTTCTCGCGGCTCATGCCGGGCGGCACCACGGGCGGCAGGCTCTCGGCGGCCATGACCTGCTTGCCGAAGGACTCGAACTCCGGGTCGCTCCAGGTGAGCGTGAAGGGTACTTCCTCGCCGCCCACCGGCACCTGCTTTTGCAGCGGGTGATTGGGCCAGCTCTCCGGCATCATGATGCGGCGGTGATCCGGGTGGCCGGCAAAGCGCACGCCCATGAGATCCCACACCTCGCGCTCGGGCCAGATCGCGCCTTTGTAGACGCCGGCCAGGCTTGGCACTTCGGGGTCGCCGCCCTCATCGGCCGGGCAGACGACCATCAGGTGCTGCTTGCGCGCATAGGAGCGGAGCTGGTAGACCGTGTGGAAGCGGGCGCCGTCGGCCGGCAGTTCCGAGCGGTCGACAGATGACACGTCGACGATTGCTTCGTACTGGAGCTTTGGGTCGCTCTTGGCAAATTCGGCCAGGGCTACCAGTTGCTCCGGCTTGACGTAGACGACCTGCTGGCCGTGGTGCATGCCGGCGGCCAGGATGGCGTCGCCAAAGCGCTCGACCAGGCGCTGCGTGTCGTCCGACTCGCCGGCCGGCAGCGGCGCCACCGCCGGGATGCCCAGCGGAGTGAGGCCGGGCAGGGTCTCGTAGGGCCGTTGCCGTGGAGAAACGTTGAGCATGGAGTTCTCCGAATGTTATGCAGGCTGCGGCTGGCGCAGCGTCTCGAGCGATTCGATGTCTTCCGGCGTCGCCGGCGCAGGCGGGGCGTTCAAATTGGCGTAGGTGCGGAAGTTGTCCTTGCCCTGCTTGGCGCGCAGTTTGTCCATCGCGTAGAGCAGCCCCTCGGGCCGCGGCGGGCAGCCGGGCACGTAGACATCGACCGGGATGATCTTGTCCACACCCTGGACGATCGCGTAATTGTTGAAGGGGCCGCCGGCGCTGGCGCAGATGCCCATGGCAATGACCCATTTGGGCTCGGACATCTGGTCGTAGAGGCGCTTGATGACCGGCGCCATCTTGTTGCTCACGCGGCCGGAGACGATCATCAGATCGGCCTGGCGCGGGCTGGCGCGGAAGAGTTCCGAGCCGTAGCGCGAGATGTCGTGGCGCGACGAGCCGGTGGCGATCATCTCGATCGCGCAGCAGGCGAGGCCAAAAAGGAGCGGCCACGTGCTGTTCTCGCGGCTCCAGTTGACCAGCGTCTCCAACTGCGTCGTGATGATGCCTTCAGGCAGTTTTTCTTCAAGACCCATGACTTTACTCCCAATCGAGCGCGCCCTTGGACCACTCGTAGACGAGGCCCAGGACGAGTATCAGCAAGAAGACGCCAATCGGCGCCAGAGCGACAAGCAGGCCGAAGTTGTCGCGCAACGGCAGCAGCGCGCCGGCCCACGGATAGAGAAAGATGACTTCGATATCGAACAGGATAAAGAGCATGGCGACCAGGTAATACTTCACCGGGAAGCGCCGGCGGGCATCGTGGAAGGGGATGATACCCGATTCGTACGGCTCCATCTTCTGCGCATTCTTGCGCCGCGGGCCAAGGATGCTGGGCAGGCCAATGGCGATAAATGCAAAGACAATGGAGATGACGACAAAGACTAGAAGCGGAAAATAATCCACAGCCATGGAGGTCTTCCTTTACGCGGACTTGGACCATGCAAAACGACTCAACATGCTATTCGTTTGTTTAACATGCTGAGTCGCGTTTCACAGTGCCGAGTATGCAGGTGTCGTCCATAACACCGCTTGTGCAGTCTATCACGAACGCCAAAATGGTGTCAACATTACACTGTATCTCTTGTGAAAAAGTGCACAACGTGTTTCGCCGTAGTTGCGAGCCGACAGCGCAACCACAGCTCTCGCGTCCGGTCTGCGTAGCGCCAAAACTCCCTGTTGCAGCCGCGATTTTCACTTTGCCTGCGCCATGTCGCCTGTGTTACAATCGAAGCATTGTTTTATGTACGCCCGGCGCCCGTACTCCTCTGGATGCACAGCGTGAAGCGCCCGTGAACTAGCAAAAAAATGTGTTTTCAGGGACTGGGATTTTCCAGATCATCTCGGGTCTATGCTACGATACGCGGCAGTTTGTTACTTTCTACACAATCTTGCCGTACCGTCCGCAGTGCTCAGTGACCGTTGGTTGGCCGCGATTTGGCCTGCCCGATCTGCCACGGAGCGGACAGCAGCGCACAAACAGGCTTAGCGGAATAGCCCAGACAACTGGAATTTTGAGAAGCACCAGGAGTTGATTCATGCTCAGTCAGTGGGGGTTTGTCCTGATACTCAGCGCGATTGCCGTAATCATTCCGGTTGCTGCCGTCACGCTTGGTCATTTCCTCGGCCCGCGCCGTCCTGACCCCATCAAGAATGAGACGTACGAAAGCGGTGTCGAGACCATCGGCGATACCTGGGTGCAGTTTCGCGCGCAGTACTATCTGATCGGCCTGATTTTCCTCATCTTCGACGTGGAAGTCATCTTTTTGTTCCCGATCGCAATCGCCTACCAGGACCTGAGCTTTTTCTCCGTCATTGCGGCGGTAACCTTTGTCCTGATCCTGATTTTGGGCCTCTTCCTGGAGTGGCGCAAGGGCGCCCTCGAGTGGAGCTGACGGCTCCGACCCGACAGGTTGTGTTGTGAGCAGCCCGCAGACATGGAGGTTCTTGTATGAATTGGAGTGACGCCCTGATCCAGATGCAGTACAATCTGGGCGCGCCGCAGGAACTCAGTTGGCTGGTCCAGGGAATCACCTACTTTGTGGGTGCGTTCATCCTGGCCAATGCCGCGCTGGTGCTGGCCCTGGTGCTCATCTGGATCACGCGCAAGGTGATCAGCCGCATTCAGGATCGTATCGGTCCCAACCGCCTGGGGCCGTTTGGTTTGTTCCAGACCATCGCCGATGCCATGAAACTCCTCTCCAAGGAGGACATCAACCCGACCTCGGCCGACACCATTTCCTACCAGATTGCACCCGTTCTCTCCGTCGTCGGCGTCATCATGGCGCTGGCGGTGATTCCCTTCGGCGCCGGCCTGATCGGTGCGGATTTGAACGTGGGCGTGCTCTACCTGGTGGCGCTGGGCTCCATCGGCATCATGGCAGCGTTGATGGCGGGTTGGGGCAGCAACAACAAGTACGCGTTGCTGGCCGGGTTCCGCGTCGTGGCGCAGCTCCTCAGCTACGAGATTCCCATGGTGCTGGCCATGCTGGCGCCCGTGCTGCTGGTCAACACCATGCGCATGCAGGAACTGGCCCAGGCACAGTCGCTCTTCATCGGCCCCATCAACCTGGGCATTGGCTGGTTTGTCTTCCTGCTGCCGGGCGCCTTCCTGATTTACTTCATTTCGGCGCTGGCGGAGGGCGAACAAACACCCTTCGACCTGCTCGAAGCCGAGTCGGAGCTGGTGGCCGGTTTTCATATCGAGTATTCGGGCATGAAGTTTGCCATGTTCTTCCTTGCCCAGTTCCTGAACAGCTTCTTCCTGGGCGCCATTGCCGTGGCACTCTTCCTGGGTGGCTGGCAGGGTCCGTTCGCCGGCCAGATTCCGCTGCTCGGGCCCATCTATTTCATGGCCAAGACATTCTTCATCTATGTCGTCATTCAGTGGATCAAGGGTACCTTCCCGCGCATGCGCGTCGACCAGATGATGCAGTTTGCGTGGAAGGTGTTGGTGCCGCTCGTGCTGACGCTGATCCTGGTGCAGATGGTGGTCATGAAGCTGCCGCTGCCGGGCTGGATCAATTCGTTGCTGGTCTTGGTGGCGAACATCGGCGTCTTCATCGCCGTGCTCAACATCATGGGCAGCTACTTCCGTCGCGAGATGGTGCGCACCAAGCGCTCCTTCGAGCCGAAGTCGCTGATCGGCACGATGCAGCCGGTCAACACGTCGTCGGGTGACTAGACCAGTGGCGGGGCGACTGCAAGCCGGATGCCCTGCCGAACTGTGAGCGTTTGCCGGATGGTTTCAACGCTGCGTTGAGGGGAAACGATTTATGCCTGAATTGCCATTTCCGTTACCGCCGCTGCCGACGGTCCAGCAGGTTGTCTTTGTGGGGATTGCGCTCCTGACGGTCGTCGGGTCGCTGGCCGTCGTTCTGGCGCGCAACCTGTTCCACAGCGCGCTGGGGCTGGTTGCTGCGTTCTTCGGCGCCGCCGGCGTCTACATCATCGCCGAAGCGGAGTTTATCGGGGTCAGCCAGGTGCTGGTCTACGTCGGCGCCATTTCGACGCTCATCACCTTCGCCATTATGCTGACGCGCGGGATGATGTTCGGCGCCACGTCGCCGCGCAACCGCCAGTCTGGTACGGCCGCGATTATCACGTCGCTGACCTTCATCGTGTTGATGGCGCTGATGAACGGCATCAAGTGGCCGCAGGCTAGCGAGCCGATCGTCGACGGGCAGGCCATCATTGCCGGTCTGGGTCGGGCATTTGTGACGGAGTATATCATTCCGTTTGAACTGCTGGCACTGCTGCTGCTTGTGGCCCTGGCGGGCGCCATCGTGCTGGCCAAGGATCGCAACTAAGTGCGCGGCGTGCGCAGAGAAGTGGGAAGAGGGTGGATATGGTTCCTCTAAACTGGTACTTGATTCTGTCGGCTTTCGTGTTCAGCGCCGGCCTCTATGCTGCACTGGGACGGCGCAATGCCATTGCCGTGCTCATGGGGATCGAGCTCATGCTCAACGCTGCCAACATCAATCTGGTCGCGTTCTGGCGCTTCGGCGTCACGCCCGCTGAGAACCTGGATGGGCAGATATTCGCCCTGTTCGTGATTGCCGTCGCCGCTGCCGAGGTCGCTATCGGCCTTGCGTTGATCATTTCGGTCTACCGCAATCGCCGCACGGTCAATCTCGACGATCTCGATCTGTTGAAGGGGTAAGGTTGGTTGCGTCCGCTCCGGCGGCCGCAACCATGAAGGTGCGGGTGTCATGCCGAAAGAGTCATTGTCCGGCACCCTGGATGAACAGTGCGAGTTTCTGTATGACCTGGCTGTCGAGAAGATGAGCCAGGGCAATTACACAGGAGCCGCACACGCGCTCAAAGAGATACTCAAGTACAAACCCGACTTCCGCGATGCACAGCAGTTGTATCAGGAAGTCAAGGAGCGCAAGTCCGAGCAGACGTTCCTGTTGATGATGGCCTTTGCCGGCGCAGCGGTTTTCGTGGCGATCGGCGGGGTGGTGGGAGTGCCGAACGACCTGGTCTTTCTGGTCGTCGTCGTCATCGGGGCGCTGGTCGGATACGGTGTAGGGAATTTGATCAGCAGTTTTCGCAGCCGGCGCGTGGCGCCGTAACGCAGTGGAATTATCGCCCACCCATTTCTGACCGGGCGTAAACCAAAACGAGGTTGAGCAATGGAAGGATTTCTAAATCTCGCCTGGCTCTTGCCAATTCCGCCCTTCCTGGCTTTTGTGGCGATCATATTGTTCCTGAATCGCAACAAGACAGTCAGCGCGCTGACGGCAATCGGCAGCGTGCTGGTGAGTTTTGTCCTGGGGTGGCCCATCGCCTTTGCGGTTTTCACGACGCCGCACTTTGGCGAGCACCCGCTCTACGGCGAGCTTTTCACCATCCCGACCGGTACCACGGACCTGATGGTTGGCTACCAGGTTGATCCGGCCAATGCGCTGATGATCTTCATGGTCACCTTCCTGCTGGTCATGATTTTCGTCTATTCCAGCGGGTATATGACCTTCCCGAGTCACCTGAACAAGGAAGATTACCCGCAGGCGTACGCGCAGAACAAGGATCCGCGCTACAGCCGCTTCATGGCCTACATCAGCCTCTTTGCCACGGGCATGTTGGGGTTGGTCGTCTCCAACTCGCTGCTTACCTTCTTTGTCTTCTGGGAAATCATGGGCCTGTGCAGCTACCTGCTCATCGGCTTCTGGTTCGAGAAAGAATCGGCCAAGAAGGCGGCCTTCAAGGCGTTCATCACCACGCGCATCGGCGATGCCATCATGTTTGCCGGCATGATGCTGCTGTGGATGTGGAGCATCGACAACACGCTCGTCTTCGAGCAGATTCTGGCGCCGGCCAATCTCGAGCACCTGGCCGAGATGATGATCCACGTGCCGGTCTTCAACTTCACAACGCCGGCCGTCGGGTTGATTGCCGTGCTCATCTTCTTCGGCACCATCGGCAAGAGCGCCCAGTTCCCGCTGCACGTCTGGTTGCCCGACGCCATGGAAGGCCCGACTCCGGTCAGCGCCATGATTCATGCGGCGACGATGGTTTCCGCCGGTGTCTTCCTCGTCGTCCGCATGTTCCCGCTCTTCTTCGTCGCCGGTGAGGCGGCCCCGGCGAGCATGCAGTTCGTGGCCGGCATCGGCGCCTTCACTGCCCTCTTCGCCTCGCTGATCGCGGTGGCGCAGTGGGATATCAAGCGCGTGCTTGCCTACTCGACGATTGCCCAGCTTGGCTACATGGTGGCGGCGCTGGGCACCGGCGCCTACGTGGCCGGCTTCTTCCACCTGATTACACATGCCTTCTTCAAGGGGCTGCTCTTCCTTGGCTCCGGCTCGGTGATTCATGGCGTCGAGCATGGCTTCCACCATGCCCACGCCCATGGTGGCGACCACGGGCACGACGAGCATGGTCACGACGAACACGGTCACGGCTCCAGCATCGTGCACCGCCGCGATGGCGACCTGGACCTGAATGACCCGCAAGACATGCGCAACATGGGCGGCCTGCTCAAGCGCATGCCTATCACCGGCTGGACCTTCATCATCGGTGGCCTGGCACTCTCCGGCTTCCCGTTTGTCACCGCCGGTTTCTGGTCCAAGGACGAGATTCTCTCCAGCCTGTGGTATACGGAAGACAGCCTTATCTTCTGGGCGCTGGCCATTTCGGCCCTGCTTACTGCTTTCTACACGGCGCGCCAGATCACGCTCACCTTCCTGGGGCAGCCCCGCTCGGAGGGCGCCGCACACGCTCCCGAGAGCGTCAAGAGCATGACGATCCCGCTGATCTTGATCACGCCCTTTGCGATTGCGCTGGGCTGGCTTGGCATCCCGGTTGACTTCCCGGGCCTGGGCTCACTTTTCCCACACTGGATCGAGCACCAGCTCGAACCGTACATCGAATACATGCATTTTGAGTTCCCCCACCCGGAATTCAACATCCTTGTATTGCTGGTCTCGTTTGGCGTGGCGCTCGGCGGTCTGGCACTGGGTTGGTTCGTTTATCGCAAGGGGCTGCCCGAAGGCGAAATCGACCCCATGCGACGCTGGCTTGGCCCGGTCTGGTGGGCGATGCATCGCAAATTCTGGATCGACGAGTTCTACCAGTACACCTTCGTCGCTCTTTCGCGCGGCGTTGCCAAGTTCCTGTACTGGGTAGATGATGTGTGGATTATCGACCCGATCATCAATGCCATCGGCCGCATTGGCGTATGGCTTGGGTTTGTGGCCGCCAAATTCGATCAATACGTGGTAGATGGAGCCATCAATGCGTTCGGCTGGATGTCAGACCGCGCCGGCAGTGTGCTGCGTAGCAGCCAGAACGGCCAGGTGCAGGTCTACTTGATGGTGGTTGTTGTTTCGGTAACGATCTGGCTGCTGCTCTACGCGCTGCCGTTGATCTTGACGCTGGTCTAGCAGGCATTCGTGCGGGGTTTACCGTTCTGCCTGAGGTACTCTGAAAGCTTTCTGACAATCGGCGCTGAATTCCAAACCGAAGGTCTGCGGAGGAAATATTCATGGAATTCCTGAATCAGTGGGCATTGCCCATTCTCATCCTGTGGCCACTGCTCAGCTCCATTCTGGTCTTCCTGACCAAGAGTGAGAAGCTGAACAAGTGGGGCTCGGTGCTGGCCAGCCTGCTGCCGCTGGGGCTCAGCATTTACATGCTGGCTGCCTACGACTACGCAAAGGGTGGCATGGCGTTCGTGATCGATGTGCCGTGGATTCCGGCCATCAACTCGAACATTCACCTGGGCGTGGACAACCTGAGCCTGCCGCTGATTTTCCTGACGGCGCTGCTGACGACGTTGAGCCTCTACTACAGCGCGTTTGTCATCAAGGATCGGGTGCGCGAGTACTTCGGCCTCTTCCACATCCTGGCGTTGAGCATGTACGGCGTCTTCATTGCGCTGGACTTCGTGGTCTTCTACGTCTTCTGGGAGATCAGCCTGGTGCCCATGTACCTGCTCATCGGCATCTGGGGCGGCAAGAATCGCAACTACGCCTCCATCAAGTTCTTTATCTACACCTTGGTGGGTTCGGTTGCCATGTTGCTGGCCATCCTCGGCACCTACTTCGCCACCGGCACCTTCGATATCATCCAGTCTGCGGCAGCCAAGCCCTTTGTGGGGCTGCCTGCCCAGGATGCGTTGCTGCTCACCAGCCTGGCGTTTTGGGGCTTCTTCCTGGGCTTCGCCTTCAAGGTGCCCAGCTTCCCCTTCCA
>ERZ795053.3030-NODE-3030-length-19633-cov-4.575902_pt1 | contig 19633 bp, 23 predicted proteins | sample MGYA00375137_ERZ795053 | MGnify/ENA primary metagenome ERZ795053 (study PRJEB30182, sample SAMN05720284) | activated sludge metagenome | isolation source: Anaerobic digester | place: Hong Kong | collected 2014-12-17 ...
CATCCAATTTGCTCGCGACCGCGCTCGTCAAATACGTAGTTTGATCCGAGAAACTTATTATCGAGTCCTTCACGTTCAATTTGATGTTTATAGTCAATGATTCCCCCGTGTAGTCGGCTTACATCTTTGAATCCTTGATGTTTCAGATAGGCTGATGCTTTTTCGCAGCGGATACCACCCGTACAGTAGAGGAGTACCTTTTTATCCTCGTTACCTCGTAACTGTTGTACAACGCTCGGCAACTCTTCTCGAAAGGTATCAACCTCTGGAGTGATTGCTCCATCAAAATGACCAATTTCTGATTCGTAGTGGTTTCGCATATCGACAACAATGGTATTTGTGTCTGTCATTGCCTCGTTGAATTCTCGTGCGGTCAAATGGTTTCCTACGTTTTCAATATCGTAGTCATCCATCGTGAGCCCGTCAGCAACAATCTGTTTTTTCACCTTTACTTGTAATTTATAGAACGAAGTATCGTGGTGGATACCAATTTTCAAGGGTACGTTCGTGAATTCAGGAATGGCGTACAGTTCATTGACGAATTGATCCCAGTTGTGTTCAGGCACTGACATTTGTGCGTTGATACCCTCATGTGCAATGTAAATGCGACCAAGACATCCAAGCCGTTCCCATATTTCAAAGAGTCGTTCCCGCATACCCTGTGGATCGCTAATTTTTACGTATTTGTAGAGAGATACTGTTGTACGGTTGAAATTCTCAGCATCAAGTTTCGCCATAGCTTGTTCTTTGGTCAGTCCATAGGTACGTTTTTTAGTAACGTTTTTCATATTCTATATCCTAGCTAAAGAATTGAATTTTTCAACAAATTTAGCTTATACAGCCCCATTTTGTTATACTATTCCTATGACAGACGAACGAATTAAGGAATTAGAGCTCAAGGCAAACGATATCCGCATGTCGATTATTGATATGCTCGAAGACGCGGGGAGCGGGCACACGGCAGGACCACTTGGCATGACTGACATCTTTACGGCTTTTTACTTTGAACTCCTCAATCATGATCCACAGAATCCAGATTGGGACGAGCGTGACCGATTAATTTTATCAAACGGACACATTGTTCCCGTTCGTTATGCAACTATGGCACATGCAGGATATTTCCCGTTGGAAGAATTAACAACCTTGCGAAAATTTGGCAGCCGATTACAGGGGCACCCTGAACGACATAAATTACCAGGGGTAGAAAATACCTCAGGACCACTTGGAACTGGGCTCGGTCAGGCTGCTGGAATGGCGCTCGGCCTTCGCATGGATGGTAAAAAGAATCGCGTCTACTGTTTGACCGGCGATGGGGAGCTCGACTGCGGAAACATCTGGGAATCAGCGATGTTTGCTGGTCACCACAAACTATCTCATTTGACTGCGGTTGTTGATCGAAACAATATTCAAATTAACGGGTTCACTGAAAATGTGATGTCGCTCGGTGATTTACGTGGCAAGTGGGAATCGTTTGGTTGGCACGTGATCGAAGTTGATGGACATAACATAGAATCCTTTGTTGATGCGGTACACCAAGCACACGCAATCCAAGAAAAACCAACGTGTATCATTGCGCACACGATTCCAGGAAAGGGAATCAAGGAAATTGAGAACGAGTTTGAATGGCACGGAAAACCACCTGGGGCCGAAGAAGAACAGCGTTTCCTGAAGGAGCTCCGAACCTTACGAGGTAAAATCGAAGCGTCACATGCACAGTAGTATGAATTTTTTAGAAAAAGCCTTACATAATGTTATTGATCGTTCTCATGAAACACCTACTAATGAAAGTGTTTCTCAGGTTGTCAGTAATGAAGCTATTCAAACTCGAATAGCTTCATTGGAAAAACTCGTTGAGCAAGGACAACAGTATGAACATGATGTGGTTGTGAAAGATGCTCTTATTCAAGAACTACGTGCAAATATCGAAAACGCGCACGAGAGTACGGATGTATCTATCTTTGAAAAAGAGTTACATGAGTTACTGCAGCAACAACAGAGTGCTGAGATGCTCGAATCAAATTTAGCATTACTCGAAAAACTGACGCATACACTCGAAGAACGAGCTGAGGAGTCAAACCAAGCACTTGCAAACTAAGTTATGATTAACCAGAATATACATTTGAATAGTAATCTCTTTGATACCGACAAGCTTGACCAGGCAGCTACTCGTGATGGATTTGGGAAAGGGCTGGTTGAAGCAGGAGAAGCGAACGAAAACGTGGTTGCGTTGTGTGCTGACCTTGCCGAGTCTACTCGTGCTCACTGGTTCAAGGAACAATTCCCAGAAAGGTATGTGGAATTAGGAGTTGCTGAACAAAATCTCGCTGCGGTCGGATCAGGACTTGCAAACTATGGAAAAATTCCATTTATCATGTCCTACGCAGCCTTCTCCCCAGGACGAAATTGGGAACAGATCCGTTCAACGATTACCCTGAATGATGTTCCAGTAAAAATTGTTGGTGCTCACGCAGGCGTTTCTGTTGGTCCTGACGGGGCGACGCACCAGGCACTGGAAGATATCGCCACCATGCGTGTACTACCAAATATGACGGTTGTGGTGCCGGCGGACAGTGAAGAAGCACGTAAGGCGACCCTTGCTATTGCAGAAAATGGAAAACCTTCGTATATCAGGCTCGCTCGTGCAAAGACACCAGTCTTTACCACAACAGCAACACCGTTTGAAATTGGAAAACCACAGGTGGTCTACCAAGGACAACATCCAAAGGTTGGTATTATCGCCTGTGGATCCCTGGTATACCAATCTATTCTTGCAGCAGAAGCATTGAAACATGATGGTGTTGGGGTATCAGTTATGAACCTTTCAACCATTAAACCAATGAATGAAAGTGCTGTTGCTGATTTTGCACGCACAGTTGATATCATTGTTACCGCCGAAGAACATCAGGTAGCAGGAGGTATGGGATCAGCAGTTGCCGAGGTATTGGCGAAACATGAACCAAAACGTATGGTGTTTATTGGCATGCAGGATCGTTATGGTGAATCAGGTGATCCTGATGAACTTCTCAAACACTTTGGATTTACGAAAGAGGGAATTGTGAACCGCATTAAAGAAGAGCTCGCGTAATGAACACAGCACGAAAAATATCGTACCTCATATTTTTTCTCATTATTGCTGGAGTTGCTGTCTATATGTGGACAGAAGAGGTCGCGCAACAATCACAAGAACATTCAACGTCAACAATACAACCTTCTGAAGAGGAAATTATTGAAACAATTTTTCATGATGAATTGAGTGAATAACAAAAAGCCTATTCAGGCTTTTTGTTATTTTCTTCAGAAAGAAGTGTAAGGTAATCAAGGGATTGTTGCGAAATTGAACTTTCCATTGTTTCAATGATGTTTCGTGCTTTATCTATACCTTCTTGAATCCATGGGATTTTAGGAGAATTTTCTGGTAATGATGCTAAGAGTAGTTTATTTTCTTTGATTTCTAGATTAGCGTTGAGTATCGTGTTCACATTGCTCACTTCCATGTGTTGCCCCTCCTCCTCTAATTGGTTTAAGTAATGATCGAAACGATCTGCAATACCTTCTATTTTGGGATTTTTCGGTACTGGTTGTTCAAAAGTTTTGTTAAATTGAGTGTCCATATTCACAAGTATGTATTATATCAGATTCATTTATTATCACCCGTTCAATTGAGCTGGGGATTTTCCGGTTCTTCCAATTCTCTTAATTGTATGTCATTTTCTATATACGCTACGAGATCCGGGTCTTCTTTGAGCAGTGCATATACGTTATCAAATTCTTCCTCCAACACCTCAATGTTTTCTTTTAGTGCACGCCTTTGCATATCTGGAATACCCACGCTTTCTCTATTCTCAAGTTTTTTATCTTCATGATTTAACTTATTAAGTATGGTATAAAATTTTTTCAAGAATGCTAATTGTTCATCACTCAAATCTTTACGCAGTTTATAACGGCGCTCTTGCATACCTTCTTGAATCTGATCATTTTCTTCTTGACTGAGTGTAATTGGAGTATTTTCTATTTTTCTGAATGACTCTATATCCATATTTCTAAAGTATACCAAGTAAAAACACCTCGTACAGGTGCTTATATTTTCTCAGGTTTGTAGTGCTCTGGTGCGTTGTTCAAGAATTCTTCAAGCTTTGTCTGGGTGAGGAGTCCTTCCTGTGCACCAACGTATTGAACCACACTCATTGAATTAATTGGTCCCCAGGATAGTGCTTCGGCAACACTCTTTCCGTGACCGAGTGCTACGGTGAATGTTGACGAGAATGAATCCCCAGCACCAGTACGTTCGACAGGTGGTTGTGGATCTGGATAGATAGGGTGAAACCAGTACTCGTCATGATACGAGTCGTAAGCATACGCACCATCAGGACCGTCAGTGATACAGATAATCTTTGGTCCTAGTTCGTGTATTGCTTTAAGCATTTTCTTCACATCACGAGATTGTTCGTTCAAAATTTGCTGCGCTTCTTCAACATTACAGAAGAATACTTCTGTTGCTTCGTACACGTCTTTCAGCATTTCGATACCGAGTGAAATTTGGAAGGTTCCAGGTTGAAATGCCATTTTGATTCCGTTCCCCTTAACCCACTTTGCAATATCATGATGGTAGTCTATTGAATGCTCGCCCACTGAAGAGAAGTACACCCACGTTGGGACTAATCCTTCAGCTTGTTTCTCTAAATTGTACGTGTAGTCCTCATGTTTAATGAGAATAGTTCGCTCAGCCTTGAATGAAAGTACATAGTGGTAATTTGTCGCCTTCCCATTTTCCACGGTTACATAGTCGGTGATAACACCGTTTTCTTTCAGAGTATCAATACACTCTTGACCAAAATCATCGTTACCAACGTGTGTCATGAGTGCAGAACGGAGCCCAAGACGTGCTGCTGACACGGACGCATTTGGTGCATTTCCAACAGCCTTTACTACCTTTACACTCTCGTAGGGGATTTTTTCTCCGAATCTCATTTCGAGCATGTCGGTACCACCATGTTTTTCGACCTGTGCATCTTGTAACTTGATAAAGGCATCAATAACGATGTCTCCCAATGCTAAAAAATCTATACGTTTCTCTTTTTCCATGCGTAAAGTATACCACATCAATGTGTTATAATCGGCTCATATGAAAACATTAAAGGAATATTTACAGGACACACGGGAACAGGGACGAGCTATTGCTCACTTTAACGTCGCAAACTCTGATATGCTCATGGCGGTGTTTGCGGCAGCACAAGAATTGTCAGGTGAATACGGATATAAGATTCCCGTTCTCATTGGTGCAACCGAAGGTGAGCGAGATGCGTTTGGTGTGACGCAAATTGTTGATTACATTACGAGTTTACGTAACGAATATGATTATCCTATTTTTCTCAATGCTGACCATACGTACAATGTCGAACGAACCTGTGAGGCGATCGATGCCGGGTTTGATATGGTGATTTACGATGGGGCCAAGATTTCACACGAAGAAAACATTAAGAATACCCAACAGGTTGTTGCGTATCGGAACGAGGTTAATCCAACATGTCTCGTTGAAGCAGAATTTGGATTTATTGGTGGTGGATCGAGTATCAAAGATGAAATCCCAGAGGGAGTCTCCGAAGAAACAATGACGAAACCAGATGAAGCCAAAGCGTTCGTTGAAATCTCAGGTGTTGATGCACTTGCGCCATCAGTAGGAAATCTTCATGGTATGGTCAAAAGCGGTAACCCTAAACTAAATCCACAGCGTATCAAAGAAATCGTAGAAGCGACCGGTGTGCCACAGGTGCTCCATGGAGGTTCAGGCGTGTCTGATGAGGATTTTCGAGCTGCAATTGAAGCAGGAGTATCGGCAATACACATCAGCACCGAATTACGTGTTGCGTACCGAAAGGGTATTGAGGAAGCCCTCGCTAGTGATCCTGATCAATTAGCTCCATACCGCTACTTTGCACAGGCAAAAGAGGGGGTAAAAATAACCGCAAAAGCACGTATGAAGCTATTTTGGGGTGAAAAATAGCTTATTTTATAAGGTAATTTGACAAATTATATCTTATATTGTATAACTGTGGATAACTCCTTGACCATGTGCAATATTCCTAGTATCGTACTGAAAGTTCTCTTCGCGGAGAGCTTTTTTAGTTACGGAGTTTTGCGGAGCACATACCGCAGTTTATGACGAAACATATCATACCTAAAAAAGTAATGACCAATGCATTCCTCATGAATGTATATAAAACTATTATTATTGTTTATTCGTTCTACATAGGGTTTTCTGCACAGGTGTTTGCACTTGATGCAGAGGCACCTCTTGGCGGACAGCCAATTGTTGAAGCACTCTTTAACGATACCGCTTCACTCGAACGAAAATTACGCCAAGATCGAGAAGAAAAAATTGCTAAGATCCGCGCATACTATGCACGATACGATTTACCACTTCAGCACGAAGCAGAACACTTTGTTGATGCTGCTGAAACTTATGACATTGATTGGCGTTTAGTAGCTGCTATTGGATTCATTGAATCAACAGGTGGAAAGCATGCGTGTAAAACAGCTGATTACTCAGCCTTTGGTTGGGGATCGTGTAAAATCAATTTTGATTCGTACGAAGAATCAATTAACGTTATTTCTATGAACCTCGGTGGACACAATCCGAACACTGCCAAGCACTATGCGGGAAAGGATATTACTCAGATTCTAGAGGCGTATAACCCAGACCATATCCGTCCCGGATACACCAAAATGGTCATGAAACAAATGGAAATTATTAACGATCAAAACGTACAGGTGTAAAAAACCTCCCGAAAGGGAGGTTTTCTAGTGTTCTATGTACCAAGGTACAGAGTCACCAAAGCTCTTTTTGAAATTTTGCTCTGCTTTTTTTTGAACTACCGAATTTTTTTGTGTTTCGGTCGCTAAGTCTTCTGGTTTCAGTGTTGCTAATTTTTTTACCCGATCAACAAAAGGTTGTAATATTTCATATAAGGTATCAAGATCTTTTCTTGACGGGTATTTTGATTTAGCAACACTAATAAAATCTTTCTTTAGAATAATTTTCTTACCTATTGTGTGTGACCAAACTGCTTTAACGAGTCCAATAGCTGCTTCTTTGGAAATAATATGTGTAGCCATGAAATTTATTTTTTTGTTGTGTTAATTTGTTTATATTACACATAATTTTATATGTCAATAAACCACGGGCATGTTACTATGGTGCTACTGTGAATACAATTATCCCACAACAACACTACATCGAAGACGATGTGCTCCTCGTACATAAACCCGTTGGTATTAGTTCGTTTGGTGTGATTCGTAAACTGAGACCTATTCTCAATACCAAAAAAATCGGTCACGCAGGGACGCTTGATCCCCTTGCCAAAGGGCTCATGATTATAGGTATTAATGCAGGAACCAAAAAAATGAACACCTACCTTAAACTGCCAAAGACTTATCTCGCAGAAGTTTTGATTGGGAAATCCACCACCACCGGTGATCTTGAGGGAGTAGTTGTTGAAGAGAAAAAAGTCTACAAAGATGATATCAAACTAAACGATATTGAGGATACTGTGATGAATATGATAGGTATCCATACACTCTCGGTACCGATATATTCAGCAATTAAAGTTCAAGGTAAACCACTCTATACCTACGCACGTGCAGGTATCACACCACCCTACATACCAGAGAAAGACATGCATATTACCAGTATCCAACTCCTCGATACCTATCACGCGGGGGCATGTCAGGCGGTGCAGGTGCGTGTCGAGGTGACATCGGGTTCATACATCAGAACACTTGGCGAAGAACTCGGTCGTCGTCTCGGCTATCCTGCTACGCTCAAGAGTTTATATCGAACAAAGATTGCTGAGTATCATGATACCGATGCCTACCGAATCGATCAACTACCATCTCAACACACACGCCTTCATGGTATACTGAAGTTATTATTCGGTCATTCATAATAAAAATATATCTATGAATATTTACTTTCAAACCAAGAATCTTGAGGTTACCCAGTATGAAAAGAACATGATGGCGAACCGTATGTACGGATTAAATAAATTCTTTTCGTGGGATACGCACGCGTACATCGATATTGAGCGTACACGTTCAAGTCAGCACGGCCAAGATCTCTACTATGTTTCAATAAAAATTGATGATCCACAGAATCAATACTTTACCGAAGAGTATCGTGAAAATGTGCGAAAGGCTTTCGATGAAGCGTACGGAGATATGTTCCGCGTGGTTCGGTCTCATCGTAGTAAATCTCGCAACCTTGCACGTCGCGCAGGTGCGCACATTAAACGCATTCTCAAAAGAAAATAACTATGAAAACAATACTTGCAATTATTATACTGATTGGTCTTGGTTATCTGACCTATGCTGCTATGACCTACAAACAATCGACACACCATACCCCCATCATTGACGGGATGGTTCAGAGCGATAGTATGGGCCTCATGGTAGGTGAAGAATATCATGAATCTGAAACAACCATTACCGAAACTATACAAACATCTAACATTGAACAACAGACTATGAAAGCACTTTTTACAACCAACAAAGGATCATTTGAAATTGAACTCTTTGATACACTCGCACCAAACACAGTTGCTAATTTTACCAAACTTGCAAATGAAGGATTTTATAACGGTGTAAAATTTCACCGTATCATAGCTGGATTTATGATCCAAGGAGGAGACCCTCTTTCAAAGGACGACGATATGGAAGATCGTTGGGGAACTGGTGGACCAGGATACCAATTTGAAGATGAAATTCATTCTGAAAATAACAATGTCATCGGTACTATCTCAATGGCGAACGCTGGACCAAACACGAATGGATCACAGTTCTTCATTAATACTGCTGATAACAATTTCCTCGACACCAAACACACGGTATTTGGAAGGGTGATATCAGGTATGGAAGTTATAAAAGCAATCGAAGGTGTTGATACGTTTCCAAACGATCGACCTGTCGAACCAATTATTATTAATTCAATAACGATAGAATAGTATGAACAAATTTGAATTTGAATCGCTACCTGATACTGGTAAATCATCAGAGGAAATGGCTGAGGAGCTCAGTGCTATGATTGAATCAACAGAAAACCCTACATCCGAAGACATTGAGGAACCAATGGAAAAATAAAACGCAAAAAGCGTTTTATTTTTTTGTATTAAAATGCACTGGCTGGTACGGATAGATGTGCACATGGTTGTGGTGGTAGAACCGTTCGTATCCAATCATCATTGAAATCAAGAAAAATAGACTAGATGCAATAGCAATTGGAGAAAAGACCAGGATATTGTGAACAACCCATAGGATGAGTGCAATGATGAGGTAGACACGCATGTTTCTGTCGTTCGGGGTAAATGCCGCCAGCGTTCCGAGAACCCCACCAATAACTGGCAGGGCACTCACCCATCCGTCTGCGTGTATCAATCCGATACCCATAATGGATACGATAAAGAATAATTTAATACTATTTCTGTGGGTAAAGATACTGACAATCCAGCGACTACCGGTAACATACTCGATAATTGTTGCTTGAGGAACACCCAGTAAGAGAAAGTGTGTTCCATTGATAACTCCTCCTACAAACATCAAAATTCGTAACATTTTATTACTTCGTATTTGCATAGCAATGATGTATATCAACATGGCTATACCGGCAAGTATTTGTGACCAGATAAAGAGAGAAGTCATATTACTTATTATTGAGATAGTGCTCGTAATTCATTTCATTTTTTCCTGCGCGTATAACTTTTTTAATAATGAATTGTCCATCGACATATGCAGCATCAGTAATTTTCAATCGAACATCTCCATCAAACAAAAATACACCTGGCCATCCGTAATAGGCACGGTATTTTCGCCACCTAGTTGTATCATCATCATTCGTGATATCACCGTCTGATTTTTCAATTTTACCACAGTAGGTTGCTTTATCGTGGTTTTGCTCGATGGGAGTACATGTACCTGACATATAATCAGGGAGTATACCCGCAAGGAGTTTGCCTCCATCGTGAGCGAGCATAGTAAAGAGATCGGGCTTTACAATATCAGGTTCAATATCAAATCGTGATTGCGTGATGATAGGACCTTCATCCATACCAAGCGTCATTTTCATAATGGTTGAACCTGTTTCTGTATCACCTGCCAAGAGAGCAGATTCGATTGGTGATGCACCACGATATTTTGGTAACAATGACGTATGAACATTTAACACACCGTGGTCGGGAATATCAAGAAGTTGTTGATTCACAATGTATCCGTACGAGGCTACAATAAAGAGCTTTGAACCGCGCTCTTGTAGTTGTTCTATAATATTTCGTGGATGTTCTGGTTGCCAACACTCAATTTCATGTTGGTCTGCCCACACTTTTACAGCAGGTGGTGTCATAATGTGTTTTCTACCAACAGGACGATCAGGTGCAGTAATGATGAGAGAGGGTATGTATCCGGCAACCTTAAGTTCATCGAGCACAATCGCTGAAAATTCAGGTGTTCCAAAGAATACAAAATCAACGTGTGAATTCATGACATCGAGTATACCATATGTGGTATACTGGTAGGTACATGTGGACTGGTGCTCTCACATGCCCATTATTCGTTTACTACGAAATAAAAAATATGAAATGTAATTCAAAATGTTCTGGAACAAGAAAATTAGCACACTGGTTGGTAAAAATTGGTGCGCTCAATTGGGGTCTCGTTGGTATTGGTGGACTCTTTGGTCTTGGTAATTGGAATGTCGTAAACCTTCTTTTGGGAAGCGTATCATGGCTCGAAAACCTCGTGTACCTTTTGGTAGGAATCTCAGCTGTTGTTGTATGTACTAAATGTCACGGTAAGTGTAACAAAGGTGCTACTGCTCCAATGGTGAATCAAGGGGGTGGTATGAATAACCAATCAATGTAATCAGTAAGTATGGATATCGTTATTCTTATTGGACGATTACTCTTTGGAGGACTCATGCTCTTTGCTGGCATTAATCATTTTTCAGGACTGAGCAAGCTGAGTAACATGGCTCGCAGCAAGGGTGTTCCTCTTCCAACGCTTGCAACACTCGTCACAGGAATACTCTTAATGCTTGGAGGGCTCTCCTACATTGCTTGGTACAATCCGTGGTGGGGGACAGTGTTGTTACTGATATTCTTTGTATTAGTAACCCTCGTTATGCATCGGTTTTGGAAAGTTACTGATCCCGCGCAACGCATTCAAGAGATGCACACCTTTATGGGAAATGTCTCAATTATTGGACTCCTCCTCATTGTGCTGTCTTTTGTATAAATTAAAAACACACCACGTTGGTGTGTTTTTAGTTTTCTTTTAATTTATTCATTTTTGTCTCGAACACCTAATGCTTAAGACACTACCACTTTTAATTATTTTTTGTCCCACCTATCTCGTATTTTGACACATTTATATTTATATTGCTTTAAATTTATGCTATCATTGCAGCAATGAATCCTGAGGCTTATAAAAAAGATAATACGAAAAAAGAATTTAATAATGTCAATCCTGAAGTGAAAGAGCATATTGAAAATTTTGAAGACATTAAAACTGAATTCAGAACATTTACCCAAGATTACTTTGATACTCTTTTGTCTGGATCTCTTGATGGGGATAATAAGTATTTTTCCAATCCCATTGAACGAAAAATGAAAACGCTACTTGGGAGTGGTCCTGAAGATCATTTGGTCACAAAAGAAGTCTCAGACCTTACCCATGAGTTTGTTCTCTTGTTAAGAGATAAGCTAGAAGAAATTTTTTACTCTCAAGAAATAGAAATATCAAAAAAAGATGATTTTATTCAATTTGTTAAGGAAAACTTTTTTGGGCGTAGTCCAAATATTCTTGCCCCACTTCTTTCGTATGATGTTAATAATTATTTTTTGGCTTTAGGGGAGATGAATAATTCTGGATGTATGGACAATCTTGTCTACCATACCACAGGAGAAGTTGTTTATAATATATCTTTCGAATATGAAAATTCTCTTAGTGATTCTATAAAACACTATGTACAATCTCTTTCAGATGAAAAAAAGATTATTTTTTTAAAAACGATTGCAAGAATTACTCTTGATGCACAGAGTGTAGGTTACGAGAGTGCACACCATGCATATCTAAAAGGTATTGAAATAATTCACTGTATCAAAGAAGAGTTTAATCTACCCTTATTAAACTTACTTGCTGACTACAATTTACATCTCATTGAAGATTTAGAAAAACAAGAGGAAACCGGAGAGGTAAGTGAATTTTTACATAGTCATTATGATAATATAACCACGAACAATAATGAACATTTAGAAAACGCTACTCGATACTATGTTGAAAATTTAAATTCCCCTTTCTATCGATCAGCAGGGATCCAACAGGTGTCCAAAGATTATTTTTCCCTTTCTAATGGTTTACAATCTTCCTTTGGGTTGTTTGTCTCTCAAGATTACCGAACTCAAAATAATAATGTTTTTTTCGAAGGGGTTAATGCCGAAGTATATGACCATACCTATCAAGACCTCCTCTCGTTTTTGCAAGAAAGTAAGGGTTTAGGAAAAAATGTAGATGAACTCAATGAGACTGATTTTTCATTTTTTCTCCGTGATCGATTGGATTATTGTGATTGGAACATTAAAAATCAGAGTCCAGAAATTGCTCAACAATTTCAAAAAAAGAAGAAAGAGTTATTATCACTTGATTATTTTGTCATGAAAAAATATCTTCATGAAAAATTGAAGAATAGAATTACGGTGCATCCCGCACCGTATAACGAGGTTATTAAAAATAAAGACGCTGGTTTAATCTCATCTATGCATACACCTGAAGTAAGATGGATAATCAAACATGAGTTTGGTGTTGATGTGAGGGAAATGTATCTTGATGAACAGGTACAATTTCTCGACTATCTAGCTGGTACAAAACAAAATGAATGGAACACCCTTGAAACTATCTTAAAAAATGAAGATTTGAATAGTAACAATATTTTACGCGCTTTTCTTTCTCTTGATATTGGTGGGTCAGAAATGAGTCAAAAAATTCTTGATCTTGCAGAAAAGCTTCCCTCAGAATCAGCAAACGCTATTTTTACTAAATATTCAGAACTGGTGGATGCAACCAAGGGGATAGAGGCATTTATTACATCAGAATTTTCTCATGAGATTGCAGATGATCCAGAAATCATCGACCGGGTTTGTGATAATATTCTACAAAAAGGCGTGAGCGTATTAAATATTTTTTATAATCGCATCGATGCACTCAAAGAAACAGATACACTAGACACCGTTCATCTTATTGAAAATGAATTATCGAAGATTTCTGCTGATGCTATAGCAACACTCTCTACTTTTAAATTTGCTCGAAAACTTGGTTTTGATTTAACGTTAGAGGATATTAAGGGTTCCGAGTTTCAACATAAAAATATCGCTGACATCTCTATCCCGGAACAGATGGAGATGTTGGAGATCTATACTGAAAACAATAAACAGTATGATCCCCAAACGAGACACATACTCATCAATCAATTTACTACAGCTTTTCAAAGCAAAACCAATAGTGAATTTTATACTTATCGCATCAATAATGAACTTAATGCGTTTATTCGTTTTGAATCAAATCCAGACGGAAGTAAATTTGCCAGCGCGTTAAACGTAGCAAAAGAATCTCAAGGCTACGCATTAGGAGAGGCGATGATTGCTCAGGCATTAACCAAAGAAGCTCACGAACACGTACTACACGCTGAAGCAAACATGTCAGGTAGTGCTTGTTCTCGATACTTGGACATGGGATTCGTTGCTGTTTCCGCTGCAAAGTATGAAGGTGTTCATGCACTTAATTTGGTTTGGGATAATCAAGCAAACACCAGCTACTTATCTCGGAGTTTTACCCGAGAAGGAATTAGAAGTGGTGAATATAGTACCGCCAAAGGTATTGATATTCTAGTGCTCGATAATCCTCGTGATTTTGATAGATCACAATTGGAACATGGCGTTATGACACATTCCTTTACTGATAATACAACAGGAAAGCACTATGTTGTGTTAGAGCATAAACGAGAACTTAACCCTGACGAAAAACAAGCAGAATAGTGCTTGTTTTTTTGAGAAACGGGAATGTTGTTGCTATTGTGATTGCTCCCACAGAGCTTCAAACATAAATTTTTGCATGGTGGCAATTTGTCGATCTTCAATCAATACCCCAGATATTCCAATATCTGATGAGGTAATATAGGCAACTTTATTGTCGTATATTTCTGCAACGGCGCTAAAGGGGAGATATTCTTTTTCGATAATCCGTATGTCGGTTAGATCGTCTTTCAGCGAGTCCTTCTTGGTCTGTCGACCGTGTTTGCTGTCTGCAACAAGAATTCTCTTTGCGATACCGCGTTCATGCCTTTCGGCAATATGTTCCTTATTTAAATCAGGAAAGTGTTCGGCTACCATGTCGGCATCAGCGTAGGTGTAGATGACGCCTGTTGTTTCGAGACAGTCGTAAAGCATCTCTCGAACCTCATCGTGACCCTCGTAGTACCGTACACTTGGCCGTCCCGTTAACAGATTGAATTTAGATTTAAGTGGGCTGTAGAGATCCTTAAAGAGTTCCTGGTGTGCTTCAGCAGCTCGAAGTTTCTCTTCCACGAGTGATTTTAATCCTTCAGGAGAGAGTGGGGCAAAGCGTGCAACCGCAGTATCTTCCCCGTGTTTTTTGGCAAGCCCGCGTTCAATGAGCTGATCGAGAACTTTATACACCAAACCCCGTTTCAAACCTGTCTTTTTCGGTATGCTACCAGCCTTGCTAAACCCGTTATCGAGCAGGCAGAGGTATACCAGTGATTGTTCACGAGAGAGTCCTAAGGTCTCTAGCTGTTGTATGGTTTGCGTATTTTCCATACTGGTATAGTACCAAAAGATTTAAAATGTCACAAGCACATGACTAAATCGTATTGAAAATCAATATTTTTTAATACAATGTCATAATATTATTCATAGTTTGTAAAATATGGTCACACTGTATTGACACTATGTCAAGCACATGCTACGATATGTACGAGACTAAGAGAGGTTCTTTGCAAATCAATACGGGGTTGGTGCAAACGGCGCTGAGGGCACACCAACCGTTCCATTCAGAATCTACCACACGACCGGAACTCGTCACTGGTGGATATCTGATAAAGACAGATTGATAAAGAAATCTGCTGGACGGGGAAGACTAACCACCTTCGTCTCCAGAAATTTCTTTACCAAGTCGCTCGTCATTCTGACATCGTCCTACCTAAGGGCAGACAGCTTCAGAATCTCGGGTTGCTAATGTAAGAGAGGTGAAGAAAGGATGGTACCTTAATAATTTCATACCACGTAGATCATACTTTGACGACGGGCGAACAACACGCGCAGCAGAAGTATGAACTACCGCTGGACACAAACTCTTGAAAGAGAGTGGGAGGTAGTCAAACAACATCATACATTTGACTACGTCACACTCTCTTGGAATCCCAAATGATTTGGAAATTTCAAGAGAGCTTTTCATATTTATCTTGTTTTGGTGAACTTTGGTTTTTTGGTTTATCATTCTGGACTTGATTCAGAATCTGAGTAAGAAACCAAAGTTCACCAAAACAAGTAAAATGGGAAATTTAAAACAAGAATTAGAAAGATGCAACCAGCATCTAGTGGAATCCCTTTCAGAGAAAGGGAAGTAGAGTTTTCAGGCGAAATGTCGTCTGATCGATGAAGTTAAAGAAGTTCAAAACTTCTTTAACATGATCAAATCCATTCAAACAAGTTCCTCGGTAGAGGAACTTACCAGAGAGGAAATACGCCAGATTAGAAATAGCATAGAAACATGGAAATTCTGGCAATAGACCCAAGCCAGCTTGGTCGCTGGCTTGGGTTCCCTTCGGGGAATGGTTAAAAAGTTCCGTCGATTCTTTTCAAAAATCGACTTTTTTATTCGGTGGGTTTTATGTAGTAAAATCCACCGAAGGAAGAAAACCTGAAATATTTTCATAAGTATTATTTTAAGGTTACCTTTGGTCTCTGTTAGAGATTTTAGGTAACTTTAAAATTAAAACCATGAAAAATATCAAAATTACTGAGATGTTGGAAAACATTTCAAAAAAAATAAATTTAAGAATCGTAGGTTCTATGGTTCTTAAAAAACACAATCTTATCTCGAGGGAGATAAGAGACGTTGACGTGATAGTGTCCTCGACCAAGGACATGGAAAAAATAAAAAAGATCCTGATAGCCACGATGGACTTTCAGGATGGATCCACAACCAAACACCTCGAGAGTCCTTCGGGGTTTATGAAATGGACAGAGGTCCTCGACGCGGGACTTCTATTAGGAAAAGACGACCAAAGGGTCGTTGATATTCTCGTAAATGATCAGCTACCAGAAGCTGATCAAAAAAATCCAGCGTATTGCAGTCGTGAGTTTGCAATACGACATAAGAAAGAAAAAGCCCTTTTAGCGGAGGGGCGTTCAAAGGATCTCGAGGATTATCTTGAGATCCTTAAAACGAGCGAAGAAGAAAAGAAAACTATTTTATTTTTCTTTGAGGCTCGAGAGAGATTAAAGGAAGTAGGGGTATCTTACCAAGACCTTATTTCTGGTAAGGGTGAGGGGGATACTCTGAATTCAGATTTTTTTGAAAATCTTGAAAGAGAATATGGGCTGGAAACAGCCCTGGAGTATTATGAAATGGAGTTAAGAAAAAAATACCCTCTCAAAATGGTAGAGGATATTATTTTTCTGATTCGTCACTCTGGAGTTTTGATTCCAGAGTTAATTTGGGAATCTTAGTTTTTTTGAAACCGCAGGTATGGTGCCTATGGTTTCAGATTGGTTAAAAAGTTTCTGTCGATTCTTTTCAAAAATCGACTTTTTTATTGAGTTTTGTACCGTGTCATTGCGAGCGAAAGCAAAGCAATCTCGGTAGAAAACTCATAGAAAATCTCGCGAGGAACGGCGCAGCCAAGTACCACGCATAACATTTCTGCAAAAGGTGGGGACACCAGCGTGGCAGATAGCGAGACGGAGCATGACTGTAATTCTCCGCAAAAAATTCAGTAATTCTGGGAATAAATAGAATCTCTGTCCCAGCAGAGTATAAAAATATGAGCAATCAAATTTTTATCCTCGGTGCTAACGACATCGAAATGCAAGCAATAGAAGCATTGCTTGCACAAAAAAATATTGCCGTTGGTTATGCCGCGGCACCCGACAGGGAAGGAAATACTAAACGGTGTTTCCCCGACACTGCCGGGAAATTCACTTCAATTATCTCCAAAAATGGAGAAGAAATCGAGGTGGACGCATTTGATCAGATGGTTCTGATCGAGTGTACCCCTGCTGATAGTTATTCTATCAAGCAGGAAAAAATCGTGGTTGACCACCACAAACCTGGAGACCCCGGGTTTGCGGCTACCCCTGCCGATTTTGAGGCAGGGAGCTCACTGGGGCAGGTTGCAGACTTGCTTGGTCTGCAACTGGATCAAAAGCAGCGAGTGATTGCTGCAGCTGATCACTGCCTCGGCGCGGCGTACCAGGGCGAGTGCCCTGGGGTAACGCCCGAGGAAGTTCTGGCAATTCGTTTGCCCGAACTATGTGCTCGTCAACGCGTAAGCGAAGACGAAGCGAAAAAGGAAATCCAAAAGTGCGTAGCGCTTTTGGAAAATCCAACGGCAACCATTACCGTTGGGGATCAGGAGGTTCCTGATTTCCGCAAAAATGGAGCTCTACCATTTATGGTAGAGGCCGGCACCATGACCGGTAAAAGCTTTCTCGCTCACGTGGACTCACGTCCAGGATTTGAGCAGAAGGTAATGCTAAACGGTGACGCAGCCACCGTTCAAGCATTTTTAGATAATGCTGCGGATCTCGGAATTTCGGATACTTACGGGAATCCGAACCGGGGTTTTGCTGGTGGAACGCAATCATAGTGTTTCTAAAATAGCATTCTTGGATTGGTTTCCAAGAATGCTAACCCTTCGGGGAAATAAAATTTCCACGTGGTGTGGAGTAAATATTATATAAAGGTCTTTTGATAATGGAGCCTAAAAACAAAACATTATCTTTTTTATCAGGCAGGTTTTGCCAACGGCAAAACCTGCCTGTAGAAAATATTTCATGATCATATTTAAACGTTAGCTTTGGCTTTCTGATGGAAGTTTTGGCTAACGTTTAAATATATAAATTATGTCAAAAAATAGTTCATTCCTTATTCACAGAAAGGAAAATAAAATTAATGTAAAGGTAATTCATACTCCTTATTATTCATTTAATGAAGATGACAGAGTTGAAAATTATCAATATGCAGAATACTATCTCTCTTATGTGGAGGAGGCTTATAAAATTTTAAGTGGAGCTGAAAGCTCTTGTATTGATTTGGAGAAAAGAGCAATCAAGTATCCAGACAAAGTGCATCCAGTTGTGTATTTGAAAAGAATAAGCAAAAAAGAAGCCATAGATTTTCTATATGCTAGATCAGAGTCTTTAAGGAAGACTTTATCAAAAGAACAAATAGATTTTCAAGTTTATTGTAATAATCTTAAAAAAGAAGAATTACAGTTAACATATGGACATATCCATCAATTCAAACCGAATAAAGATGTGATTCGTACAAGAAGGGCTATTATCAAAAGATATAAATCTTTGAATAGAAGTTTTTGCTCGTCTGACTTCACCACCCGGAAAATAAGTAGTCTACTTAAGTTTAATTTTCCAACAGAGGTCATCATCAGCGCGTTTCTAAACAATACAACAATTGTACCTCAAAAACCAAAGGTTTTTGAGAAATTTAGAAAATACCACAATAAAGAGCTATTCAAAATTTCTTGGGGTTGTGCTGCTGTGTTTGAAGGTAATAAATGGGTATTAAGAGCAAGTGAAGATATTCTTGTCTCTGACCCCTCTTCGATGCCTGATGGATATCGCGAATCATCAGGCAATAAACGTGTGACGAGGTGTTTAAAAAAACAACCAGTAAAACACTCAGAATATGACATTGTTACAATGAAAAAAATTTTATCAGAAATGAAAAAACTTGAAAAAAAGTTGCAGGATCATTATAAGCAATTAAAAAATAATCCTATAATGAATTTCTTCAAAGAAATGTCTTTAGAAGAAAGAGAAAAGTTTTTTTATCGTAATTTACAAACAACACAAAGATATGATTTTTGTGACAAGAATTTGGATGATGATTACGAAGCAGAAATTATAATGGAAAAATTTTTAAATTCTTAATTAGTGCATAAAGTTTTCTGGCAATTTCTTCAAAAAATTGCCTTTTTTATCCGACACCACTTCTTTTCATAAGTTAAGAAGAGAAGTGGTGTCGGAGGAAGAACGTTTCTGTGCATATAAGTGAGAATATTATTGAATTACAAATTCGGGTGGTAATCATGATTACATATCATGATTACCACCCGACCTGTCATTGAATGACAGAGAACCTCTCTTATTGAAGTATTAGTTACTATAGCTGGTACTCGTCTCCACTTAAACAAAAGTTTGATAGGAGACGAGTCCTCGTTAATTGTTTATGACTTTGAGTAAAAATCGACACAATAAATACGTTGGTCTACTATCGCTCAGGTGATTTCTTAACATAGTAATCCACATACTTTTCAGGTTCATTTTTTCTTCTA